>Ga0307511_10001006_pt1 | contig 29983 bp, 22 predicted proteins | sample 13_EM_MG_FD_200266 | JGI IMG/M metagenome (GOLD analysis project Ga0307511, IMG submission 200266) | Populus trichocarpa ectomycorrhiza microbial communities from riparian zone in the Pacific Northwest, United States - 13_EM | ecosystem: Host-associated > Plants > Roots > Unclassified | place... | reverse complement strand
TGAGTCTGGAGCGGATAGGGCTTTCGACGGAAGGGATAGGATTAAGGAAATGGAATATGAAAGGGAGAGGATTGAAGGTGTGGCAAGAAAGGAGAGATATCAACACAGTGGTGCTTTTGGTGAGGGCAAGACGGAGGTCAAGGTTGAAAGGATTGAGGGACAACCACAACCAGCGTTGTCCTTTTCTGTTTCTAGTGTGATGCCAGCCGATAGTAACCAGTCTCTGGCACCACATCGACTTGAGGTCGTCAAGCCTGCAGCGCCTCCTCAGCAACAACAAACTGCTCCTGTGGTAACCCAACCTCCCCCGGCGGAGGAGGAGGAGGAAGAAGAGGAAGAGGAAGAGGAGGGGCCTCCCCAACCTCAAATCGCCACAACTATTCGAATCGAAGATAGGATGGATATTGACGATTCTGACGAAGAGGTCCTTACACAGGAGGATGTTTTTTCTAAAATAGGAGAGATCGATCAGGAGCTAGTGAAATTGAAGGATCGGTTGGCCGAGCTTGATAGGAGAAGGCACGCTTACCAAGAGGGATTGGAGGCATTAGATAATGAAGAGATAGAGGAAGCTAAGGAGAATGAGCGGAGGGAAAGGGAACGGTTGGAAAGGGAGCGATTGGAAAAGGAAAGGCTAGAGGGTGCGAGACAGGACCGGTTACGGAGAGAAAAGGAAGAGCGGGAGAGATTGAAAGAGAGGTTGAAGGCAGAGAAGGCAGAGAAGGAGAGGCTGCGTGTGGAACAGGAGAAAGAGCAGGAGAGGGAGCGATTAGAGAAGGAGAAGGAAAAGGAGAGGATAGAGAAAGAGAAACTAGAGAGGGAGAGACAAAGGGAGAAGGAGAGAGAGGCAGCTGAAGAGAGGAAGAAGAGGGAGAGGGAGGAAAAAGAAAGGATAGCAATGGAGAAGAGGGCTGATGAGGAGAGGATAGCAAGGGAGAGGGACGTTGAGAGAATGGAGGAGGAGAGAATTGCTAAGTTAGAAATGGAGCGAACAGAGCGGGAGCAAGCCGAGTGCGTTAATGAGCAGGTCAAGGAATCAGCGGTGGAAATTTCAGCTGAAGAGCCTCAGGACGAAGAAATGACTACTGTTCATCCGGAGGAAGAGCTTAAGACAGATACCGAAGCGCCAGGTGGACCATTGGAGCCAGAGGCGGTCAAGACAGAAGAAAATGCGCGGGGACCTATGGGGGCAGAGATACCCGAAGTATCAGTAAAACCACCCGTGGATGAGGAAGTTGCCATGACAGGTTACATTCCAGCAGTAATCCCTACTCCGACAGAGCCTACCGAGGAGCATGGCGCGGAAGAGGATCGAGAAGCCGATGCTGATGGAGAATTTGAGGACGACGATGGCTATGTGTATGATGATGGAGAAGCCAGTTCTCACTCTAATCAGTCTATAGGGTCACCAACATCATTTGTCATGGACGAATTCATGGCCCCCCCTCCCTTGGCAGATGGCGAGGCGCCTCCCTTCCACATTCCTACGAGAGCAGAGCTAGAATCCTGTCTAGCTGCCTTACCCCATTTCCGCCAGGGTCCCCGAGAACCTAAGGATTATGCAATCTTTCAGAAGACGAACGAAGTTCATGGTCAGCTGAAGCCAATCCTCCTCACTATAATGCAAAACAATGCCAGATTCGTTTATGAGAAGGAGCAAAAATTGAAGGAAGAATATGTTGATGGGTATGAGCCTTATCTCAAGGAGCTGAAGAGACTTGAAAACGAAGAGCAAGGAAAGAAAAAGCCTGGTGCTATAGGAGAAGCCGTGGAGCCAGACACATCGCCTACCCTGGTTAATGCAATTGCTGCCATCGAAACTGCTGCTGCCCCAACGACTACTGGAAGAAGGGGAGGAAGGAATGCCGCACCTACTGATGTTGTCCACAGTGAAGCAGAGATGGAGGCCATCATCCAGATTCTGAGTGACCAAGACGCACAAGCACAAGCTGAGAAGGTGAGGAGGGAGAAGAGCGCTACAGAGGCAGTCATTCCCGATATGATTCTGGATCCTTTGGAGAGGAGGCTGGGGACCTTCCAGGACAATTCCAATCTCGTGACGGATGGCTATGATAGAAGAATCTGCTTCGGGACTTTGGTACCCTCCCATAATTGGACCGAGGCGGAACAACAATTATTTACCGAGCGATACATGCAAACACCCAAGCAGTGGCAGAAGATAGCCGAGGGTCTCCCCGGTAGGACCTATAAAGACTGTATCCGCCATTACTATTTGACCAAGAAGAGTATTGGGTATAAGGAGAAGATGAGGGTTCCGAAGAGGGGCAAGAGAAAAGGTGCCAAGCCAAGAAACGCTGCATGGGCAAATGGACAAGCACAACCAAGGACAAGGCAGAGTAAGCTCATTAATGCGGACGCTGCAAGGAAGGCTGCTGGGACACCGATCCCACCTGAATTGAAGGTCACAGGGGAAGATGATGAAGGCGCTGATTCCGAAGATGTTGCTGCCCCTATCACAGACACGGGAAGACCGAGAAGGGCAGCAGCACCAGTGTTTGGTGGGGATAATGTTATGAAGCAACAAGATCTCAGCAGGGAGGATTCGGAGTCAGCTACACCGACGCCGGGAAACGGCAAGCGCCCCGGAGGTGGAGGTGGAGGTGGAGGTGGTGGTGGCGGAAGTAATAGTGGTACCGCTAGAGGGAACCCTGCAGGAAGCGCGATCGTCACTGGAGATGAGGATTCTGTTGCTGAAAGGGGCCCCAAGAGAGTCAGAGTCAGCGGTGCACGGAAAGAAGGAGGGAAAAGAATAAGGACTCCCGCGATTCCATTAGCTGAGCGAGAAAAGACTACCAAGGAGGAAAAGAAGAAGGAAGAGCTTGAGGCAAAGGAATCAGATGCCGTGAATGCATTGGCGGGGCTGTCTGGACTTGCCAGTGTGGCTACCACCAAAGGGTCAGAAGAACGTGCCTCTGCTTCTATTTCGACCCAAGCTCCAATTCCCATACTTCCGCAACAGCCCCAACAAATCCTCGCACCTTATCATTATAATATCCAGCCAAACCCACAGCAGGTGCAACAAATGCAGCAGGATCAATTGCAGGTTCAACAAGCGCAACAGCAACATGCTCAGGCACAGCAACAGCATCAACAATACATGATGGTGAATGTAATGCAGCAACAGCAACAGCAGCAGCAACCGCCACAACAGCAGCAGCAGGATTCCGTGGGTGGAACTTCTCGAGAGCATAAACCGATCATGCCAGGGACTGCTTTGACGCAAAGTCAGCGAGGACAGTCACAAGCATCAACTCCGGTTGCAGGACCGGGGCAGGTCCTTCGCGACTCCCAGGATTCAGGTGTAGGCCCAATGACGCCAAAGAAAGAGAAGCAGATCGCTCAAACAAGCAGCTACTGGTCAGTACCGGAGGCCTCTGACTTTCCATTGTTGTTGGCCAGTTATGGAACGAATTGGAATTCTATTGCTAGTCATCTCGCGTCCAAGACCCCTACAATGGTTGGTTTCCCCACTCCATTCGACCGAATGCTTCACTAACTATTTTGCTCCATACAGGTTAAAAATTACTACACAAGGCAGGTCGAGGCTGGGAGGATCGAGTTCAAAACCACGGCGGAGGAAGCTAATCGGAGCATTGCTGCTGGCGAAAGGGTGCCAGAACCGCCAAAGCCAACTGCCTTACCTAAAAGGCGGTATGAAAATCCCCACTCTCGGTCATCGACAGTCGTACCCATGGACATCGATAGTGATATGCTGGCAGCTCCAATAGTAGCGTCAAATTATGCTCAACAATTGATCCCACATAATCAAGTTATCGCTGCGGCACCTCCGCCCCAGGACCAATCACCACCATTTAAACAGTCTCCTTTACCACAGTCCATTGTGTCACCAGTATCTGGCGAGCAGAGAACTTTAATATCAGGTGTACAATCTATTCCTCCAAAGAAAGCGATTGCCGTGGAACGTCCATTCCCTCAGCAACAGCCACGCCCCGCAACCCCGCCAATGGGTCTTCAGGGACAAATGACACCAAAGGGACCTATGCACCAATCCCCAATGCATACCCCTCAGCAGATCAATCCCGTGTCTATCGGTGCTTTCCACGACCCCTTCAAGCCTTCGACGCGGGAGGCTGAAAGGGAGCAATCGCAACACCAGAAGCCGCAGCACAGGCAACAACAGCAGCAGCAAATTGCACAGGAGCAGCAGCAGCAGCAGCAGCAACAACAACAACAACAGCAGCAGCAACAACAGCAGCAGGAGATCTACCCGAAACCTACTTCGTCGAGGCAAAGGGAGAAAGTGGAAGAAAGGGGACGTGAGCGGGGGGGAGAAGAATTCGGGAAGCCAATAGGGCATGTGGTCAAGGAGAAGGTGCAGGAAAGCCCAGTTGCAATAGATAGACGGGAAAGAGATCTGTACCCGAGGCAGCAAGTGGTCCAGCCAGCCGGAACCTATGGGTATGGTGCACAGGTGCAGGACCTTTTCAGTAAGCCCCCTCCTGGACATCCTCCGCAGCAACAGGAGTTGTACACGCAACACCCACCAGAGCACCAGCTGCCGAGGCCCAGGAAGCAAGGACAGATGCCGGAATCAGTCGATGCATATAGTGTGAAGCAGGAAGGACATTCACATAGGAGGACTCCATCACAGATTTCCCAGCATGACAGCAAACAACAGGTTCATTCTCAGGGCTTCTATGGATCCCAACCCACCACTCAGACCTCTGCACAACAGAAACTGGGACAGCAAGCCGTGGTGCAATCGCAGATCCCAATGCTGGATCGCCAAAGAGTGGGGCATTCAAGACATCCTAGCTTGCATGATTCGAGGACTGTATCAAGAGATGTTCCGCAACAATTAGCAATGGATGAGTATCATGCTCACCGGGAGTATCAAGAGAGGGAGCGGGAGCGGGAGATTCAGAGGCGAAGGGAGGAGGAGCAAGAGCGGGAGCGGGAACGGGAGCGGGAGATAGAGAGAGAGAGGTCAAATAGGGAGATTAGGGAGAGGGAGATGAGAGAACGGGAGATAAGAGAACGGGAACGGGAGGCGAGAGAACGGGAGATGAGGGAACGGGAACGGGAGATGAGAGAACGGGAAATGAGGGAACGGGAGATAGAACGGGAAATGAGAGAGCGGGAGATTCAGAGGCAAAGGGAGGAGCAACAAGAGCGGGAACGAGTACAGATGCGGCAGATAGAAATGGAGAGAAGAGCTCAGGAAATGGAGCATGCTGCAATGGTGGAGCGGGAGAACCAAATAGCAGCGGAAATGGGAGGGGCATCAAGGCAGGTTATTGACCTCTCGCGGGGAGTGCTACCAACCAAGGGGATGGTCGATGCTGGTGCACGACCAAGGGATCAACGGTTACCAGTGACTGGAGGGGAGGCACGTGGATACCAGGAGATTAGAGAACAGCATAGAATGGACGCACCTCGTGAACACCAAAGAGTGGCAGTTATAGATTCACGGGAATTACAAGAGCGGGAAAGATGGGAGCGGGAAAGGCAAGTGGAAAGCCGCCGGGCGGTGGAAGAACAGCAACGAGCAGCCGGAATCCCAGGTTCTCGCCCAATTTCAGCATCGGGGCATCACCCTTCATCTATGTCTGGTCCGCCGCCGTTGCAGCAGTTGGGTCGGCCAGCCGTTACACAAAACCCGCAGATTATCCATGCCCCTGCTCCACCTTTGCAAAAACGTGGCTCAGATCCACAGACACCTTTGGGACCTCCACTGGCTGCTGCTCACCAGCCACCACCACAACCGCCACAGCCTGCGCCAGCGCCAGCGCCGAAGCCGGCCCGAATGTCCTTGACCTCTTTGCTCAACTCGGATCCAGAGCCCACATACTCTAAACCTATTCCCGCCCCACAACCAACTCTTGCTCCCGTTGCTGCTGCACGGCAACCTACACCCAAACCCCAGCCAATACCTTCCCAGGTGCGACAGGAATATCCCCCGCAGCAATCTATTAGGAGGGAGGTACCTCCGACCCTTGCGGAGCAACGTTCCTATGCATTCGAGCAACGTCCCCACATCCATGAGCAGAGGCCACATTCTTCTATTGGTCAACGAGGGCATCCCTCGATGGACTCTCGGCCGCAACACTCTTCTCCTTTGGACCAGCGCCCACCCCAGCTTGAACACCGTGTATTTGTAGGTATTGACCAAAGGATAGATCAGAGGATGGATCAGAGATCGCCGTTGGGGGTGGAACGACAAACTTTCATTGACCACTCTCGCCCGCATACTGCACATGATGGTCGACAAGCCCAGGCACCCCCTCCACCACTTTCTCATGAGAGAGTTCACGTGTCACATGAACGGCAACCATACCAAGGAGTCGAGCAACGATCGGATTCACAACCGCAGATGGAGCAAAGGCAGCACCCGAGCTCTTACTCTAGCTCGTACTCATCGATGCTGAACTCCCCGGGGTTGGTACCAAATGCTAAGCCACTATCATCCGCGGGATATCAACCATCTGGGCAGTCCGTGGAATCGTATCGGGGCCCCCCTAGACAAATCTTGAATCCCGCGCACCCAGATAACGATCGCTCGAGGGGCTATCCTCCACAAGGACTCCCATCACATCCCACTCCACCGCCACCACCTCAGCCTAGACAACCACCGCCGCCACTTTATTCGCAGCCCTCGCAACAGTCACACGCTAGGCAGGAGCAGTACTCACCTGCATACCATCATGGAAGAAGCAGTAGTGCGTACGCACCACCGCCGAATCCTCCGCAGCATCATCAACCCCCACCGCAACAGGCTCCCCCACCACACCATGCTCCACAAGAATCGAGGCCCCTGATGAACCCGCATCACTATCCGCAGGGACCACATCCATCCCATATGAGCCATGGCCCACCACCGCCACATCACCCTCAACAGCCTCCGCCACATCAGGGACACTCTGCACAGATACATCAGCCGCCACCTGGGCCACATTCACAACCACAGAGGGGCGGGTATGTATCTGGGCCACCACCTTCACAGCCTGATCCACAGAGACAAGCCCCTCCCTCACAACAGCCAGGGCAACAGTATGCAATGCATCATGGGCATGGACATCCACAGGGAGCACCGCCGCCACATCAGCAGGGACCACCCCAACACTATTCACCGCAAGGACACGTGGGAGGACTGCCACCAGGGCAATCTCATGGGGGGTACGCTGGATCGGGAGGGTACGAGCATCAGGGGATGCAAAGGGGTCATGAAAGGCATGGTAGTAGACAGGAGAGAGACATGAGGGATATGAGGGATGACCGATACGGGAGGCATGAAAGAAGGTGAAAAAGGGTGAAGGAGAGGAGCGAAGTGGTCGGGTCCGCAGTTGAAAAGGGATGCGGTGGTCTGGGAAAGTCAGTAAAAGGCGGTCTGGGTTAAGGGATAGTAAATAATTTGGGGGATTAGGGATAGTTTAATTTTTTTGTTCACACTAAACTCATGATTGTACTCTGTTAAAGGTTCTCCGCTGTTGATCTAGCATTCGTTTGTTGAAACTTCTCTGCTGTTGCGTTTTTCTGTTCTTTCATTGGGCCTTGCTGTTGGCGTTTTTTTATTTATTCTGTTATTTGCCTTGCCGTTCGGTGCTGTGTAAGGGTGGGGGGTGCTAAGTTCGTTAAATTTTTTGTTTTGTCATCAATGCTTCATCACCATCTTTGCATGCTATATTCTCTGTTCAACTTCCTGCTGTTTTGGTGTAATACATTTTGTTAGCTATTATCATGGGTTATTTGCTACATAGGAAATAGGAATGGGATGGGCTTTTAGCTAGATGGGATGCTTGCAGTTGACAGCTAAGGGCATTGAGGGAAAAGCTGGGAATTGGCAGAGGAATTTCGAGGTTGGGAACATCCAATCGCGAGGCTGCACCAATCAGGCAGTCGTCGTTAAACAAATATAAAACTTGAACTTATTATAAGCAACTACTTAGTAGGGTTATAAATAAAGTATGCTTTCGTTAAGAAATCTATCTCTATATGTGGTACTTACCCTCATATTGAAGTATAGTCTCCTTGAATGCATATAGCACCAGGTATATCAACTGGGCTAAGATATATCACGATCAGATGTCTATGTAGTTGCTAATAATACTCTTGGAAACGATGCTTCGATACGTAACAAGCCTGATCATTCATGAATCAAAATATAAGTTCCCGAAATTTCCTGCAAATTACAAAGCTGTGGAGTCCCTGTATGTGCCCAGTACCCTCGAAGCACCCCCCCTGCACTAGGCATCTTGTCTCTTTGAGAAAATGAAATTAGAGACACCTTTTGAGAGTAGTTACTCCAAGACTGTACACTAGAGAAAATGGACTGATAAATATCGGCGTCGGTTTCGATTTGCAATCAATTGGGAATTCAGGGTAACTTTGATTTGTTATTTGGGGGTTATCACTAAGACCTGTGTCATGAACATTTTTATTATTTAATTTTTAATAACATGTCTGCTTGCTATTAACTCTCAGAATTACTACTACGTTACACAGGCCATAAAATATTGAACCACCACTGAATAGTTCCTTATGCAAACCTCTCCCTCACTCCCTTCTTCCAGCCAGGCTGTAAATATTTTCCGTCAAACGTGAATCCACCCTTCACCCCTTTACCCTGCACTCCAAAGCCACTCTCGTACACAGTCCCTGCTACTGCCTCAAGCTTTACCTCATCTATGCTCGCCCCGTGTTCTCCCATCGCCCATACACTCAACCCAAGGGTATTCTCTCCACGGTTATTGATAATCCCTGGTGGTATTGGGAATCTATATTGCGGACCAATGTGCGGGATGTACTTCCCATACACATAACCATTGATGTAGATGGTAACCCTCGCTGGTGCAGACGTAGCTGATGGAGCTGGGAAGACAAGTTGCAGCGGTACATCGTAGTTCTGGGGGAGGTTCAGAGGGAATGTAGTACGGAAAAAGCTAACCCCTGCAGTTGAGACAGAGAGGGAAGTTCCGGGGACTGTGGGCCATGAAGTAGTGGGGAATGAAGGAAGATGCCAGCCAAGTCTATCGGAACGAAGACCACCCTCGTTGTAGACTCCCCTGACGGGGTCGAGGTTCGATTCGCCACCAGCGTTGCCGACGATTCTCCACTCTGTGAAGGAGCCAGAGTCAAGACTGGCATGGCTGATTCCACGGGGGTTCCTGGGACCATATGGTCGTACATTGTCTTGACCATGGCCCATGTAATCCAACACTAACAGTAGTACATTCTCCTCCAGGAGAATGGAATTGGAAAAGCTAGCTATCACAGTAGCGGAGGCATTGGCTGGCGTGCCAACATGTGATGCAAGGGATTTCCCATTGAGCCAAATACTAAATCCAAATGCATTCCCACCGATAGCCGTGATTTTCGCACTTGTAGGTGCAGCTCCGCTCTTCGGGATGCTGAATTTTCCTCGGTAGAGCTTGATCCCACTGTGGTACCCGTGATCATCAGCGTAAAGAACTGGGAGAGTTTCCGGCGCGGTTGGGTTCAGCGTGCTAGTCTTGTTTGCGAGAGCCCACGAGTCATCTTTATACGAAGGCAGACGCTCAACTAGGGAGTCTGCAGATTTCCATCTCAACTTGCTAAGTTCTGGGAGGGATTTGATCACTTTCTGTGTCTCTGGGCCGGCAAGCTTCGCAGTCAGAGCAGAATATTTTGTCCGGATAGCTCTAGAGACAGTTTTTCCGTTCCATTTCAGATGGCGGACGGAGGAGGGGGCGGTGATATCGATGGTAGTAGTGGAGTTGAGATCACCAGTTAGTTCGAGAGTTGACCCCTTAAGCTCAGCTGTACGTATGAGGTAGGGGCCATAAACAAGGAGATGTTCATCAGCTTTAGTGTTGGGGGAAGAAGTGAGTGATGGAGCCCAGATGTTCCATCCAGTAATGCGGTCTACGAGCCAGAGCTGAGGGCCATTATGGAATTTGAGAACAGTCTTGCCGGAAGTTTGGGTGTACGTTATCAGGGTATGCTTGTCTTGGAAGCTGGATGTTGTGACTTCCAGGTCGCCGTACACTGTGGGCTGTCCCTTAAGGCCTTTCAGAGCGAGGTTTGCTGTTTGTCCTGCGTTAATATAAAGGACGAGGGTGGGTTTCTTGTCCACAATAGCTAGTAGATAGGAAATTTGATAAGTTTGTTTTCTTCTCTTCTAATTCCGGTCATGAAGCCGTACGGAAAGGAATACTTACCATATGTCAACACCTCGGCACTTGAGAATAGAAGTGTCTCTTCCCCAAATGTATAATCTGTCACAACGATCTTACTCTCCCTTCCGTCGAGCCTGACATTCGGAATCGTGACATTGCCAACGCTGGTCTCTACATTCAGACTGAATGGCACAACTGCAGTGGATGCCGTTTTGTTTTGACTGATCCAGTAGAAGCCAGCGGAAGTATCAGGATTCTTGAGGTGCAACCCAAAGATGGTAGTGGTATTGGTGTAATCTGTTCCATTACGGACTTGAACGGTGTTACGGAGGTCATGTGAGACTCGGAGGAAGAGGGTCTATTGAAGAGTAAGTGACCAGAACACGAAAAACACAACCAGAAAACAGCTCACCAAAGGTTTGGTCTGACGCATCTTATCACGGACGACTCTTGACTCTGTCAATGGAGCACCGTAGTCATACGATGAATAAACCACGGGTGCTGCTATGCTTCCCCAGTTTGTGCCTCCAAATGACTTGGATTAATTAGCTTTTTTCTTTCTATTAATGAACTCCCAGAATAGAATTTGCTCGGCACTTACCATGTAGAGGTTGATCAATGAGACTTTCTGCGCTACCAGCGTCTTGTAGAATACATCCGTAAACTCTGTGCCCGTCAAGGCTGCACAGTTATCATACGAATATCCTCCCCAAGGATCGAATGCACCTCCTTGGTATTCCGGAATATGCGATGGCTGAGTCGGGGAATATGCTTGAAACCACGAATAATACGTACTACTCCCAGTGTTAGCCTATCCTCTGATCCTATTTCAAGGCTCCATGTAAATGTCGCATACTTAACAGTTGTAAAACCCCCCGTCGGATTCGCGCAATTAAACCCATTCGGATAACTATCCAACCCATAAATATCCACACTCCCACCCACATCCAAATAATCCTTTGACCAACTCTGGCTCCTCATACCCTTCTCATTATGTGTACTTGGAACCACAGCGCCCACATTCTTGAATGCCCCACCAATCTGAACCATATACTTCACCCCAGTCCAATTTGGGTCGTGATATGACTCGATAAACTCGTTTTCATGTTGGTTCAAAATAGCCATGCCGCCCTCAACGACTGAATTTCGGGCAAAGACTTGCCCCACCTTGGTAACAAATGGGAGCCATGCCTGGTGATAAGCTTCATCATGGGTACGAGGAACACCACAGCCACCAGCTGTACACCAGAGGGCAATTCCTCCAGCGGTGGTTTCAGCGTTGATGTAGGGACCGGAACGAATGATAATCCAGATTCCAGCTTGTTTAGCGTAATCGAAGAGCCTATATGACATCCTTGTTAGTCTAGTAGCCCCCCACTGCTCCTGGGACTTGTCAACAAACCTCTGAATGTCATGTGCTCCGGTTTCGAAGTCGTAGGTATCGGGGTTTGGAGAGTGGTAGGCCCAGAAAAAGTATATACTGACAGCATTGAAGCCAGAAGCTCTCAATTTCTGGAAGATATCCAGCCAAAGCCTGAGTTGCAATGTGTCAGTTAGTACTTCCGGTAGCTTTGGTCTCTATTTATAAATTGAGACTTACTCTGGAACTGGCAACCGGGGATAGTGGAATTCTCCGGAGAAGATATAAACCCTCTCACCATTAATGTAAAGGGAGCTGCGGTCCCATTGCACAACATCCGTGCGGCCTACAAACGTAAAAACAAAATTAGTAACCAACTTGAAACTGATAGGTTTAGAGCCCGAAGTCACCATTGTCTTTCTGTGCCCCTACCAATCCCACAATTCCTACCTGCAAAGCAAGCAGGAAGTTTACCAAAAACGATATCCCAAATACCTTCATCCTCTTTCTTTCCAACCACAGTGACTAGGGATAGGGATCAATTGCTTCGAACTCGAATCAAATCCTTCCTATAAGTGCCCTATAAATACCCCAGAAATACCCCAGAGATACCCATCCCCATCCCTCCATGCTACAATAGTTAGTCCTTCGCAACTCAGGGATCTCAGTCAAACCGTTTTCTATCCCTGGGATATGCCTCTCGCTTCCAGGTATTTGCCTATAATCCGGGGTATATACATTCCGTTTGGGGTTTCTCCATATTCCCTTATTAGCACATTGATACCCATGTCCATGTTCGCTATGCGGTGGCCGGGTTGGTTTCGGCCTTCATAAACCCGAACTACTTATGAAATAAAGCCTTTACTTACTTACAGTTCTTGAAGTGTGTACATTCCAATTGCAAAAAAGTTCCTGGTCCCATGTGCACCAGTTTAAAGCAACGTTAATGCGCAGCTATAGTTCTCGGACTGTTTTAACACCAAAACACTCACTTTTCCAAGAATCATTAAAAATCACCACAGCCACAAATAGGCCATGTGTCAAAAGTTGACTGATGCCTAGATACATGATACCATACAAATTCGTGTGGGGACGGTACTAGCTGCTAGTTGGGCGAAGACAGGACTTATATTATTGACAATGCCGGGAATCGGCTTTCCAAGCACCAACTACCGAGCCAAGCATCCTCTTATTACTTAAGGTGCTGCGGCAAGTCACCGGGCCCGAGACGGCAGTTCAGCCATATATTTTTGTGGCGCTGAACAGCAGTGCTACCGAAAGCGCCACAGCCCCCCGCGAGCCAATTGTACTATGGCCTGTGGAACAGAGCCTTGGCCATAACCATTGGAGATACCACCTCTTAGGGGCTTCAACCAGGCTTATGATTAGAACTAGTATCATATCCTTCTTTTGAGATGATTGATCTTGAGTAGCCTCTTCCTTTTCTACCCCATACCAAAGTTATTTTATTTTTTGGTGGGTGCTATGTGCTGTGCCAAGCCTTTTCCGCTAGCAGGAGGAATGATTACACATACACACGACTAAGAGGGCTAACTAAACTAACATGACTGGAGACGGATTTTTTTTGATTTTTATATACCTATTTACCTAAGTTAATCTGGGTGCGCTCGCGACTATGTACACGAGGTGAGCAAAAGTAAATTGATCAAATCAAAAACATAAAACAAAGGCAAGTTATGTCAGGCTGAGACGGATATCTTGGTTGGCACAACACCTTCTGAAGGCTGACGGGCTGGGAAAGATAGAGATACGAGAGAACTTAGACACTTAGATAGACATCACAAAATTCATGAGCTGTGGCTTCACAAGAAATAACTCCTTTCCCCAGTCTGGTGGTCAGGGTGAAGACTTACCTGTGAAGCTTCAGGCTTATTCTTTTGTGTCTTTTTTATTCTTTTCTGTCGATGGCTGGGGAGTCCCAGGTCAGCAGCAAATATGTGCATATTCAGCAGGCAAGCGGGTCTTGGGATAGGCCTTGAACACATCCTCGCCCTCAGTATGAGGCCAGCATGCCTACCAGTCACTAGTTCTCTTGGACCTCTGATGTTTATCTTAGACCTGCTGAGCTAGCTGGAGGTTAAGAGTATAAATCCCCGCGGCACATTTGGTGGCATTGAGGGCAGATTCGATCGCCTGAATGGAGGGAGTAATTATCCTCGTGCTCATAGGATAATGAGGTCGACGATTGGAATACCCCTCCCACAGACGTACGCACTCTCGAGCTAGCAGAAGACGGCGTTGGGTGTAATATTTGAGGTGGAGGAATTTGAGGTGGAGGAATTTGAAGTGGAGGAATTTGAAGTGGAGGAATTTGGAGTGGAGGAATTTGGAGTGGAGGAATTTGGAGTGGATCGCTGATTGCAGCAATGCCCCCGGCGTTGGGGGGCACAGTAGGAGGAAGATAAATCAAGTCCTCCGTTGAAGGTACCGAAAACGTTTGTTCAGCTTGCGGCGGGGTTATGTGGGACACGGCTGCATGAGGCTCGACGTTCATTGAAGCCACCCGATGCGCCGAAAGTGCCAGGTTGCATGGAATTGTTTTCCTCAAATGTTTTATCAACGTCTCCAAGTTATCATTGTGTATGTGCAGCTCTCTGAGGGTATCCTTCAGCTTCCGCTTTCCTTTGATCTTGAATTTTAGTCGAAGGAGGAGGGGAATGCTCATTGCGGAGGGGCCTCGTTCAAGCATGTATTTGATCTCCAAGGTTCTTAGGTTGGAAAGCACCTCATCAAGGGCACGGAGGCAGTTGGAATGAACATTCTCCGGAGGGGACAGTATAGAGGGGTTGGTGGCTTCTTGGGACACACTGGTTATGGCCCCATAGCTCCCAGGGATCTTGTTCATATCGGAAGTCAGACCAAGGTATATATGACGAAGACTCTCTGTCTGTGCTCGTGCACGAGAAATTGTTCGACGGAATTGAGCCCAACCATGCCCCATCTGAATTCGTGAAAACTGAAACATTATCATTCATGTTAGGTATTTGGATATGAAAATAACATTTTTCGAAAGAATCTGAGCTACTTTTGTGGGTATTAAACTTACTAGCAATGTGTCAGGATTAATGTATATCAACGTTCTGAGATTGTCTTGACAGTATAATTCTAATTTAGAAAAGAGAACAAGGTCTTATAAAATGTCAAATAGTGAGTGTTGTTTTGTGTTGAGGGGGGTATGAATCTCAAGAAGCAGAAGAAGGTTGGTATCGTTATATTGACGATACCGAAATATATGGGATTCACAGATGTTATAAGTTGTTATAGTTGTTATTAGTTGTTAGGTCATGGTTAGAAACATAAAGTACTTCGCACCTAGATGTCTTAGTTGGTACCTATTATGGGCCTGTCCCCTTATGGCCGTAAGTCCCTAAGAACCACCAACTCCAGCTCATCAGTCATCTGAGGGATTGCTACTTGGTAGCCTCATGCAGTGTAATAACTATCGGTATACAGCAAAGCAGTTCTCAGTTGGACAGCCAAACTTCCCCGTCTTCCATAAGCCTTCCGTAAGATTTCTATACTGGCTCTCCCCCAGTCTGGTACAGACAGCAAATATCCGTACAGAGATGCAAAAAAAACTAACGTAAAGCAGAATAGTATTTATACGGAACACACCTGCAGTCGATGTCCACCTGTCGGGGAATATTGGTGCAGTACTAGAGCAACAGCCAGACCAAGAATCTGTTTATTCGCATGCCACGAATGTTTATAGTGTGGGCCTAGCTGTGGTTCTTTATCCATATCTGCCGTTGCGATACCCAACAGCAAAATGCCCTTGGCCGAGTGGTTGTAGTCTGGTTGGCAGGTACTGGCATATGGAGACGAGCTAGTCTGGTTGGCGAGAGTCGACTGCCGGGACTAACCGAGACTAAGGACTAGCGCGTAACTTAGCTTATTCATCGAACATAAATCCTCGGACTACCTCGATGCATACAGGATAAATAGCGGTGTGGGGCAATGGCATTTCGTATTGCCAAGGGCCCTTAATTGCTCTTCCTCCTGTTCCTGTTCTGTACTCAAGATAATGTTGATGCTGAATCTTATCTACATCAAGAATAAACTGCAGCTGCTAATTCCTTAGTTTTCTTAACTTTGTCTTGAATTTGACTAATTTCATATCAGCGGCAACAATCGCTACATCATGTTGCACTCTCAATGGCAGTGTCAATATCCTGGGTTTCTTCTGATGTTTGAGGGTAATTGTGATGGTCTAGAATGCAATTCGGTAGTCTGGTTGGCACGCAATTCGGAGCAATCACCAAGACCCGTCCTAGTTTGGTGTAGTGCGTGGCGTGTGCTAAAAACCTTGTAAGTAATCAATCGGTGATAACCCCTGTTATAGGTGCTGGGGTTGAACCAGAGCAATAACTACGCCAAAATTCTAACGTTAAAATTGCAGATTTGTATGAACGGCATCAGTACCCAGAAATACACGCGTATTAGTCCATGGAGTAGCAGGAAATTGCGCTTGGTCTAGAGCAAGAGTTTGTCTTTTGAAGACTTCAAACATGTTATGATTGAGTACGCAGTTTCTAATGGCTTTAGATTCTTTTACCCAAAATCGGATACTACTCAGAAGCTTATGTCAAAACCAATATTTGTTCCATGCCCGTGCAGTTTGGAATAAGCAAAGTGGATGTGTGAAGGGTTGATCGGCTCTATCGGTACAACGTTGGTTGTTAAGGATTGTCCCACAGTTGCCTATTGGTTCAAGAATCTACCAAACCGGTGAGAATTCAAAATGCAATTTGTATCAAATACAACACCCAAACCGACTATCAAGCAGCGCAGAAGGCCTGTTTTGTCACAGTCTGTTTCGTGGGGCGACGTTTCGTCAGATATTGTAGGCTCCTTTGATTCAGTGTAGCTGGCTATAAGCCAGTGTCGTATGGAAGCACGGAATGGCAGGCAGGCTACCCAGGAGCCTGGTTGGGACGGAGAAAATCTCAAACCATTCGCTTGGCAACCAGGTGGCATTTATTCGATGGAGCTACCTAGTCTTGCAACGTAGCAACAACTCAACCAGCCTTATGGAAGCCGTGTGCAACTAGGATATGCCGATAGGTTCAAAACCATTCCTATACAAATGGAGTACAAGGCCCCCCCCACTAGTCTGGCTTACAATTGTCTTCAGGCGCTTATTAGTAGTGATATTTACTGTTTCCAACCAGATGACTGGTGCAAAACAATCCAAAATTCGGCAACCTATAACAACAGTAGTGAACAGTCATGGGGACTGTACCCAGCGGCACATTGTGCCATGTTGATTGGGTGGTCTTTCTTAGAGTAAGTCACAATCATTAGTTGATGTAAAAAGACCCCAGATCAGAGATGTATTTCCCCTACAAGGCCAAAATTAATTGTCAACTACAGGGGGTATGAGGCATCGAGACCTCATCTTTTTCAGACAGTAAGATTTGCATCTTTCCGGACATAGGACCCGGTGCCAAAACAATGCATCATTGAAACACATTAAACCCACTCTGGGGTGGTTCTTGTTTTCGAAGGGGGTTCTTGTTTCGATCATATACCACGGTATCCTAAAGAAAACCAGGATCTAGGACTATCCACTCTTATAACCCAAAGAAAAATAGCAAAGATAATTACATTACGCCTAAGCCTAAGACTGAGGGGTACGAAAACACAACTGACGACGAAAAAATCATGAAACGAACAACTCCTTAACCTATGCATATGCACGCCGCCGTCGACACAAGCAACCCATCAGCAGCAGACAATTGTACAATCTTAACGTGCAACTTAACACATATCCTACTCCTATATCGAGGTGCCAAAGAAAGACGCAACTAGTTATAAGTGACAATAAAGAATATAAGAAATCATATAGAAAAATTCCCCGAAGGTCGATTGCGCCGCCAACCCCCCGTCAATGCTAACATCCCCACTATCCTTCCTAGAGTCTTAATGATTGGAACCAGCATCACATTCCCCTTTGAGGTTCTTCGAGAGCCATCAAGAGTCTCTCACCATATATCCAAGGTCCTTAGCCCATTGCCTCCCCGAACCAGACCAGGGCCTGGGCAACATCCATGAAGGCTGATCGATCTCGAATAACCCCGTTGGACCCCCGGGCCTCTCAAATTTGTCTCAAACCTGCTGAACTAACAGGTAACTAGGGGTACCCAACCCGCGGCACACTTGTTAACATTGATTGCAGGTTTTGTCGCCTTTATGTTTATGATAGGGTAATCGTCTTCGCGTTCAGAGTGAGGCCGATGGCTCAAAAACTCCTGCAGACATATCCACCCGGGAGCTAATAGCCGACGGCGTTGGGCCTGATGTTAGAAGTGGAGGAATTCGAAGTGGGTCATCGTCTGTAGTAGCATTCCGGACACGGAGTTATACTAGGAGAAGGAAAAATTCAGTCCTCAGCGAAGAGTGTCGAAATCCTTCGTCAGCTTGTGGAGGGATTATTATATAACCTGCGGGCTCGACCTCTATTGAATTCATCCGATGTGCTGAAAGTGCAGGGTTATATGAATTGCTTTCCTCATGTCCCTTATTATCGTCTTTAAATCCTCATTGTGTCTCCGCAGCTCTCCAGATCCCGGTTTCCTATGAATCAGAATCTCAGGTGAAGTAAGAACGGAATCTTCATTGCGGGCCCATCGAAGGTATCTGGTTCGAGCATGTGAATGTTGGAGCTGGGCCTCGTGGATTGTCGCTCCATACCTGGCAGTAATCTGGTACATGTCGGAATTCACACGAAAGTAGGTTTGACTAACCTCCCATGTCTGTTGCCTCGCGAGGGAAATCGTTCGACGAGATTGGGCCCAACCGCGCCGGCGCCCCATCTGAGTTCGTGGAAACTGCTGGAATAGTATCAGTCATGGTATACATTGAAATATATTGCTCTGTTTTTGCGAATCTTGGACTTACCAGCGTAGCGGGAATTGAACGTAGTAAAGTAATCAAACCTATACCAACCTAGCAAAACTCCTCCGAGAAACTACAATTATAGATTGAGGGAGTAAAGAACTCAAATAATAAACCCGATCCTTGAACATGCTTTGTGGTAATAAATGTATAAATCTTAAGTAGGCAAACATAGGTTGGTATGGTGCGAGACTGGGATGGTATTTTATACACAATGTTTCAGAAAACTACACAGGTCCCGTATCAAGACATTAACTGCAGGTGTGCCACGCTATTGTAGTTCTTTCTACTGGTGATCAAGGCGATTTGCTTTATCATGGTTGACCGTACCGTAAAGTCTGACGTTGTGGTGCTGATTGGCTGCTTACACCACATCAGGTGCCTGCTCCGGTACCTAGCTCTCCTCATTGGTGGAGCAGAACTATACTATAGACTCAGCAGTATGTAGACCCCAGAGTTGGGCAGATTTCTTTAATTATTGTTACGGAGTACGCATACATATGTATAAAGCAATTTTAGTATTTATAGCCATAATCCCGCTCCAAAGTCTATCATATTGACTCTGTTTCATATGTAGATCCAATCGCAGGCATAAATTCGCCAATTTAAATACCTATGCTCACGGGCCCAGGTCCGTCCCTTCCCAGGCTCCTGGTTGTGGAGCTTTTGTCTTTTGCCATGCCAAAACAAGAGTCCTAAGCTTACAATTACCGCATTCGCTGGGAATGAAGAAACCCCAACGTAATTTGGGCAGCTCGAGTTATGCACACTCAAAACGCAGTGAATCTTTGACAAATATTAATAGCCAAGAAGCAGCAAGAGGACAAGCCATGTCCGTAGCGTTAAGCCTTAACCAGGCGATATTTGAACTGGGGTCAATCGTGACTTTCGAAGAACTCGAGTTAGAAAAAATACACAGACTGGAGTTTCTTCATTCCCAGTGGATGTTGGTGGTGCAATTATGCGCACTTGCATGCCTGGAGCACTTGATTTAAGACTAGTTAGTACCCACTTTGGTATGGTCTCGCATTGGTAGCTAGACTACCTACCACTTCGGGTAGTCATTTTGGAAGTCTCGTACTCGTTTTGGTTAGTCGAATTACAAAACGCTAGTGTCACCACTATCCATATGTATCATTATGTAAGCCCTACCGTAGCTAAAGACTTAGCGAGTGTACATCTGAGATGATCACGGCTGTTTGCATCTAGCCCTATAGGTATCGTCTATGGCATTCGGAATTGAAACCACTGAGAGGTCTCTGATGCCCCCATTCCTTGTACCAGAGCAGTTGTGGCACACAAATCCTCAAGCTCCAGCTACAACGCTTAATATAAGCCGACAGGTAAAGGGGTTTCCAATTAGACTAACCATAGGTAAATGTTGCCTTCGACAATCTCGGGGATTGGTACTGGAAAAGGTGAGGCCAAATCGGTGTGACTTCCAAAAAAGGCAATTATTTAACCCTAGGGAAAATAATTTGAGCGAGATATCTTGAAATATCTAACCATTTTCTCCCAACTGCTGTCTGCTCGGATTGCGGAAAGTAGTGATATCGAAATTTCTCGGAACATAGTGTATCGTATCAGTCCTTGTGCCTGTTAATTCTACCCAAATTAACATAAGCAGCAAGCACATACTCCCAAGTTTCTGATGTGAGTTTGATGGTAGGCTGATACTGATAAAAAAGGGTAAGAATTATCTCGTGGCCCGATCGTTCGAGTGGCACTAAACCTACTAGCGTAGTCACTGCTCTCCTAGGCCTAGCTGCAGGTTGTCCCGACAACATCGTGCAGGAACCGACGTTGGAGTAAACAGAATTGGATAGAGAGCAGCGAGCTGATCACGAATATTTAATTTCGTGATCCTTTGAAGAGAGCTACAGGACCCCCCCGAGGGTCTAGTTTGCTAGAACTGGGGGTCTGTTAATGGCGGCAGAGATTCTCAGACCTACTGGAAGAGGTGCCGGGATGTCTCTGGACAGTCCGCGCGGACTGTGTGGACTGTCCCTAACAGATATGCAGATAAGCCTTGCATAGGCTAGTAAGGTCAGAAGTATCTATTATATTTTTCTGAGCTAACTAAATTATAGATAGTGCGGCCGTACAGAGTGGATGCTAACACCGCGCTGGAGCAGTAGAAATAATTACATGAATCGGCCGTATATCAATGAACTCATGCGTTTTTACACCTGGTGCCGGTCTAGGCTCCCTGGCATACTTAGATCTCAGGCCCTTCTTTCTGGAATCTCTTTCTGCCATTTCCGTGCTTGTAAGTGTCCTTCCTTTGGCCTTTCCTTTCGCTTTTTGTTGAGGCAAAGTACTTGCTGAGCCATACGCTAATTGGCCAACTCAGTCTGCAGTAGCTCGAAATCTTGCAGGGTCTATAATATAAGATCTCGGCCATTCTTCCGATGCTGTGCTGTTTTGACAGTGGAACAAAAGATGCCGGACTCAAAGATACTGGTACTGGTGCGACATGTACTGTAGGCCAAGCATGATCCATGAGACTGAAGATATAGGATTTCCTCAATTCTCCAGTGTGGATGTAGGAGCTCAATTGGAATGGATTCTGAAGCAGGCAAGGCAGCTACGCCTAGGCTCGAGCCTGCCTTCAAAATTACGAGCCGGCTCGTGCCCAGGCCTAAAGGCAGCCAATCGATGGCGGCAAGGCAGGGTGAATTGTGGAATAATTGTACAAATGCAATCCTCTAGCTCCCGTATACCTATCTAATCCTTCTTCATTCTGTAGTTTTTTAGCAGCCTCCCACTCACGTTTGATATTATTAATGGCGCATAAAGTAACACGACCAATAAGATGTTTAAGCACCTTGGGATTTAAAAGCCGAGGAGCCTTGGTCCCAGATTCAGCTTCCTCTGCATCCAAGCGTATGGCTGCATTATGTAGATGTTGTGCTAGGCGTGAAGTTGCTAGGTAATGCAGGATGCGGAGTCCACGGGCTATTAGCAAGTAGAGCTGGCACGCCAGTGCTACCTGCTGATGGTGCTGACATTGCTGTATGTATACGTACGGCCGGTATACGTATACTGATTGATGTTGATGTTGTGGTGCATACTCGAGCGCAAGCAAACAACAAGTTAAATTTCTAGCTCTATCTAGAAGCTTATCTTACTAGCCTATGCAAAGCTTATCTGCATATCTGTTAGGGACAGTCCACACAGTCCGGAGACATCCCGATGAGATGCTGTTCCTCATGCAACAGGCGGCATATCATGAAGGCTACCAAGCAGGCTGCCCACAGCCCTCTGAGGGAGGACTTATCCTTCAGTATCCTCTATGCTCACCCTCCACTCCACTATACGCCAGGAGGCTTGCGCCTCCAGCTCCAACTTATTCACTAACTCAATCATGAGAATGAAAACAAACATTAGCACCTGAATCTTATTCATCCTTAATCAAATAAGAACCTACAACCAAAACGCCAATAAACCTCTATTTCGTGAATCGGATTTTTCTTCAAAGAAATAAAACTGCTTCTGAACACGTACCACCCTACTTAATACAGTGGTATCTCGATATAAGCAACGGAGGCCCGATCCCGACATAAGAAACCCTCGATATAAGCAGGTTTCTTAAGCATTCGCTTAGTAATACATACAAAAATGCAAGTTTCTTCTATTGAAGTTGTGGTTGCGCTAACCACACCATGTGGATTGCTGCTGCACATAGATACTTCTTGATAGAGAAAAGCGGGATATTGAGGGTCTACAAGGAATGGCTCAAAGAACTCATCACCAAACACCAATCCCCCGTTTATTTAGGCCTCGCTCAGATATTGCAGAGGCCCAGAAGGGGTTGCTTATATCGAGACACTGTACCGCTCAAGGCCATATTCAAACAATCCACTACCATAGAGTAGCTATCAACCCATTTCTGTTTTGTCCTCATCCATGGTATCAAATAGTAACTCCATTTTCTCACTTATCTCAAAGGCCCCATCGAAGCTAACCAAAACCCGTATACTGTACCTCCACCGCTGTTGTCTCTCGTGCCTTTCAAAGCGAGGAAACACCATTTTCTTGCTTCCCCGAGAGAAAACCTTTTCGCTCCTATGACTAAGGCGAACGTTTTCTGCCCCAACATCAAACTTATCTAGAATCACAAATTCTTCCATATTATCAGTAGAGTCTACCGAAATAAGCTTCTTTTCTCGCTGCAAACTTAACTTTCTGGATGCATTATGTTTGAAAGAACGCAGTATAGGATAGATGGTGAACAAGACCAGGTCGTTAATATTTTTGTCTTTGAAGTCGGGGTGTGGCCTCACTAGGGTAACCCTCAATCTCGAGATATCCAACTAGGCTGTCTTACACTTGCTCCTTAACCTTGGATATAGAATCCTTTCCCAACAGGACATTCTTGCCTTCTATCATCTACTTGACTGTAATCTCTTCTCAGCTTCTGCTTTGAAAATCATTTGGATTTCTCTTGGAGTCCGTGCCCTCGTCACCCATCGTAGACAAGTTTTAACACAAAAACAAATAATTAGTCATTAAAACAAAAAAGAAACAAGCGAAAATGGAGTGGAGCGAGCGTATCTGACCTGAAGCGACCTTAGCTGGAACACGAGTATTCTATTCCGGACGAGATTTGGCCAATACCGCTGGTAGGTCACCTCTGCAACGCTCCCACCACTTTCCAAGGAATGACGGACCACATCCTGGCCTGAGGGGGTGATTATATATCTGGACAGCATTACCATATAAAACCCCAATAAAGCGAAGCAGAGAGACAGCGTAGCGCAGTGAAGCAGGAATGGGACGAAGAGTAACGGACCGACGAGGTTTTTGAAGATGATGGTTTGGTGAGAAGCGACTGCATCTGAATATGGTTTTAACCAAGTTACTAGAAACAACTTTGCGTAGTTACCCAAAAAGGAGTCATGCCAACCAGACTAATTCTCACTGATATACAATACTTCCCTACGGACTATCTAGCAGAAAATTGCTGATAGTAATGCCATTGTTTCCGCTCCTTTTTCCTTGTCCTCTGTTTTGTCCCTGCTGCTGCTGCTCGCCATCTGACCTATCTCCGACTGCCTCACCGCCATATTCTCCTAATCAATATCTTCATGCCACCTTCTCATCCTTCTCCAATTGCCTTACCTCTACCTTCTCATCCTTCTCTAATTGATTCATCTCCACCTCCTTGTTCACCCCCTCCCACCTCAGTACCAGCCAACCCAGAGACATCAATCCAACCAAAAGTATTACTCAGTTACCGCTAATCACAAATTCTGTTCAGAGGATGTTGAACTTTGCTGTTAGGGTAATGGTGCTGCTGATGGTGGCTGTAATGGCAGTAGTAATAGTGATTGTAACAGTTTCTGTTGTGGTGATAGTCGCAGTTTCCGTTGCGGTGGCAGTTGCAGTGTCGGTGGCAGTTGCAGTGTCGGTGGGTAGGGAGTTGAGGGTGCCACACCCAACCCGGGGGGGGTTGAGACACCAGCATGACAGGCAGGGTGCGTGATGTGCTTCCCCGCCCGCGACTAAAACGACCTAAAGGGGGGGAAGAGAATTGGAGCTGGCAGGAGCGGGTCGTAGACTGAAGGAAGAACTTTATGGTGTACAATGTGGTACCCATCAAATGATTGTGGCTGAACCCATGCCAGTCTATTTGTTTTATCAGAAAATTAGAATCCCCTTCTCCCTCCACTACAACATTATCTGCAAGCTCCAGATATCTCTCCCGCCTTGAACTCTCAATTCACCAGGTATTTCTCCTGTCCCTCCCTACCTCTGAAGCCGCCCCTCCTCTCCCGGGATGTTCGATAGACGGTGTTTGTAAGCGCGGGAGTAAACCGGCCCCCTAAAGTTTAACGTGAGGTTTCTGCCGCCGTTAACGTCTACAATTGAGGTGAGACCTTGTTGGAACGCAAAACCACGACACTTGAGTTACCCTGAAATCACTGGTCCAACCGGTCCTTATTTCCTATGTCCAGTAGCCTTGCTTTTTCGTTCTAGGTTTCCTGGGTTTATAATGTCATAATATCATCGCTTTTTATATGATTCTATCATGGTATTCTGCTACATGTAGTTCACCGGGCATAAGTTGGAACCACGATGGGATCCACCATGCCTGAGTAAAATGGCAAAGGAGGGATATTGACAAGATTTCAAGACCAAGGGGAGGCATGGGTTTGATGCCATGGAGGCTTATGCACCTAGGGAGGAGAAGCAAGAAGCCGAAAGGGTGGATGTAGCAGATGGAGTAGCTCGGGTATGTGACGGATGGTATTCCGGACGGAGAGCGGTAGATGTTCAAGGATGGCTGTCTGTGGCGCATGTGAAGGTGAGTGCTTAGCCAGAGTTGGTTGAAGACTTGGCATTGTCTCATGGTGTCGTCTTCTTCAGTATTGTATCGGTATCTCCTGATAGCTACAGAGTTTTCTTCCCTCAGCGCCTGCCAAAGGAATATGGAGCCACCAACATCGCCACAGGAGACCGTGAGTTCTCCACTGAGCAGTGCCTTAACAGACCCCAGCATATTTTGGTGACCTGCGGACTGCTAGAGACCTTATCGCTGTCTACGTACTGTCCCTATTCACGCAGCGGCTATACCGCCTCTCTCCTGAATGCTATTCTTGACAGCGAGGATATTGTCGGGCGTTCTAGCCTCAATATGTGCTCGATGACATTGTCTGCGAAGGTTATTCTAACCTTGCTACCTTGTGGGACATTACGGTATATAGCTTCCATTTACTTCCCATGTATTCCAGGACAAGGCTCAAGTTACAATTGTGAGGAAATGCACAACTCTGCAGGAAAGGAATGATCAGACAATTACAGAGTAGCCCACGATTACAGACAACTCAACGATAGGTAGGGTGTATCTAGACCCTGAACAGTTGATATCATCCCCGACATGCGGGCTTGGCTGGGACAAGGGGAAACTGGGTCGTTTTTCAAAGTTGATGCAGATCGGGGGTTCAATCAGATAGAGGTAGAAGCAGGTGGGGCTGTCGATGTAACTGCGTTTGAGCTATTTAACGAGCTCTGGTGCAGTAATAGGCTGTTATTCGACATGAAGAATGGGCCGGCGACCTAAGAGAAATGCAGTGGTTATGCAGGGGCCTTTTTTGTACAAGAAAACAAAGTCGTACTTCGATGACATCTCTGGCAAGGCCCTGAGAGGAGATTATGGAGCGTTGAGGATGTTTTAGAGGTTGTTGTTGTTGAGATTGGGAAATCATGGGTGAAAGTGAAGCGCATATTGCGGAAGACGTTTTGGGGGATTAGAGAATCGAGTCAGTGGGGTTCATCTGGTCGGCGGAGGGAATTGCAATGGCCAACAAGAATATCGACGCAATGAAGGCAATGAAGCTGCCCTAATCCCTAGCGGAGCTCAGGGCGTCCTTGAGGTTGGCAAACTAACTCAGGGAACGAGCACCTGGGTTTGCTTTGTTGGTGGCTAATTAACGTCCCTAATGAGGGCTCATCCAAAGGCTCATCCAAACGTCTGACACTGACGCTGGAGGCAATTATTGGGTTTGAGACCATGAGGGCTATCTTGGCTTCTCCGGCAATTCTGCAACCATTTAGATGCGACCGGAAGACAATTGTCTATACATATGCATCAGTTGGAACTCAAAATGGAAATGGGGGCAGGTGGTCTGGGGAGTGATAGTGCAAGAAGATCCTACAATGGGAAGGCCTACATTTGTGCTTGTGCCAGTTCAGGGTTATGTATCACCAGCGCAGAAGAATTATCACATCGTGCGGGAGTTGCTGGCCTTGATCTTTGCTTGTCGCAAATTCTACGAATGGCTGAGTTCGGTGTCCTTTCAGTAGAGGGCAGACTGCAGAGAGAGACATTGTGGAGGATTTGCGTCTACTGCGTGGAGAATGATTCCTCTAGTAGTAGTGGAAATAGGTACAGTTAAATACATGATGAGCCGACAAGTATGTAAGCGAACCAATACACTAATAATAGAGGAATTTAATAATACCGCATTCACTGGCGAATAATGTCCCTGGTCAATTCCTAAGACATTGCGTGGCTTTAACGTGAAAATTGGTTTTGTCTTAGAATTGACTAGGGAACGTTGTTCGCCAGTGGATGCGGTACCTAGTAGCGCTATGCATCATGCAATGCGGACTAAAATAAGAATTGGTTCCAAGTGGAAAGCGTTCAGCTTAAAACCACATGTTACGACAGGGCGTGGGCTGAGGAATACCCTAGAAGCTGCACAGACGGCTCCGACGCAAGATGCCCACAAAGTACCATACGCTTTGGGTCAATTCAGCGAGAAACAGGTGCAGAGAGCCTCATGATTCCATCATGGCAATTGCTGACTCTCATTAATAGAGGATGTCTATTGCAACCACGTGGGATTCTACCGGATATTTCCCGACATCCGCGACCGGATCAAGTTTAGAGAAAATGGCATCAACGACACGCGCAATGTCGTGACCATAAACCAGGCGTTACATACTAAGTTTAGTAAATTTCGCTTTGGTTTTTTAGCCACGGTATGCACTCACATGACTGGGCTAAGCTAATGAAATTCGACTGAAGCCGCTACAAAATCAAACGTTATAAAGCTTCCTTAGGATTGGCCCTCTTCCCGAGTACGTTGAGTTTACTTCCCACAGCGGCGTTACCCAGCCCTGTGCTTCACGCCGCTGTCGCTTAGGTCCTACATGCCTCTAGGCTGACACGGTTTATTGATGGTGTGCATGAAGACAGGGATATGATGCGTGGTCTAGCGGAAGCTGGATCGACGCCTATTTCGAGGCTATTGCTGGCTATTTCCTAGGTCGTTTGTATGCCCTTGCATTCTTTCGATTTTCGTAGTAGCGTAGCCCTGCGATAGTGAATTGTAGCATTGCATCCGCCCTCTTACCGATAGGATTATTTCATGCCCCCCGGTGGCTAGGAATTGGCTATACTGTTCATCTGTAGACGTACGGTGGGCCAATAAGGACTAGGACTCGCTGCAATGCTGGATTCAATTCGACGGTTTATGGTATATTAATTAATCTACAAAGAAATTTTGTGAGAGGTACTTGGTACTTGGTAAATAAATTTCCTTCCACGAATAAATTTTAGAAAGAAATGACTGTATCCTTTTGGTGAAGTAATAGTAAGTAGTGGAGTGATATGTTAATGTGAATCGATCACTTTGCAGCATTTACAACGCCACTATTTTGCCAAGGAAATGCTTAAAATTCCCTGTCTTAATAGTGCCAGCGCCGCCCCCGGTATACCTAATATCGATGTAGAGGAAATACGATAGTTAATAGTTGAGGGCTGTCAGGGATGACTGCAGAGGATGGAAATGACGGTACAATATATACCTTTTGAGGTTTTCCAGTGATGCGGAAGGACTGCAAAGAGCAAAGAATTGTGCACGTGCACATATGGTGGCAAGGCCCTTGACGAGTCTGGTTACACAACTCCACATCTGTGGAGGTCATGCAATGTAATATGAGCCCAATCGCAAGAACTGCAGGGGCAGATAGTTGCTGTGTGATGTTCGTGGTGTCGAGACTACCAGAGTGGGACTAGTCGGGTATCAAAAAAATAGGGGCCAAATCGACTGTTTTTTTTTTGTTTTTTTTTTAAAAAACTCATTACTCGTATGCAGCCCTGTAAGAGGGCTATGACGAGCCTACCGGAAACCCGATAGGTTTCAAGGCAGCCCAAGTTAATCTGGGGGGCCATGCACGATCTAAATACAAATAACAACAGCTAGCACCCCTCCGCCGCCGCCCTCCGTCCGGCCCCCGTATCTTCCTCCGCCACGCTCTCTCCCAGCCCTCCCCTCGAAAAGATAAACCTCTTCCTTCCCCCTCCGCCCGCCGCTCTCTCTAAAACTCTCCGCTCAACTCCGCCAGCTCACCGCTCTCTCTCTCTCTCCACGGGTCTACTGCAATTTGGGACAAGGGCTAGCTCCACGTCACTTAACCAGCGAGGGGCTGGGGGAAAATCGTTGCAGATTTTTATAGTGTCAGTAGTGGGGTGGCGGCCCTACTTTCCTTCGTTGTCTGTATCTCGAGTGGGTCTAACTTTCGTGGTAAAGGTAGTCGAAGAAGGCTTCGACGGCGTCGTATGAGGGGTCGTCGCCCTCTTTCCGCCAGTCGGGTTGGTCTATTTCTACCCAGGTTCTTCCTCTTAACAATCGGGACCTTTCGCTTTGGTGGATTGGACAGTGGAATGTGATGTGTTCTCTGGTCTGTAGTGGGTGGCCGCATGGGCATGAGGGGTTTTCTGCTTTCTTGATGTGGTATAGCCACGCCTTCTGGGGGCCTTTCTCGGTGCGGTACCACGTGTAGGCGCTTAGGGCGTGTCGGTGCCAGTCGGGTCTCCTGACCCCGAAGCTTGGTTGCGTGCGGGCTTGTTTTCTAGACGCCCTGGAGACTGACCGGATGCCTTCGTGTGTCGCAGTCCTAGGGTGCAAGGAGATTTCCCCCAGATGGGAATATAGTTCCGCCAGGCGGTCGGCGGTGCTATTCCCCTCGATCCCTATGTGGCTTCTAATCCATGCGATCGCGGTGGGGTGTTCTCTTTCGCGTATGTTGGCTTGTAGATCCGATTCTATGCCAGATCTCGGGGGTTCCCCTCTGGAAAGTTGAAGGGCGGTGCGTAGTGCTGTCATGGAGTCGGTGAGAACGCAGACTTTGCGGTCTTTGGGTGCGTGGGCGATGGCTAGCGAAAGGCCCTTTCTTCCCCCGTCTGCCACTGAGGCCAGGTCTCCTAGGAAGGCACCTGTATCAATTATGCCTTCGACATGGACGCCTGCTGAGACCTTGGAGCCTCTCCCTGAGCCGTCCAAATCGACTGTGATTTCCCTAAAAAGGCAACCATCGAAAATAGATTGATTTGACCGCCTTAGTCTCGCTACGCACTTAAATAGCACTAAACCTACTACTTAGCGTAGGCCTGGGTCTCGCTGCACGTCCCGTAGAGTAGACCGTACCAACCAGGCGCATAAGGGCTTGGATTTATCCTGTGAGGAAGCTCGAGTCCCGATTTGGCTCCTGCCTTTTTAGCTACCAGACTACACTTTAAGGTAGCTTACCGTATAAACTCGCGAATAAGAAACCTTTCTTATTCAAGTACAAGGTCGAGAGCACACAAAAATTTTGGTTCTTATATACGGGCGGTTCTTATACACAGAGGCCTCATCACCGGAGCTATATACAAGCAAAATCAATCAACAGCCTCACCAAGTCTCATGCTTGATGCGGAAGTTCAGACCGCCTTTGGGCCTCAGTAGCATCTTCTGCCTCCTCTGCCGTGATGTATTGAGCCCCAACCATATCAGCATCATCAGATATTACATGCCGGTGGAATCGGTTTGTTGGGGGACTAGGCCGAGTACTCAATATGCATGGAATTTTGTTGAGTTGTGCACCCAGTGAAACATGACTGACATGTATCACAATGAGTTGACCGCTAACCAGATTGAGCACAACAATGGAGGTATTTACATAGTCTCGTACCTACTTACATGCATAACCAGACTATATCTATGTACAAGATAGAAAGCCCATCATATTTGGTGTGTTCTCGTGTGCCAATCCTGTCTTCATGGAAGGTAACTCT
>Ga0307511_10001005_pt1 | contig 29996 bp, 43 predicted proteins | sample 13_EM_MG_FD_200266 | JGI IMG/M metagenome (GOLD analysis project Ga0307511, IMG submission 200266) | Populus trichocarpa ectomycorrhiza microbial communities from riparian zone in the Pacific Northwest, United States - 13_EM | ecosystem: Host-associated > Plants > Roots > Unclassified | place... | reverse complement strand
GCCCTAGTTTATAAACAGATAACGACGGTTTGACCTGATTGTAACTCTCGTCCTTCGAGGCTTGTGTGAACCACTTGAGTTTGGTTTCAAGGCCTCCAACATACTCGCCACAGCCGAGCTGGTGTTCGGACCGGTTCCCCATCCTCCCAATCAGCTCGAGGAAATACTCTGGCGTCAGATTACCAATCGTCCCATTCCCCTCCGAACCCACGGCTCGTCCCTCCGCCGCGCCAAACTCCTGCCCATCCTACTATCCCCACCCAGTCTTCAATGGCAGGACAGGGGTCCAGGACCTCGACGAGATCGAAACGTCCGCCTCTTCACGATCCATGAACAAAGAGGTTTGGCTGAAGTTACCGAGAAGTATTGCTACCGTCGGCGTGCTTGCTGCCGGTATCTCTTTGGTTAGGGTGTTTTGGGACCCGGTCTTTCCTTGAAGCGCGGCAGGGTTACTTTCTCGACCAGTTTGGCTTTATCCGAATCGTCTCAGTTGGCCCAAAGCGCGTTCCCGGCGCGCTCTTGCCCTCACCCCGCCCCGCGGTTACAAACCACGGCCGACGTTTCAAAAGACGATTTGGAATACTTTTCTGTTACGTTCTACGCTATTTCCCGAATCCCACATTCGCCTCATCCACGACCTCAAGCCCATTCTCGTGAGCGCGTTTACCCTTCGTTACGACAAAGCGTACTATTACCGATGGCTCAGAGTTGGTGAGGCTCCTACCTATGCCGGGCCGACCCTCGTAAGATGTCCGGGGGACCATACGGCCCCGAGGTCATAGTGTATAACAGCTGCAGAGTCATGGAGATGGGACGTGAGCGCCTGAGCCAGAGCTTCGAAGCCGCCGATCATATCAATCGGCTTGACTTCTGGCAACGACTTCAAGATCACAAGGGACAACACTCGCTCAACTGGTATACAAGCTCAATCATGCGGTTCTCATACACTTGGCTCCTAATTGTCACCCTTTTGGCCTCTGTATCGCCCTTGTTGTCCCTGTCGTTGCCATATAGCGACGGTTCACCCACATTACAACATCGTACCACTCCTTCCTTCCCTCCGGATCCCCCTTCATGCCCCATCTGCGAAAAAGATTACTGGACGATCGACAGCTGCGCTCAAGCTTCCCCAGTCCTCGCCAATTTCTCCATGGTATGTGGGAACTTCCCAAAAGCGCTTAACCTTGTAGACGGAGGAGCGTCGGTAGATCGGACTGAACTGTGGTTTTTCTAGGTAATCTTCAACCCGGGAGCGTTCATCGATGTCATGAAGTGCGCCTGCACCGACACATTCCGCTCTGCTTTCCCACAATGTGTCGACTGGTGAGCACATCCTCAATACCAGGGCGCCCGATACTGACAGCGAGTAAAGCTTTGGCCGGACAAACCAGACGTGGGTATTGGACCAAGATGATACCTTACCCAAAGTTGTCAATAACCTGCATGACGTCTGCGCGTTGGCGGCGACCGTCCTCGGTCACGTCGCCTCGGCAAATTCAGAACTCCCCAGTTCCACCTCCACTCCCTTGCCCACCTCCACCTCTAACGGTGGTTCTCATCCAGAGCATTCTGTCCAGGTCGCATTCGTGGCTTCCGCGCTCCTCGTTTCCGTTCTAGGGTTGTAATAATGACGTTGTAATGTTCCCGATCTCAAACATTCATTCATTGAGGTCGCTCTTTGCTTTCGATCCGCGCTACCGCTTTCTTTGTTCCTCTACCGCCCATTGACGACTTGTAACGATCATGACATTGTAATGACATCTAATGAATGGACTTTGTTGTTGTACACTTGGAGGTAAAAGGCGACACAGCTTTTGGCGATTGTGCTACATGCAAAACAAGTGCGAATGAAGTGAGACATGAGATGACGGATATAAACGCAGGGATCATGGAGGAAGGGCGCGCGCGGGGGGGATGACCGGAACGAGATTACTGCCACGGCCATAGAATAACCTAAAGATGAAAACTAGACAAATGAGAGTGATGGTATACCCGTGGAAGAAATAAGAAATCGAGAGAGGGTCGGTATGTCACGTCACGAGCGGACTGCTCTTCGGAGAGCGTATGCTACTAAGCCAAGACCAACGTTCTTTCCGTCCCAAAATGGGCGGATCGGGACCCTTCGACGAAAGGTCTGGGGTCGCGATTCTCGAGGGACCGTACGACCTCCCATGAACGTCGGTCTTGGAAAACTGCACATCAGGCATATGTGGGGACACGGGAGGAGAAAGAGGAGGAATATCTTCGCTGGCCGGCAAATTCATGGGAAGTTCCTTCGGCGAAGGTATGACCTTCCCCTCGACCGTCGGCTTGGGAACTACGAACATGGATAGTGGACGCGGACCAGACCAGGACATCCTGAAGGGGGTACGGAGTCTTTTCTTGTTAGGAATAGGGGAGGAAGGAGGTGGCAAAGACGGTGGCAGGGGCGATGGACAATTGAAATTATCCGGATAATTGGTGGTCACAGGGTTCCGATCGACGAAATTTTCCACCGAGGAGGAGGCGGTTGGGGGTCGGTTGTCGGTGGCATATGAACGGTCGGAGTATCGCTTTGGCATCTTCCGAAACTTTATGGGGTCGAGTGTCACCAATTTTGATATCACCTTCCTTTCAACAAATTTCTGGAAGATCGTGGGGCGTTTTGATTCGTCCATGACGTGATCTTCTTCCATGAATTCCTCCATTGCGTACAAATCTTCCGCTAGCGCTTCCAGGTGATTCTTCCCGTGAATGGTGTATTCGCGATTATCGACGTATGCATGGGGTCGTAATCCCGCGTCGTAAGGGAGCGCTTTGCAAGCGTAGGTGAATGATTCTCGCCTCGCCCTTCCTTGTCTGTCCAACCGATACGCATCGCTTTGGACCTCGATCCGGGCGGTCGGGCGTCTGGGGGAAGGGTTCTCTTGCCAGAAGATTTGATGGTGCGCTTCCTCCGCGGTGGGGATACACAATTCTGACCCCGATCCGCAAGTAGTACTGGTCTCGTGGCCAGGCTCCGGTCCGTCCTCACTTCTCCGAGACATCGACAAGTCACCTTCCACCGCGGAAAAATAGATGGAGTGGGGTTCCAGCAGTTGTTCGTCCGAGGTGGGGAAGTTTTGGAGGTGCAGGTCCGGCGTGAGCGAAGGGATGGTTGGGGTAAGGTTGATGGACGCCGAGGAGGGGAACCCGTCGATTACCGAGTGGTTCAATGACTCGTGCGAGGAAAACGCCTTGTACGCAAGGTCCTTCTGAGGAGTTGAAAAATCGAAGTCGGGGTCGTACTTGGGAGGGAGCCCAGTGGCGCCAGAACGGATGGGGGTGGCGTTCACAGTCAACGCCTCGATGTGCTGTCCAGGCGAAGGAGATGGAAGGGCGCCAATGGGGGAGGGAAGAGGTGTACTGGACGTGTTGGGTGCACCGTCGAACAATGACGGGACACTCTAAGCGAAAACGCCGATGTTTACCCAGTGACCAACCAACACTTTGAATGCTACGTACCTGAGGAATAACCTCTGCGGCAGTACCCGACTCGACAGGTATGACGACGGTGGCCTTTTTGACCCGGAGGTCTGATTCGTGGGGTTCCAAGGTGACAACGATTGGCGTGGATGGAAGGGAATCACAGGAGGGGGGAAGAGTAGGTGGCTCTTTCGATGACGTCCTGATATATGCGGACTCTACCCCAGAAGGTGGCGTCAAGGGAGCGGGGAGCGACGAATCAGGGTCCAATTCTTTCGACACCCAAGCGCCAGGGATCCCAAGGAGGCTGCTTCCGTCGTCGGAAGCCATAGTTCAGGTGACTCGCTCGAGGCAAGTACGGACAAAAGGGATGGTATGGTAGTGGTGGCGGGTAAAGTTGGGTTCAGTGGAGGGGAAGAGCGGGAGCCATGAGGATTAAAGTGGTTCATTACAACCAGCAGTTCGTTTTTTGTGACGAATGGCCACCGGCCATCCGCGACCGCCCAGGACAACATTGAGACGAAACCACGTGTTTGCCGCACGTCAAGACAACAAAGGACACAGCATGGAGGACATAAGAGGTCCGAGAACGGCCATGGTAGCAGACAGACACGTTTTGGCCTGCGCCGAACTCATGGCTGTGGGCGACCGGAGTGAGTTCTGAGACGGTATCGCAGGTTTATAACACCACGTGTGCGGGAGCGGAAGCGCCGCGGGGAAAGAGCAAGATACAGCGCCCGGGTATGTACAAGCACCGTTCTACAGAAATTAGATAACAGGTCGACCGGGGTTTCATACTCGATTTAGGGCTCGAGGCGTTTCGGATCCCTGGGGAACAAACTCGCTCTTCGAATGTTGTTCAATTTCAAGAACAGCATCACCACCCGCTCCAGGCCAATACCACCTCCTCCATGAGGAACGCAGCCCATCCTGAACGCGTCTAGATACCCTTTCATAGACTCCGGATCAATTCCAGCCTCACGCATTCTCTTCTCCAGTAAAACGGGGTCGTGGACACGTTGTGCTCCTGAAAGAATTTCCTCACCCCGCATGAAGAAGTCATATGAATTTGATAGGGTCTGCGAATACGGGGGTTATTCAGCCATGTTTGGAACCGAAAGGGTTGGGGTTCACATACCGGGTCCGTGGGGTCCGGCATGGTGTAGAACGGCCTTAGCGCGAGCGGGAACTTATCTATGATGAAGTAATCCGTGTTATATTTGGCCTTCACGACGCGACCTAGGCGCTTCTCGTTCTCGGTACTTTGCCCCTCGTCAGCGCGAAATATTAGGCTTGAGGGAGAACCCATACTTAATGTCATCCAGATCCTCCCGAGGAACACCGTCCTCGACCAACAGGTTCACAGCATCAGCAAAAGTGATCCGAAGAGTCTCGCCCAACCATGTGAACTCCTCGGCTTCGAAACACCTCCCGACGACTTCGATTTCTCTCTTGTATGTTGTTTTGAGGCCAGAGAAGATAGACTTGAACAACGAGTCCAAAAGCTCCAAAACTTCGTGGTAGTGCTCCTCGATGGCCATTTCTAGGTCGAGACCGATGAACTCGGTCATATGACGATGCGTGTTGGCGTTTTCAGCGCGAAAAACAGGTCCAATCTCGTAGACACGCTCAAAATCGGCCGCAATAGCCATCTGTTTTGCCAATTGAGGGGATTGGGCGAGGAACGCATCCCCTGTCAAATGAAGTGAATGATACAATCAAATGTGAAGGAAAGGTGTCGCACCCTTGAAGTAGTTAACTTTGAAGACCGTGGCGCCGGACTCCGTGGCGGAACCTTGAAGTTTTGGACTGTGGATTTCTACGAACCCCTTGGAAGACAGGAACTCCCTGAATAGGTCTCCGATCGCGGCCTGGATCTTGAAGACCGCTTGGTTCGTCTGGGTCCTGAGATCGACAACGCGGTTGTTGAGCCTCGTGTCGAGCAGGACGCGGCTGAGCTGTTGGTCGGAGGTTTCGATCTCTTTCTCTGGGCGGTCGGCATCCTCAACAGTGAACGGGAGGGTCGCCTCCAAGCCGGCGATCAAGTGGATCTACACAAGTTGATGAATCAGGTGCTCCTCCGGCCAAACTGCAAATTTACCTGCGAGATAAGAACTTCAACGTCAGATACACTGGCACTCTTGATCGGTTCTGGAGATTTCTGGATGACACCCTCAACGAGCACAATACTCTCGATCCCGAGACCAGCGGCCCACTTAGCCATCTGCTTGCTAACCTTTCCAGGGGCCACAGTCAGTAGGGCTTGCACGGAGTCGGTCCTTTGTCTCAGGTTGAGGAAAACCATCTTGTTTCCTTGGGCGCGGGATGTGTTGACCCTCGCACGGAAAAGGACCGTCTGACCATCCAATGCGGGAGTAAAGTCCGCAATCTGAGCCCGAGGGCGATCCGTTCTGGCCTGAGATTGGTTCAGAGGTAGTTTGCCATAGAACTCGATAGCGTCGTCCTTCCTGAGCCGTCAGTGAAGATCGTATGATCGATAGAGATAACGCACCATATCGGCAGCCTCGCGCTGTTTGGCAAGTTCAGCCTGCCTTGCGGCCTTCTCGGCCGCCTTTTTCTCCTTCTCCAGCTGCTTGGCTCGCTTCTTCAACTCGTTTTTCGACACGGTCTCGCCACCCTCGACGACACTGAGTAGTGTCAGGGCGACGCGACGACCGAGGGACGAAGGAATGCTTACGACTGTTCGACCGGGGGTATGACGGCTGGTTCGGCGGGGTTGGCCATGGTTATCGGACAAGAGATGAAGAGTGATCTCGAGGTTTGACTCGAGCCTCGGGCCGGGTTGGTCGGCGACGGATCGGAGCGGGACCAAATCCGATCAGGTCAACCACTGCGAAACACTTGGAGCAGCCAACAACAGCGGGTCAAGTCGGCTTGCGAGCTCAATCAACTGTCTCTCCCAAACCACCACTCTCCACTAAAAAAACCTTAAAATAATTTTATTATGCAGGCCGTTTCTCGCCCAATCGCTAGATCTTCGAGGAACCTCACTAGAGCTGCCCTGTCTACGTGGTCGAACGTCCCGGCCGGTCCTCCAGACCCCATCCTCGGTATGTGGGACCCCCAGTACCGCAACACTTCTTCACTTCCCTTACACGCGTCCATCAGGTGTCACGGAAGCTTTCAAGGCTGATAAAGACCCTCGCAAGATTAACCTTGGAGTTGGTGCATACAGGGACGATCAGGGCAAGCCTTACGTCCTGAGCGCTGTAAAGAGGGTTCGTCTAAGTGGCTGTCACGTTTTTCCGATCCATTGACGCGTCTTGTTCTAGGCTGAAGACCTCATTTCTTCTACGAACCCGGACAAGGAATACCTTGGAATCACCGGCCTCCCAGAGTTCACTAAGAACGCCGCTCTCTTGGCCTATGGCGCTGACAGCACACCACTGAAAGCTGGTTCCGTGAGCCTTCACCGTCTGGATCTTTGTCACATTCATATACCAATGCATCTCCTTCTACGAACAGATCGCTGCCGTCCAAACCCTTTCAGGAACCGGTGCCCTCCGCATTGGAGGTGCCTTCTTAGGACGCTTCTTCCCGACAGCCAAGGTCATTTACCTCCCCACACCGTCCTGGGGTAACCACACTCCTATCTTCCGTGACTCCGGCCTTGAGGTCCGTCAATACAGGTATTTCGATAAGAAGACCGTTGGTTTAGACTTTGCTGGATTGAAAGAAGACATCCGGGTGAGCCTAATTCAGTTGAATTGCTGACAATTCGCCGATCACTCACAAACGATCACACAGAACGCTCCCGAGGGTGCTATTGTCCTCTTACATGCCTGCGCCCACAACCCCACTGGTGTAGACCCCACCCCCGCCCAGTGGAAGGAAATCTCGGATCTCGTGAAGGAGAAGAAGCTCTTCCCTTTCTTCGACATGGCGTATCAAGGTTTCGCTTCTGGAAACACCACCAACGACGCGTTCGCTGTCCGTCACTTCGTCCAGCAAGGTCACCAGGTCGCTTTGTCCCAATCCTTCGCGAAGAATATGGGTCTCTACGGCGAACGTGTCGGTGCTTTCTCCCTCGTTACCGCAGATCCAGAAGAGAAGGCTCGCGTCGAGAGTCAGTTGAAGATCCTCATCCGACCGATGTACTCCAACCCTCCCCTTCACGGAGCCCGTATCGCCAATACCATCCTCGCCAATAAACACCTTTACAAGGAGTGGGAGTCCGAGGTCGAGCTCATGGCCAACAGGATCATCAGCATGCGCGATAGGCTCTACGACCTCTTGACCTCCACTCATAACACTCCCGGAGAGTGGGGTCACATCAAGAGCCAGATCGGAATGTTTAGTTTCACTGGTTTGACCCCACCCCAGACCAAAGCTCTCGCCGAGAAGGCCCACATTTATATGACTGCTGATGGTCGGATATCCATGGCCGGTTTAAACGGTGGTAACATCGACTATTTTGCTGAGAGTGTTTCCAAGGCCGTCAAGGGGGACCTTTAGCTTTAGACCTAGACATACGCCATGATTCTTGAAAATACCATCAATAAAGCCCATAATGTCGAACGCCCTTCTTGACTTGCCCCTGCTCTTGTTCTGACAAGTCTGCGATTCCACCCACAGTATATGCTCCTGATCATACCGGAGCTTATTATACAGGTTGCATTCGTGGCTATCTACGCAGATTATCTCCGTTACACAAGTGTACAACATGGTAGTTTTACCGCCAGTGATACCGAAGCAAGTAAGAAGAGAAGGAAAGTCGTAAGTGATACAAGTCTGGCAAGAGGCGACCCCTAGTTTACTTCTTCTTGGTGGCCTTCTCGGCAGCCTTGGTGACTGAAAACCTCGTCAGACAACCGAAACGACAGATCCAGGGAAATGTACTCACTCTTGCCACCCTTCTCGGTCTTCTCAACAGACTTAATGACACCGACAGCAACGGTCTGCCTCATATCACGAACGGCGAACCGACCGAGAGGAGGGTACTCGTTATAGCTCTCAACGCACATGGGCTTGCTGGGGACGAGCTTGGCAATACAAGCGTCACCAGACTTGACGAACTTGGGCGACTGTTCAAGAACTTTTCCACTTCGCCTGTCGATCTTCTCAACCAACTCGGCGAATTTGCAGGCAATGTGGGCGGTATGACAATCCAGGACGGGGGCGTAACCAGGGCCAATTTGACCGGGGTGGTTGAGAATGATAACCTGGGCGTTGAAGGAAGCAGCCTCCTTGGCGGGGTCGTTCTTGGAGTCAGAGGCGACGTTTCCACGGCGGATATCCTTGACCGAGACGTTCTTGACGTTGAAACCGACGTTGTCACCAGGCTGGCCGGACTCGAGTTGCTCGTGGTGCATCTCGACAGACTTGACTTCGGTGGTAACGTTGGATGGGGCGAAGGTAACGACCATGCCGGCCTTGATGACACCAGTCTCGACACGACCGACGGGCACCGTTCCAATACCACCGATCTTGTACACATCCTGGAGAGGGAGACGGAGAGGCTTGTCGGAAGGACGGGTAGGGGGCTCAATGGCGTCGATGGCGTCCAAGAGGGTCTTACCCTTGACCGCGCCGCCCTTGGTCTCTCTGGTCCAGCCCTTGTACCACGTCATGCTGGGTATAACCGTAAGTGAAATGATCGCCCTTGAATGGCGAACAATAACTCACTTGGGGGACTCCTCCAACATGTTGTCTCCGTGCCATCCCGAGATGGGGACGAAGGCGACGGCCTTGGGGTTGTAGCCGACCTTTTTGATGAAGTTGGAAGTTTCCTTGATGATTTCGTTGAAACGCTCCTCGCTCCACTGGGTGTCGGGTGAGTCCCGATCCCTCTCCGTGGTGTGGCACGTACCTTGGTGGTGTCCATCTTGTTGACGGCGACAATGAGCTGCCTGACACCGAGAGTGAAAGCAAGCAGAGCGTGCTCTCTGGTCTGACCGTCCTTGGAAATACCGGCCTCGAATTCACCAGTACCAGCGGCAATGATGAGGATAGCACAATCAGCCTGGGAGGTACCGGTGATCATGTTCTTGATGAAGTCACGGTGTCCGGGGGCGTCGATGACCTAGGTTTTCCTCTGGTTAAGACGCTACATTTTGGAGACGAGTGGGCGGGACCTACAGTAACCATGTACTTGGGAGTCTCGAACTTCCAGAGGGCAATATCGATGGTGATACCACGCTCACGCTCGGCCTTCAGCTTGTCCAAGACCCAGGCTACAGTCAACCACATACATCAGGAAGGTTCGGGACCGATGAACAGCGATAACAACGTACCATACTTGAAGGAGCCCTTGCCGAGCTCAGCGGCTTCCTTCTCGAACTTTTCGATGGTACGTTTATCGATACCACCGCACTTGTAGATCAGGTGTCCAGTAGTGGTAGACTTTCCGGAATCGACGTGTCCGATGACTGTGGGTACGAGGGGCCGTCAGAGAAGGTTTGTCAGTCACAACGAAATGCAGAGGGGAACGCACCAACGACATTGACGTGGATCTTTTCCTTTCCCATTGTAAAGATCTAAGGTAGAAAGGCGTTGGTATCCCACAAACGATGATAGGTATTGAAGAAAAACCCAAGGCAAATCAAAGCGATCCCCCTCGATGCCAGGAGATCGCAGGGAGTTTCACCATCGCCATTGGGAGCAGTGACGAGGACGGACGGACTCACCCAAAGAGAAGAAAATAGAGATTGAAGGGAGAGATGGGGGTATGAGGAAGGAGAGCAGAGGACGAGTCAAGATAAAAATTTGTATCCGGCAGAATAGGTGGGTTCACGTGGGAAACAACTTGATAGCTGATAACTATTACACACAACAGCAGACCACAGCGATGTGGACACGTAGAGACAGTTTCGATAAGTTATATTATCCGAACGAACACCAATGCGACCGTTACAAAATCCAGAAGAGCGTAGGGTACCCTGTGAAATCACGGAGGTCATGAGTTTGATCACGACATGGACGCAATGCAAGTCACGGGGAAAACTTACATGGTGTAATTTGTGTTCCGACCATTCCAACCAGGGATTACCAACCTCCGGTTCCCCTCAAGAACCGCGAGTCCAAAATTTTCTCGAACGTTGGTCGGGCAGCGACATCTAAGGCGAGGCATGCCCTAACCAGCGTCGCGGCGTCTCCGAGCGCCCCACCGCCGTCTTCCTCTGCTCCTTCTTGTTCTTTGTCATCGGCACAGCGATCATCCAGCGCCAAGCTGGCGTTGGAAAACGGCGAATCCAATCCTTCTTGAGCTTCTGCGGCATTCAAGAACGGACATTCCCCAACGATCATCACGTAGGCGACAACGCCAAACGCCCACACATCTTGTTCTTTTCCAAAGTACCGTTCGCCTCGGAGGATTTCTGGACCAGCATAATCCAAGCTAGTGAGTTCCGTATCAGTCATCCGGAAAATGCGCTCCACATAAAGAGAGCGACCCACGTTCCACTGAACGTATCCCAGCCGCTCTTTTTGACCAATCCAGAACTTCCAAAGTCAATGAGCAGGCATCGGCCTCCCGGGCCGAGAATTACGTTCTCGTCCTTGATATCTCGATGCACTGAAACCGGGAACGTTCGTCAGTCCGAGGGATCGAGTAGTGAGTAAAGAATGGCCCACCGATTCCTTGAGAATGAAGGAAGTAGAGGGCATCGGCTATCTGACCAAGGTACGACCTAATCATGTGTGGAGGGAGACCATCTGGGTAACCTTCTACGAGTTCGAAGAGATCGGATGGAGGAGCTGGCTCCATGTCGATTGGGGTGATACATGGCATGACAAGGTAATAGTAGTTGACATCTTCGAAAAAGTCAAGCAACGGGCAAACGTTGGGGTGGCCCTTGACCTGTGAACCCTCGACCCAGTAGTCGTGGGGATTGTCGGTTCCGGGCTCCAAAAGTCGAGCGGGATCCCACGGCCGGCGACTTGGGAGGGTGTAGGATGTCGCGGATATGGACGACATTACGTAAATTTCTATGGGTATCGTTCCGAACTTGGGGTGCCGCTTCCAGCAGTCCGCGAGAATACGAATCTTGATGACCTGTTTTATGATCACGGGGGGCTGGGATCACACGGGTCAAATTTTGGCACCAGGAGATCTGTGACCAAGCTTACTCCACATGTGCCGTCAAGCTGCATCTCCCTCGCACGCTTCACGAGACCATATGCGCCCCTGCCGATTTCACGTTCGACAACGAATTCTGAGATACTTCTCTCGGCGAGGAAGGGATTGGGCTCGGCGTTGGGGGTAGGGGCTCCAACACTGGCGACGCTGAGGAAGCTTGTAGCACTGTTCGAACGTACGAGCCTCGTCGAAGTAGGTGGGGGAGAGGGAGGTTCGATCTGAGCGATGGAGACTCGGCCTGCAATAAGTGAGACACGTTGTTGTGAAGATCGCCTGCGGGGGCGGGAGCGTGAAGACGATGCGCGAGAGTTCCTGCGTGAAAGTGTGATGCTTGAAGTGTCTGGAGAGGTTCGGCCGCTAATCGGGGTCAGGGGCCTGGATGAGATGGGGGAATCGAAAACTGGTGGGTACGAGGGAGGGTCGTTTGAGAGATTGAAAGCAGGATTTTTAGATGCAACCGATGACCGTCTTGAAATCGCCGGTGATGAAGGATGGGACATTTGAGGAGAGGGAGGGTTGGCGGAGCGTTCGATAACTGATGGGTCGTAAAAGAAAAGCCGGTCTGATTCGGGGTTGGGTGCGTCGGGGGAAGGAGTGGTAAAGAAAAGTTGAGAGGTGTCATAAGCTTCGTCTGTGGCCTCGGCGATTGCCTCCTTCTCTCTCGGCTTCCAGTCAAATCCACGACCTATTGAGGTGACACCCCAGCTGTTTCCAACGCTGGCGGGCCGGTAGGGAAAGGTGCGGTTGTTGGGCCAACTCTCGTCGGCGAAGGCGAGGTCCACGGCGGATGGCGAAATGGGAGCGTTGAGCATTATGTCTGGATGGGCGAAGAGCAAAATATGGGAGTGATTAACGAAGTCGGATGGAGAGTAGATAATTAGAAGGGGGAGGAGAAGAGATGAAGAGCGGGCAAAGAAACGAAAATCGCGGGGTAACGGCTGTTGGCATTTATCCCCTCTCCCCAATCCGACACGGTCACTGGGTAACTACTACCGAGTGTATTTCGAACCTTTCCCCAGCGGCCGGACCTACGGAACATCTAGGTACTTTGCGTGCATAAGCCTGGTCGAGGTGCCTTCCCCATACTGGTTGTCCGATGCTGGTGGTCACTGTCAGAGCCTTTATTGAATATTGTGTCCGGCATTACGGCCGGAAATACCTAAGTGACCGGAGCGCGGTGTCCGGTGTCCCGCCATCACTCGGTGGCTTACCGGAGATCCCATCCACCCCACACCCCAACACCTCCCCCGCCCAAGCCCGTGACCGTCAGGATCCCTCAAAACTGTGCGTACTGTCTATCCCAGCGTCCTTAACGATGGATTGCGAGGCCGTTTCTGCGTCGTTTGATACCGATATGCTGGCGATTTGGCAGTCGGAATCGCTGGATGCACCCCGTACCCATCGGATGGGCCCCAGCGGAATAATACCTGATCGTTGACGACTTTTCACAGAGCCCCATGGCGGCCACCATTAAAATCGTCAAGAAACGCACGACGCGCTTCAAGTGTGTACACGATCCTCCAAGACCGTTCTCTCCATTAATCTCCTTCCAGGCGCCACCAATCCGACCGCTACAAGAGCGTCAAAGAGAGCTGGAGGAAACCAAAGGGTATCGACAACAGGGTCCGCAGGCGGTTCAAGGGCCAGGCTGCTATGCCCAAGGTTCGTAAACACTGCGGTTGCACTGCTCCTCGCCTTGACGTCACCCGCTAGATTGGATACGGCAGTAACAAGAAAGTCAGTCAGATGGTCAATTTTTTCTCATCCGAACGTGAATCTTACTCCACGTCTAGACACGTCACCTCCTCCCCAATGGTTTGAAAAAGTTCCTGGTCAACAACGCCCGGGAGGTCGACCTTCTGCTGATGCACAATGGCAAGTACGCCGCCGAGATCGCTCACAACGTGAGCAGCCGCAACCGAACTGTCATATTGGAGCGGTATGTTTGCAAGCCCGAACGCTCTCAGGAGCTCATTGGGCTGATTTTTTATTTTAGGGCAAAGGTTTTGGGTGTCAAAGTGACAAACCCAGCCGCTCGTCTGAGGTCAGAGGAGTAATTTTGAGCCTTGCAGTTCGCTGTCATTTTCTACCATCATGTATTGTCTCGTGAATTCCATGCAGTATCATCACTGGAGTCGTCCGAACTAGCGCTTTCCTCGATCACTTTCATCACAATCGATGACTACCAGGTAGGTCCCATCCGAGTTGAAATAAAGGAGATGCCTTCAAGCTTGGAACGACAGAACCGCCACTCATGCAGATTCCTGGTATACCGGGGACGGTGCGCCTTCAAGGGTTTCTCTGATCTGATTGAGCAATCGTTGACGCACCCCAGGAGACCAGCTGAGTCGCCAACTAGATGGTTGGATCTCTGCTGTGAATCCGGAACCTCGGGAGAGCTACGCACCGCCTATAAGAGGATGCAAGGCGGTCATTGCTCCGTACGTCCGCATTCGATATCGATCTTCGCTCAGGAACTGATCACCGAAAATGAATCCAGCCACGCTGGATACTCGTACTCAGGGCCTGCCGCTGCTTGGGCTTACAAGAGCATCGATACCACCGGAATGTGAGTTCCATCCAATTATTTGGGTTCAAGTCATTCGCTCACGGGCAACCTCAGAAAGCGGGTGTTCGTTCTAGGACCATCGCACCATGTCTATCTGAATGGCTGTGCATTATCCAAATGCAAGACTTATGCGACCCCAATTGGGGATCTTCCCCTTGACCTAGAAAGTTGGTCTCATCTCCACTGCCGTTTGTGATGTGACTGAGGAATACGGTCCACAGCCATCGCCGAATTGCGTGCCACCGGGAACTTTAGCGATATGGATATACAGACCGACGAAGACGAACATAGTATCGAAATGCACCTGCCTTACGTGCGCAAGGTGTTCGAAGGGTGGGGGGTGCGATTTTAGGTACCAGATTTTAGGCTGATCATCCCTGGAGGTTGGATATATCCATCGTTCCCATCCTCGTTGGTGCAATAGATCGCGAGACGGAAGCTCAATTCGGGCAACTCCTCGCACCGTTCCTCGCGAGAGAGGACACATTTTGCGTTGTTTCCAGTGATTTTTGTCATTGGTGAGTGCGATGTCACGTTGTCCTGTTTCCCAGTGACCAGAACCATACGTGCCAGGGGCACACGATTTTCGTACACCTTCTACTATCCACAAGCACCACCCAGTGCCACTGGTGCCGTCCGTCTTTCCCGTGGCGGTCCATCACCTTCCACCGACCACCCGATCCACCAATCGATTTCAGCTTTAGACCACGAAGCGATGGAACTACTGACACTCCCTCCCTCGAAAGCCTCCGAGGCTCATCACGATTTCACCGAGTATCTTGCTAGGACGAAGAACACGATCTGCGGCCGCCATCCGATCGGGGTCCTCCTTGGTGCGCTGTCTGAGTTGGAGAAGGGGGGTAGGTCGTCTGAGATCAAGTGGGTGAGGTATGAGCAGAGCAGCAAGTGTTTTACTATCAAAGATTCGAGCGTCAGCTATGCGAGTGCGTATGTCAAGTTCTGAGTAGGTTATACAGACGAAATGAAGGAACACGCAGTTTTGTACCGTGTACAGTCAAGGGACTGGAGATGGCCGGCCCTATCTCTACTGCTTAATCCCGGTCGTTGGGCTTCTTAGGGGAGAGGGCGCCTTTCAGGGGGTACCATGCCGTCCCATCTGAGTCCCGTCACCCTGAGATCTCGGCAGGACTACGCCCCTCACCAAGAGAAACTCATCTGGTCACTCTATAACCTGGCGACCACAAGCTCTAAACTCCAGTACCTCGGCTGAGGGCCCTAGACTGTTGTTGGGTTGATATCGAATGCGAGAAGATCCTCGTCCGACAGAATGAGCACAAGGAGGCTGAGGAATGTGCCGTATCCGCCGCCTGTGGAGATGCGGAGATGTACCGTGCGCTTCTGGCGACTGGTTAACCAGGCATAGGCTCGTCCGTTTTCCACGTGGCCAGTATTGGGTTCTTATAGTCTTGCGTCATGTAAATCCCCCTTTCTGCTTCTGCTTCTCTTGCACGGCGCCCTGCATTCAAACTGCCAGCACCGCGCTACAGGTCAGACCAGGCCGCGCTGTAAAGGAATTCGGACGGCTCGACGATGGGGGCCCTTACACTTCATTGGCACCCAAAGAACACGGCCTCTCGGTAGTACTTGGGCGTTTATGGACTCCAACTGGGACTTGCACGAACCCGCTTCGGTCTTCAGGAAAGGACCCCCCTTCGCCGCCGAAGCGGCGTCTCCTCGTCCCGCATGTCACCGGTGGTTCGAGAATATACCAACCAAGCTCTCCTATACGAAACCGCGGCCTTTTTTCTGAAGTGTTCCAAGTGTAGGTCAATTTACCCCTTGGGGTTCACGCTACCTACGTTTCCACAGCCGTCATCTCATTCAATCAGTCCCTCTGAGGAGCGAGGAGAATCGGTGGCATCTTTACAGTACATATGTACATGTTCCTATACGCCAACGGCCCGGAGAGATACGATGACATGGTCATGACCGAGATCAACATGTTACCGCCTCGCGGTTTGACAAGACTACACCAATCCCCCAGTGATGCCACTGAATGACTTCCATTATGTGATATCCATAGGACCATCGCCGGCAATTCGCTCCATGCGAGAGGAAGATCGCATCACAATATGTCCTCGAATAAATCTTCAAGGACGAGGGGGGGGGGTACTATGACACGTTGCGCGGTGACCAAACCATGCCCACCGCCATCGGGATGGTCTCCGAGGGTAGGGGGGGGGGTCGGTTCCTTCAGTACGAGAGTGTTATCGACCTCTTCCTATTCTCCACCACCCCACACAACAGTGTCGAGGATTCTCGCCCCAGCTGTGCGACGGCGTATGTAAAGTTCTGATTAGATTAGATAAATGGAGGTAGCATGCATTTTTGTGCCCACGTGGGCACCCACCGCTCCCATCCAGACGAAGGAAGGCGAATTCAATTTGTACAGATGTCAGTCCACCATCGATGCGGCATCGGCGGTCCTTGTAGTATGTTGACCGGGTCACGGAAGCAAAGTTGATCCTAGATTCCACCAAACACATGCACCCGCCACGAAAATTCCCGGGTTAAAATTTCTATATCATGTAGGCCTCTTGTCGCCTGACTCTCGCCTTGACGATAACCCTGAACTAGACATGTCCTCCGAACAGCTCTTCGTTGTGCGGTGGGGGATTATCTCGACCGGTTCTATCGCATCCAAGTTTGTCACTGTGCGTGTTCGGAAGCCTGGGTAGCGGTAATTCTGTCCACTGACCTATGGCGATGTAGGATATTTTGATAGATCCAAGGACGTGAGCTCACGCTTCGCTTCCCTATACACGCCTCCGACCCTAGCTCACGGTTATGAAGGCGTACTGTGGACGATGTTGTTCATAAGATTACCGCGGTTGGATCGCGTAGCGTGGCCAAGGCCCAGGAGTTTATCGACAATTCTGCTCATGGGGACACGTCGATTAAAGCGTACGGAACCTACGAAGATGTGTATGCTGACAAGGTAGGAGCCCTGGCAAACCGATAACACAGGGTCGTCTCTAACGAAGTTCATAGGACGTCGACGTCGTCTACGTCGGTGGGTAGAGACCTGCATAACCTCTGACTTCGCTGAGGAGTGATGTAAACCAGGTACCCCGAACACATACCACTACCAGAATTCTAAGGATGCCATCCTTGCCAAGAAGCACGTGCTATGCGAGAAACCAGTGACCTCTAACGCTGCCGAACTCAAATCTCTGTTGGCCCTCGCGAAGGAGAATGGGGTGTTCTTCATGGAGGCCATGTGGACGAGGTTCCAGCCGCTATCTGTCGCGTTCAAGAAGGTCTTAGAGGACGGAAACCTCGGGCTTCCGGTTACCCTTCACGCCGATCTGTCTCTTGACTTTGGCATCGAGAGTACGTATGTGATACCGCCGTTCCTTCGTCATACGGTTCCTTATCGAACATACAGATCTCCCGACGAGCCATAGGATTCTGGATCCAAGGCTTGGAGGTGGGGCGATACTTGATCTGTATGTCCCTCTCGCACATAACTACCGATGGCTTGCAAAGTGCTGAATGAACCGTTCTTGTAACAGCGGTCCTTATCTGATGGTCTGGGTGAGTTTGCCCCGGTTACACGCGTCCTGGTGTAAGGCGCTTGACGCGATACCCTCCATGCTCAAAGGCAATCATGACCTTGTACGAGCACCCAGAAAACAAGGGTGAGGAGCCTGGGCGCATTGTGGCGTCGGTGCTGAAAACGCCGATTACCGGAGTGGACGCGACGACGGCGTTCATCTTGACTTTCAATAAGACGTTGCAGGCCCAGGCGATCCTAAGTTGTTCCATCACGGTCCCTCCGCCGAGGCCGAGCGGGTATATTCGTTTCCGAAACGGCAACATTATCATTCCAACGCACCTTCACAAGCCGACCTCGTTTACTGTGGAATATTTCGACAAACCCGGGAGTGGTATCGTGATAAACAGCGAAACGAAGGAATTCAATTATATTGGAGGAGGGTTGCAATTCCAGGCTGACGAAGTTGCGCGCTGCCTCAGAGATGGCAAACTAGAGAGCTCTGTGTGGGGACATGACAAGAGTCTGTTGGAAATGAAGGTGTTCGACGAGGTGAGTTTCAGAAGAGCTACGTGGCCGCAGTCATTTGACCACTTGTGAAGGTCCGCCGCCAAGGAGGGTATACGCTCCCAGACGGCGTGGAACAGGTGGTAGAATGAGTCAGGGAACGCGCGATGTACGTATACGTAGGAAATGGATTACAATCACGGCCTGCCCCTGAGGAAAGCCGGTGTGAGTTCGTCATCCCTTCGGTGTCAACCGGCCCGCACGTGAGGCGAAAGCTCAGTTGGCTTTGTCATTCCGATCAACGAGGATCCAACCACTACCCAAGTAACCCACTCTGGCTCGGAGACAACGTATAAAGGGATCAAGTCGGGGGTGATGACAACGGCGTTGAGAACGCTCCTCCGCTACTCGTATCTACACCCGCCACCATCGTGATTGACGATGCCAAAGACCTCACAACTCTTGACTTCACCTCTCACGGGAACCACCGTCGCCCCGGTCTACAGTTACACCGGGGAGCAACAGGCTCAGATCAAGGCCTTGAGAGAGGTTCGCAGGGTTTCGCTCGGAATGACTTGGACTGCTCTAACGACCCCTCGGCCCTTAGTATGCGGCCACTTTACAGCTGCCAGAAGACGATCCGTACCATCCGTGGGAGCTCAGGTTCTTAGATAAGCCAGACACCATGCCTCGGTACATGAGGGCTGCCAAGTGGTATACTTCCACTTTGCACAGGGATTTGCAGAGGCCTGATGCTCACTTTCCCCAGGAAGCTCGAGGACGCGAAGAAACGGATCGAGAAGACAATAGAGTGGAGGCGAGATTTCAAACCCGACCTGATCCCCCCGGAAGAGGTACCCCTGTGAAATTGTCTCCACGCGGCTCTAACACCGAGCACTGAACGTCCGTTGCGCAGGTTCGAATTGAAAGTGAAACGGGAAAGATGTGGGGAGATTCGGAAGTACCTTTGTGTGCATATCTGACGAGTATACCCCTAGTATCCTCAATGGATTTGACAAGGACGGCCGGCCGATACTGTACATGCGACCCGGGCGGGAGAACACCCAGACAAGCCCCCGTCAACTCCGGCATCTCGTGTGGTGCCTGTGCGTGTTCGAAATACACTGGCGGTCATGTCTTCTGATGTCGTTCTACAGCGAACGCGCCAAAGACCTCATGCCCCCCGGTCAGGAATCGCTAGTGATTATCGTCGACTACAAGACCACAACTCTCAGGACGAACCCCTCGATTTCAGTGGCCAGCAAGGTGAGTTGGTGACCTGCAATGGCGGACCACACTGACTCTTTCCAGGTTCTGACCATTCTCCAACAACATTATGTCGAGACGCTCGGAAGAGCTATCGTTGTAAATCTTCCAACACTCTTGAGCTTCTTCTACAAGGGGATTTCCCCTTTCCTGGATCCCGTTACTCGTGATAAGGTGCGTTTGTACTCCACAACGTTGATCAATTTGTTGAACGCACCGATTTAGATGCGTTTCAACCCGGACTTGTTCGAGTTGATTCCAAAGGAGCACCTGGACGCTGACTTTGGCGGTGACTACGAGTACGAGTTTGAACCTACGAGCTATTGGGAACAGATCGTCTCGTAAGTCGCTCGAATATCTTCCCGAACTAGACCGTTCATCCGTGCACGTTTAGGAAGTGCCGCATCGCCGTAGACGGCACCCGACTATCCGAAGACTCTGGTTCTTCTGGCCTCTCGCATAAGAGCTCGAATTCGACACTGGTGGTTCAAACCAACGTCGGAGATCAGAAGGAGCCGGTGCTCGCAACTTTCGACCCCATTCCTGAATCTGTGAGCGTGCATTAAACCTTGATTTCTCTGTGTCCCTGCTGTGTAATGTGTACTGTCGGTCGCCCTCGGGCATGTTTATCTTGGCTTGTCAACTGTTTTTATATATCCAAAGGAATCTAAAGGTCTTGAGAAAACGGGGTGTATGGCGTTCCTATTATCCTGAAGTAAACCGGTATGGTTTCGTATCACGTATCTCTTTAACGCTTAGTATGCCTTCCCTTGCGCCCGCCAGTAGCCGCCAGTACCTCAACCACTTTGGACGGACCTCTCGCGTGGCAGCACTTGGGCCGGTCTTAGTGGACGCCCAGCAAAACGTGGGTGCTCTCTCCCGCCATTTCCCATCGCCTGAGTTTACATTCTAGCCATACACGATCGGGGGGGAATTATCACCGGAGATATCCCGAGCAATAGGACACACAACGTACCTGCTTCCCCGTCGATCGTATCGGTCTCACGATGAAAACGTGATCGGATGCGCAGGTGGTCGTAGCTCGGTGCGCATCGGAACTCCCTCGTTTCAAATGAGAGAATAGGGTGTTGTGTTCAACCCGGCCATCTAACGGCGGGCCTTTCTGACCATTGGTACTCCGGGAGAAGGTCAACTCAAAAGTTTCCCACGTCGAACCACTTGCCGCGAATCGACAGAAACCGATATGTATGGACCACGAGTCGCAACACCGCAAATCGCCGTCCAGCACATGGCATTCATTGGTTCACTTGCATCAACTCTCGTCGACCCCGGAGGACGCCAACTCGATCCAGCTAATCATTGGCGTCATCCCGGGTCGACGATACGGGTCGTTCGGGCTGTTTTCTGGGACTGAGGATCTAGTCGCCTGAAGCTTGAAGCTAAGGTTGCGCGTGGGCCGCCACGGGTGGCCGGGGCGTTTTACTACTACCGGTTCGTCTCAGCCAACCGGAGCGCGAGGAGTTTGAGTTTTCCCTTGTATAGCAGACGGCGAATGATGAACATGGGATAAAAGATCTCGATCAGCGCTTCGGCACTTGAGGATTGCGTCTGGTTCTGATACGCAAGGTATAAAAGGGTCAGGTCAGAGCCGGTGACAATGACCTTGAGGGCACCCCACTCCTTCACCACCTGTTTTTACACGCCCCGCACCCGCCATCATAGTGATTGACGATGCCAAAGACTTCGCAGATCTTGACATCGCCTCTTCAAGGAACCATCGTCGCCCCAGTCTACAGCTACACCAAAGAGCAGCAGGCTCAGATTAAGGCTTTGAGAGAGGTTCGTAGCGTTTCACTCGGAGTAACTCAGTGGACGATTCTCACGACCCCCCTAGTATGCGGCCACTTTACAGCTGTCGGAAGGCGATCCGTATCATCCGTGGGAGCTCAAGTTCCTAGACAGGGCGGACACCATGCCTCGGTACATGAGGGCTGCCAAGTGGTACACACTTTCCTTCCGTAGGGATCCGCAGAGGCCTGATGCCCACTTCCCCCCAGGAAATTTGAGGATGCGAAGAAACGGATAGAGAAGACGATGGAATGGAGGCGGGATTTCAAACCTGAATTAATCCGCCCGGAAGAGGTACCACCGCGAAATTATCCCGGTGTGACTCTGGCACTGAATAGTCGCGATGCAGGTTCGGACAGACAGCGAAAGGGGAGGGATGTAAGCGAGGTTTAATATGGATGTGTGTATAGCTGAACACCGATACCCCTAGCATCCTTAATGGATTTGACAAGGACGGACGACCGATACTGTACATGCGACCTGGACGAGAGAACGCCCAGGGGAGTCCCCAGCAACTCCGGCATCTCGTGTGGTGTCTGTGAGTGTCCGAATCCACTGCAGCGATCGTACCCCCCTGAGGTCATTCTACAGCGAACGCGCTATAGACCTCATGCCCCCTGGTCAGGAATCGCTGATGATCATAGCTGACTACAAATCCACGACTCTCAGGAACAGCCCCTCGATTTCAGCAGCCCGGACGGTAAGCGATGAATGAACCGAGCCTAAACTGACCGACCTCGCTCACGCTCTCCAGGTAATGGCCGTCCTCCATCAACATTACGTCGGGACAATCGGAAGATCTGTCATCGTAAACGTTCCCACACTCTTGAACTTTTTCTTCAAAGGAGTTTCTCCTTTCATGGATCCTGCTGCTCGTGATGAGGTGTGTTTGGGTTTCCAGACGCTGATCGAGGAGTTGAAAGGACGGATTTATAGATGCTTTTCAACCCGAACCTGCTCGAGTTGGTTCCAAAGGAGCAACTAGACGCTGAATTTGGTGGTGACTACGAGTACGAGTTTGAATCTGCCAGCTATTGGGAGCAGATCGTCTCGTGAGTTGATTGAGGAGCTTCAGCCTCCTTGAAACGCTCATCCATCCACGTTTAGGAAATGCCGCATCGCCGCGGATGGCACCCGACTGCCCGAAGGTTCCGAGTCCTCCGACCTCTTGCGTGAAAAGCCGGATTCGACGTTGGCGACGCAAACAAACGTCGGAGATCAGAAGGAGTCGGGGCTGGCAGCTTTTGATCCTATTCCGGAGCCCGTGAGCGTACACTGAACTGTGGTTCCTGTGTGCCTCTGCTGTGTGACGTGTATTGTTGGTCGCTTCCGGGCATATTGGTCTTTGCTTGGTCATTTGTTTTCGCGCATCTGAAGTGATTACAAAGGGACTAACTGAACGGGAAGTGCGTTCCCATCGTTCTAGAGCCGAGTGTCTTTCCTTTGGTACTACTCCAATGAGCTCCACATGAGATTTTGTGTTACATAGGGCCATCATCCCTTTTGTGCAGTCGCACCTTCACAACCATTGCACCTACCCAGAATCCCGCCCACTGTGACGAACAGGTAGGCTCTTACTCTGGGACCGCCTCCACCGTGGGGGCGTACCTCCAAGCACCACCAACGTGGCGCCATGAATAATAAACGTTCTGTAAAACCGATCAGGCTACAATGAGGGCCCATGGACGGGCGGCCCCCGAAACAATTCACCGAGCGCACCCCTGATCCATAGGGACACGCGAACCTCTCATCCGCCCTGGGACACCAACTGATAGTACGTTCTGACCGACGGTTACATCCATCGCCCGCCGCACCACTACCAGTACTTGTATTTACGATCGATAATAACACAGCCTAGCTGCTAAAGGTATGTCTAGTCCAGGAAAAACCCCATCGGGAACATTGAGTGGCTCGACACAGATGATAGGCGACCAGGAGCCAGAGGAAACATTGGCAATCCCGATGATCACCATCTGTTCGAATTCCATTCGCCCTTGTCCGAGACGCCATTGCTGGTCAACTCTGTCATCGAATGGGAACAGCTGCTCGGCGTCAGCGAACGTGTATGAAGGGGAACTACCGACTTACAATGCTATTAGCCTCGAGATATTCGATATGCCATTTAATGCGCTTGGAGAGTTCCTGGACCAGCTTACTCTTGGTCACCGGTTCTGGTGGAGTCTTGTAATTCTTGGTGGAGAGCTATCCGCACGTTTGTTAGCCATGGGACGAACACCCACCCGACTCCTAACGCCCCCCACTTGCCTGCATTGTCCTTGGCTTCATCCCTCTATGACTCTCCGCCTGTTGCTTTAGTGTTTTCTCGACATCTACGCTGGACGGATACCCCGGAAACTGACGGAGGGTGGGTAACTGATCGTGACCCAGTGCTTCAAGAACCCACGTGTAACCTGACCGTTATCCCGCGACACTCTGCACCGAATGGATAATCATCCCTGTCATTCATATCCACGAACTTTCCGAGAAACGCATCGGTCAACTTCACTCCAAGGCGGTTTCGTGCGAAAAAGTGAATGGCTGGCTTTGGTTCCCAGCCCTCCTGAGTGTAGGCGCATCTGCACGGATACGGAAGTTGAGGTACGACCACTCGCAAATCCTCCTCCGAAAGGAGCGGGAATTCTACGCCACCTGGCCTAATGTGATCCAGGGGTGGGACGTAGACCCTCCTAACTGTACCGTCGCGTTCCTGGAAATATATCAGGAAGGGGTGTCGAAAGCATGGAGGGGCATCAACTCACGATCCTGGCGACAATACCTCGGATGGGGTGGGGAGTACAATGCAGTTCTTGTGCAGTGTCACCGGCACGTAATACAGCAGAGTCACTGGGGGCAGGGGCGGTACCGCCTTCCAGGGGTTGGGGATCACTCGCCGACCCAATTTCGGTCTAAGCGATCGTAAGTATTCTGATGTACGGTGAACAAAGTACGAGCGCACTTACGAGGAGGATTCGATCACGGGCAGCATCCTGGGGCTTAAAATCAACACAGCACCCTTTAGAGTGTACGGCCGCTTACAGTGGTGTCGGAAGCTGGTCGAGTCAGCTTTGAGAACTCGGTTGCTGCGGGGCTGACCAGTTGTCCAACTGTCAAGGATGAAGCCTTGGGAAGTAACTACGCAAGAACATGGTTTATCTCCATCTTCGTCGACTGAGGAGAAAGGGGAAAGACCTGGTTCGGGGACTTGTTTTGGTTATGCTTGCGATATTCTCGTGCATATTGTTGGGCTAGAGCCCGTTCGAAATTTAAATGCTTGAGAGCATCATGCAGCGTCTGGTCACGCCTGTCGCCGGAGGAAGTCCAACGTCGCACGGCCTGGTTTGGTATGGGTGCCATCCGGTGATCGTTCGTCGCCTTCGTCTGAGACCCAGCAGCCAGTCTAATGATGGGTAAAAAGGATCGAAAAGAAAGAGACTCGGAGGACAAGTAAGACCCCGAGAGTGTTCCAAGGCTGTGCTGCCTGGCAGACCCCTGGCAGCGGCATATTCTAGTGAATGATTGAATATTGGGCTGGCGCTACAGCTTTGCTCCAAACCCAGCCAACCTTCCAACCCATGGGGGTCAGGAAGGACTGAACCGATCCACTCCAACCCCACCATCGTGGTGGAAGAAAAATGGGTAAAAATTTCGGGGTCTGTAAGTAAATGTTGGATTTCTCGACAATCTTGGTAGACGCTCACTTTTCGCTCCTGCACGAGAATCGAGTACTTGAGTACTCGGGGTCTGGGGCAAGAGCCGGGTAAGTTCCCGCAACTCCCGGTTCTTTTACCGCCATTACCCGTATGGTGTGTGTGCTGGCGTGACATCGGCGCTTGGCCCTTGAGTTTCATTGGGGCCCGCGATGTGGAGCTTTTCTCAGACCCTAATATCGAGGACTGAATCTCGGTTGTTTGCACTCTTCTGCGACGGATATGATAATATCCAGTGTCGTGGATACAGTAGGACTGTCAGGGTCGAGTCGGTTCCGTGGGTTTCAAAAACCACGCGTACCAAAAGGGAGTTCTGTGGATGCATAGCTAGGATGCGTGTAACTCGATACCTGTGGGATTGACCAATGTCCGAGAGGCCGACAGCCAGCTTCGGCCGATGTGCTCCGTCACCGATCCGGCCTCAGCGGATGCTCTCCGGAGCGCGGGCATGATTCTCTCTCGCTGTTTCCCCACCATCCCCATCTTCTAACCATGCATAATCTGCGCAGACTGAGACTGCGAGGTACCGCTCTCCAGGGATCGCGCCCCATGTCGTCAACAGCGTCATTACAGCTACCACTCAAGCCCCCATCCATTGCAGAGGAAGAGAGCGAGTTCCGGGAGCGAGTTGCGGACATGGAGGCTTTTTTCAAGCACCCTAGGTTCGCGTCGCTATCTCGTCCTTATACCGCTGCGGACATTGTCGCGAAGCAAGGATCGATGCCAGTGCTTCCGCTACCTTCGACTCTGACGGCAGACAAGCTTTACAAGTTGCTCACTGAAGCTGCGAATGAGAAACGACCTGTACACACTATTGGAGTCGTCGACCCGGTCCAGATGACACAACTAGCCCCCTACTCGGAAGTCGTGTACATCTCCGGTTGGGTGGCTTCGAGCACGCTGACAACTGGGTTCAACGACGTTGGTCCGGATCTTGGGTGAGCAGCACAGGTCTACCCGTGGGTTCTCGAGTGCTTATAATCTTCGGTCATAGTGATTACCCGTATACCACCGTTCCCAACCAGGTGCAACGGATCTTCAAGGCCCAGCAATTGCACGACAAGAAACACTACGATGCCCGGATGGGTGCAACGCCGGAGGCTCGGGAGAAGATGCCATACGTTGACTACCTTCGTCCAATCATTGCAGATGGTGACACCGGGTGAGAATACATCGATTCACCCCGTTTCTCGAGCTCATAATGCGGTGCAGTCATGGTGGACTGTCGGCTGTCATGAAATTGACCAAGATGTTTGCGGAGAATGTGAGCACGTTCCTCGGGACGCTTGGATCAAGAACTGAACGAGAGTTAGGGTGCTGCTGGCATTCACTTCGAGGACCAATTACACGGTGGAAAGAAGGTGACCACCGGCCTGGCCTTGGCTGGTTTCGTAGTGGGACTGACGGGGTCTGCATAGTGTGGACATTTAGCTGGCAAAGTTCTGGTGCCGACTTCAACACACATCTCCCGCTTCATTGCGGCTCGCTTCCAACTGGATCTGCTGAAAAGCACCATGCTCCTCATCGCTCGGACCGATTCTGAAGCCGGAAAGCTCATCTCGTCGACCGTCGACATGGCCGACCACGAGTTCATCAAGGGAACAACGACCCCAGCATCCAAGAGTCTGGCACAGGTTCTCCAGGAGGCCGAAGCTGCCGGCAAGTCGGGAAAGGAGATCGACCACCTCGAAACTACTTGGATGGCTAGCCACGAACTCGTCACTTTCAACGAAGGTGCGTCGCAATTACTTTAAGCCGACGTGGTATCTCACGAGCTCCTTTGTAGCCGTCAAACGGGCCATCGATACTTCTAACATCTCCGACAAGACGGCAGCGTATGAAGGATATCTCAAGGCTGTCTCTGGAAGGTCCAACTCTGAGGCGAGGATCGTCGCGCAGGACATTCTCGGAGAGCCTGTGTTCTGGGATTGGGATCGTAAGTTCCAGATGTCATCGTGTTAAACTGGTTGGTTCTCATCTCTGGTTCCTTCCACGTGAAGTGCCCCGGACCCGAGAGGGCTATTACCACTGCACAGCTGGGATCGAGGTACGTTTTCCCATCGGTTTGTGTCCGGTTTTGTAATACTCACATGCGCACGCAGATGGCTATTAAGCGAGCTATCGCTTTTGCACCATATTCCGATATGGTTTGGTTAGAGACCAAGACCCCCGACCTGGAGGAAGCAAAGTCCTTCGCTCAGAGGATTCGAGAGCACCATCCTGGAAAGTGAGCATCGGCATGACCGCCGCGGTGATCCATGGGGTCTGACTGTACTCTCCAGGTGGTTGGTTTATAACCTGAGCCCGAGCTTCAATTGGGGTGCCCGTGGATTCACAGGTTGGTTGACGGCTCCGTCTGCCAGAATCCAGGCTTACCTCGTCGTTCCAGAACAAGATTTGAAGTCTTTCGTTCACGAGCTCGCCAAGGAAGGGTAGGTTTTAAAAAATAATAATCTTAGGTCATCGCCAGGGTCGCTGATCGTAAATGCGTAGATTCGTCTTCCAAACGGTTTCTGTAGGCGGACTGCACGCAAACGCCACAGTTATCGGTGCGTTTCACCCTTCGTATTTGGTCGCGCAGAGATCTCATTTCATCTGTTCCAGCCGAGTTGGCGAGGAGGTACCAAACTGAGGGTGTCAACGCCTACGTCGACCTCATTCAAAACAAAGAGCGCGAGCTTGGCATCGACATCATTACACATCAGAAATGGTTCGTCCCCCTCAACTCCCCCCCCTTCATTAATCTCACCTCCGTTCTTCATGTGAAAAAATACAGGAGTGGAGCCAACTACATTGACGGAATCTTGACAACCATCTCATCTGGATCATCTAGCACTTCAGCTGTCGGAGCGGACTCTACTGAGAACCAATTCCACTGAAATGCTTCCCTGCGATCATTCTCCCCTCCCGATGCAATTGCGAAACGACGGGCTGCCTAAAGTTCATTTCACGTTGCGTGCATTGTGCGGAAGCTCTAGATGGCTCCTTGTATTACATTAATTTTCGAATGGTATGTGCACGAAAGTCCAGACAAGAAGAGTGTTGGTGAGGGGTGCTACGCGCACCAGTTACTATCCGGACCGCGGACTAATCTGGAGATATGGGTGAAGGTTGCAACTAAAAGAAAAGCAAGACCGGAGAATAATAGGTGAGGGATTAAATTACATGCAAAAGGAAGAGCGAAAGTCGAAAGCAAGTTGAGGTACGAGTGTGCATTGAAAATCACCGTCTATAACGTGGGGGTAGTAAAACTGTTGGAATAGTCACACAAGATCGCACACGCCCGAACTAGTGTTCCAGGCCGTGGTACGGGTATGACAGTGACGAGCGCATCCCATGTTTCGGAGGAGTGATGATCTCGAATTGTGAATTGTCCAGACCGGACAGCTCATCCTCCGAATCCTGTGACCCTCTTCGAACAATCACATTGTTCCGCGGTGGCGAAGCGACCGACAACGGCGAGACAATTGAAGGGGATGACGAATCAGTCGACGACTGCGATCCGGCCGGACCGGCCCTTTTCATCGAAGCCCGATGAGCCTTGCTCGCGTTATTAGTAGTATTAGTCGGGATCGACACCTTCTGCGGTTGGTTACCGCTGATGGAGAAGTGTTCGGGGATGTTCGGGCTCGGTGGCAAGTCGTACAGGGTGGATGAAACCGATCCTCGCACTCGGTGAGACACGCTCTCAAACGCGCTCGGGCGTCGCTGCTTTTTTATTGAACCCTGACCCTGGGGGATTGGTTCGCCAGTTGATTTGTCAACGCTCGTGCGAGCATTATCCCCTGGCGCCGTCGTCTGTGAGAAACTCCCGGACCTGAGGCTCTTCAGGATGGACTTTCTCACGCTCCCCGTCTTGTTCTCCGGTGGCGGGGTGGGGGACGAGCGCCCCATAGTAGAAGCTTGATTTGGCGGCGGCTTGTTCTGATGAATGGGATATTTTGAATCTTGGTCGAATCGGAGAAGGTCCAAGACGCTTTCAGCACGAGATGGAGCTCTCGACGGAGGAAGTGATGGGTATTGAGATTGTGGTGTATCGGTGGGGGCGGGAGACGGCGCGGGAGGTAAGAAGCTGTTTGGGGATGGCGTGGGGGGTAAGAGATTGTTTGGGGCTGGTGTTGGGGAGCTCTTTCCAGAACTTGGAGTAGTCTGGGAAATCGAGCCTTTCGTGCCACTCTTCCTCCAGAACTTGCGGATGTTCTTGACGCTGACAATAGAGGTGCTCCGAGCCCGAGAGTCTCTTCCAGGAGCGAGATTGTTTGAGTTGTGGTCGTCGGTAGTTGAGTCGAGCGAGAACCTGCTAGATGGCGCTCTCTCCTCCTTGATGACCGTAGAGGAGATAGAAGACTTTTTAGCCTTGTGAGTGGGCCGGGTTGACAACTGAGGGACTGCAGGAACCGGGGGCACTTCCTCAAACGGGATGAACGATGAGGGGTACCTTCCAAAGGGGTCCGGTGAGAGCGGGATGATAGGTGACTCGAGGGATCGAGGAGGTTGGAGAGGGGGATACAAAGCCTCGTCTTGCCTCTGCTTTGCGAACGATTCTTCAGAAGTGCGAGATAGGGAGTCCTTCCTACTGGGTAATGGCTTTGATTGCATAACACCGTTCAGGGCCCACTGTGGTTGGTTCGCCAGGTTCGTATCCAACTGGAGATCTCGCGCATCGGACGTCAAGGCTGAGTATCGGACCGTAGGCCAACTAGCATCTTCAGATCGGCTGGCACTAAAACACAGTCAGACACTACTTATGGAGGGAGAGGTGATTGTTCCTACGCTTTACTCGACCTCTTGTTGCTCTTGCCGGGAAGCTTAGAGGGGGAGGAAGAGGCTGTGGAACTGGTCATGGATGATCTCGATCTCCTTTGTTTGTGAGCAAGAGAGCGGGGAGAAGATTGGTCCACGTCTGTGAACTCCGATTTCAGAGCTCTCGGAGAGAATTGGGCGAATTGCTGGGAAGAACTGTTAGTAACCCGAGCTCATCATTACATAAGGAACACACCTTCTCGATTTCATCAAGCTTGGCTTTCATCAAATATTGGCTTCGTCTTCGGTCGTTGGGGTCGTTTTCATCGTACTGTG
>Ga0307511_10001004_pt1 | contig 30016 bp, 24 predicted proteins | sample 13_EM_MG_FD_200266 | JGI IMG/M metagenome (GOLD analysis project Ga0307511, IMG submission 200266) | Populus trichocarpa ectomycorrhiza microbial communities from riparian zone in the Pacific Northwest, United States - 13_EM | ecosystem: Host-associated > Plants > Roots > Unclassified | place... | reverse complement strand
TCGCCCCGATCGTCTGGGACATGCGCAGGTTGAGGGTGCCCCCCACGCTGGAGAGCCGGTCGATGCGCTGGTTGATGGTGCCAAACGCCAGGGCGCTACGGGTCACCGGCTGAAGCGCGTTGTGCTGGAAGTTGTTTTCCTGGTATTCCGCGCCCATCGAGTAACCGCGACCGAAGCCGCGCGCATCGGCGCGCCAATACAAGCCCTGCTGTCCGCTGGCAATCGGGTAGTCGGCCCAGGCCACGTCCTGCTGGTAGCGAAATACGCCGTAGCGGTGCAGCAGCGTCGGCGTGTTGTACTCGCCGTCGAACCACAAGGCGCCGTGCCCATGGTCGTCCAGGATGCCGCGCAACTGCAGGCGGCGCGCGCCGTCCGGGCTGGCGTAGTCCCCGGCCAGACCCATGCTGGTGTGGTCGGCAACGCCGCTCGCCCCTTTCACTGCCCAGGCCTGACTGCCGAAGGCCCACTGGCCATCGATCCGCCGCTGCAGGCCCACGCCGGTCATCTCCCCCTGGGTGGCCCGGAAACCCGAACCGCCGGTGCCGCTGAACTGGCCGATGCGCCCGCTGGAAAAATTGAACTCGGTGCCGGCGTTGTTATAGATGCGGGTGGAAACGCCAAGCACCGGGCTGCTGATCAGGGAGTTGCGAAAGGAGCGGCTCACCAGCGGGCTGCCCTGGGTATAGACCGCCCCGACGGCGCTGTCCGCCAGCTGGCCGGCGTTGAGCGCGAACCGGTTTTGACTGAGGGTCAGGCGCTCGCCGCCGCGCTGGCCGCCGAAAGTGCCGCCCAGGCCGGCGCCGGCGCCAAAGGTGTCTTGGGCGGCAAATCCGGAGGCGATGTAATCGAAGGTACCGTAATCCAGCGTCTCGCGCTGACCGCGCAATTCGACCCCCTGCTCGCGGTAGCGGGTACCGTTCGAATAGCGCGCGTCGGACAGGCTGTAGATGGCGGAGAAGCTGCGCCTGCCGCGCGGCTCCGGCTCTTGCCCTCCCCCCTGCGCCAGCGGTTCATCCGCGGCCTCTTTCTCGTTGATTACGCGGTCGACATAGGGAACAGCCTGTACCTGCGCGCCCGCGCTGGCTGCGCCTGCCGGCTGAGGGGCCGGGAGAACCGGACTTTGCGCAAACACCAAAAGCGGCGCGCAAGCCAACAGTGCCAACCCCAGATGGCACCTTAACTTATGCGTCCAAGCTTTTGATTGTGTGGACAATGCAGTCCTGTGTTCTCCCTACAGGATGCATCCTACCGCGCCTGCCGCGAAGCGCGCGCCATGTAAACAAATTTGACCCTTTTTGGGGCAGCCAGGCGATCCGGGTGCGGCACCCGGCCGGCGCCATGCAATCACGCCGCAAGCCCGGGTTGCCAGAGCAGGCAAGCGGCATGATTGCCGGATCGCCGTTGCGCCGCGCGGCAGATCGCGCAAGACTGGATGGACTTGATTGGTTTAATGGATCGGATGCGGCTGATTGTCGCCTTGGCTCAAGTAAGGCGCATGGCTGCCGTCAACTTACTGAACTCCATTCGCAAGTCCCCATGGCCTTCTCCCGCCCCAGGTGCCTCTCCACCCTCGTTCTCGCCCTCCTGGCGCTCGGCCCCGGCGCGCGGCTGGCGCACGCGGATTCGCAGTCGGTCTCCAACGGCGGCGGCGGCAGCGCGAGCCTGATGTTTGCCATCCACATTCCCGTGGTGCTGCGCATGAAAGTCATGTCGCAGCCACCCTTGCGCGTCACCCGCGAGGACATTGCGCGCGGCTATGTCGAAACCAGCCTGCCGCAGGAAGTGCTGGTGACCTGCAACCTGCCACGCGAATATGCACTGCGGCTGGAGATGAGCAACCCCCTGTTCAAGCGCGTGACCCTGTCGGAATCGCGCCATAGCCGCAGCTTCGGCGCCGAGGGATTGACCTTGACGCAGCCGCCGACGCCGCCCAGCACCAGCCAGGCGACGCACCGCTTCCACTATCGCTTCGAATTGCCGGCTGACATGGCGCCGGGCGACTATCCCTGGCCGCTGACACTGGCTCTGATCCAGCCCTAGGCGCAGGCAGGGCCGCTTTCTTTATTTCATCTGCGACAGGAAGGCCGCCAGTGCGCCATCGTGCTCGGGCGTGTGATGCGCCATCGCCTGGAAGGCCGCCGACATCTCCAGCAGCGAATCCAGGCGCATATGCTGGCCTTCGCGCATCAGTCGCTTGGCCATGCGCAGTGCCGGGCCGGGGTTGGCAGCGATCTTCTGCGCCAGCACCTGGGCTTCGGGCAGCAGTTGCTCAGGAGCAACCACGCGCGAGACCATGCCGCAGGCCAGTGCCTCTTGCGCGTTGATGGTGTCGCCGGTGAAGGTCAGCTCCGCCGCCTTCGACATGCCGATCACGCGCGGCAGCAGCCAGGCGCCACCATCGCCGGGGATGATGCCGAGTTTTACAAAACTCTCGGCGAATTTGGCTTTTTCCGACGCGATGCGGATGTCGCACATGCAGGCCAGGTCGCAGCCCGCGCCGATTGCGGGGCCGTTCACGGCCGCGATGGTCGGCACGTCGAGGTTGTAGAGCGCCAGGGGGATGCGCTGGATGCCGGCGCGGTAGCCATTGCGGATGTCGTAGGCGCTGCCGGCGGCAATCCCTTTCTTGTCGCGCATGTCCTTGACGTTGCCGCCTGCGCAGAAAGCGCTGCCGGCGCCGGTCAGCACCACCGCTTTCACGCTCAGGTCGGCCTTCACCTTCTCGCAGGCATCGACCACCGCAGCCCATTGCTCGGGCGTGGAAAGCGCATTGCGCTCGTTGGGGGCGTTCAGGGTCAGGGTGACCACCGCGCCGCTTTGTTCATACAGGACAAAACTCATAACAGCTCCATTGCGTTTGTATCAGGCGGATTATTCGGTAAGGGACGGCCAGAGGCGATCGGCACCCACCGCGATCAGGCGGCGCCCAAGCTCGTGCGACCACTCGGCTTCGGTGCCGGCTTCGTCGCGCCAGGACCATAGGCGGCGCGTGTAATCCTGCAGCCGGTATTCGCGGGTAAAGCCGATCGCGCCGTGCACCTGGTGTGCCATTTCGGCCACCTTGCCGGCGGATTCGCCGCAGCGGATTTTCGCCGATGCCACGGCACGCCACACCACGTCTGCATCGGCACCCGTGCTCCAGCGCCGCACGGCGTATTCCACCGCCACGCCGGCCGCCGCCACATACTCGGCCATCAGCGCGAGCTGGTGCTGCACCGCCGCCTGCTTGCCCAAAGGCTTGCCGAATTGCACCCGGGTGTTCGCATGCTCGATGGTCAGCTTGAGCACGCCTTGCATCGCGCCCGCCATCAGCGCCGAGCGCGACAGCGCCAGGAATTCCTGGCATTGCTCATAGCTGCATTGCTCGGGGTAAGGCCGCATCACCCGCTCGCGGATGTCGGCCTCCGCCTCGATCAGCCACCAGGGCTCGCCAGCGTAGTTGCGCCCGGCCGTCGAGCCGCCTGCCTTCACCAGGGCCCAGCCCTCGGGCCAGCAGGCGATCACCCCTACGGTATCGTGCGGCCAGAACCAGCGCACGCCGATGTTGCCATTGAGCGCGCGCGGAGTCATCGCCAACACGATGCCGGGCTCGATCTCCAGCCTGGTCAGCGCGATCAGGCGGCGCGCCAGCATGCCGCTGCTGATCGGGATCGGCACCGGCGCCGCGCCACCGGCGGTGAGGATCGCCATCGCGTCGGCCAGGTTGTCCCAGCCCGCGCCGTCGCCCAGCACGTCGATGAATCCCGATGCATCAGCGGCTTCCCACAGTTCCTGCGGGAATTGCCGCTGTTCGACCGCGCGCATGGTCTCCGGCGTGGCGAGATCGTTGAACAGGCGCGCGGCGGAGTCGTATACGAGGTTGTCTTCCATATTTTTTCCTAACGCAGGCCCAGGCCGCGCGCGATGATGCCGCGCAGAATTTCCCGCGTACCGCCGCGCAGGGTCCAGGAAGGCGCGTAGAGAATGCACTCTTCCAGCAATTCGTCGAACGCGCCGTCGCGGGTTTCCAGGGTCGAGGCCAGCAGTCGCGCCAATTCGGGTACTTCACGCTCGAAGGCATTGCCCAGGTCCTTGATCAGCGCGGCCTCGAAGTTGGGCATGGCGCCTTGCCCGAGCATCGCGGCGACACTGATCGACATCTGCCGCAAGGTGGACAGGTGCGCGTACAAGCGCCCCACGGCTTCGGCCACGCGCGCATCGGGGTTGTCCCCGGCGGCCGCGAGCATGCCCTGGAACAGGCGGAAGCTGGAAAGAAAACGCTCCGGCCCGCTACGCTCGAAGGCCAGTTCGCTGGTCACCTGGTGCCAGCCGCTGCCCGGCTGCCCGACCAGGGTATCGGCGGGCAGGAATACATCCTCGAACAGCACCTCGTTGAATTCGTGCGCCCCGGCCATGTTGATGATCGGGCTCACAGTCACGCCCGGCGCCTTCAGATCGACAATGAACTGCGTCAGGCCTTCATGGCGGCTCTCGCCCGCCGGGCCGGTACGCGCCAAGGTGATGGCGTAGTGGCAGCGGTGCGCATAGGTGGTCCACACCTTGCGGCCGTTGAGTTTCCATCCGCCCTCCGACGGCTCGGCGCGGGTGCGCACCGCCGCCAGGTCGGAACCTGCATCAGGCTCGCTCATGCCGATGGCGAAATAGGACTCGCCGCGCGCTATGCCGGGCAGATACTTCTGCCGTTGATTTTCGGTACCGAAACGCAGCAGCAGCGGGCCGCTTTGCCGGTCGGCGATCCAGTGCGCCGTCACCGGGGCGCCGGCCACCAGCAACTCTTCGGTCAACACGTAGCGCTCCAGGGTCGAGCGTTCGTGGCCGCCATAGGCTTTGGGCCAGGTCAGGCCGATCCAGCCGCGAGCGCCCAGGCGCTGGGAAAACTCGGGCGAGAAGTGGGTGCAAAAATCACCGGCAGGTTTCCAGGCGCCGGCGGCGATCTCGGACTTGATAAAGCCGCGCACCTCGCGGCGCAACTGCAGGGCGGCCTGCGGCAGTTCGCCGGGCTGGAATTGAAACAGGGACGTACTCATGGTTTGACTTTATTTTGCTACAGCGGGCCGCGGGGATACTACTCGGCTTTGGCTCCCGAGTCCTTCACCGCCTTGGTCCAGCGCGGCATTTCAGAGCGGATGTAGGCCGCGTATTCGGCGGGCGTGCTGCCGAGCGTGTCCGAGCCTTGCGCCGCCAGCCTGGCGCGCACGTCGGCGTTTTGCAGCGCGCGATTCGTTTCGGCGTTGAGCCTGCTGATGATCTCAGGCGGCGTACCGGTAGGCACGACGATGCCTTGCCAGGCGGCGGCATCAAAGCCCTTCAGGCCCGACTCATCGAACGTAGGCAACTCGGGCAGCACGGCGGAGCGCTTCAGGCTGGTCACCGCCAGGCCGCGCATGCGCCCATCCTTGATGTAGGGCAGGCCGGTGTTGATCGTGTCGGTCATGAACTGTACCTGGCCCGCGGCCAGGTCGATCAGCGCGGGCGCGCTGCCCTTATAGGGCACGTGCTGGGTCTGGATGCCAGCCTGGGTGGAGAACATGGCGCTGGCCAGGTGGGTGATGGTGCCGGTGCCCGAGGAGCCGTAGTTGAGCTTGCCCGGCTGCGCGCGGGCAAGATCGATGAACTCCCTGACGTTCTTCGGCGCCAGGCCGGGGTTGACCATCAGCACCATCGGGATGGCGGCGGTGAGCACCACTGGCGCGTAGTCCTTCAGTGTGTCGTAGTTCACCTTGGCGTAGAGCGCCGGGCCGATCACGATTGCCGAGGTGTTGTAGAAGATCGTATAGCCGTCGGGGAGCGCGCGGGCCGCCTGCTCGGCGGCGATGTTGCCGCCCGCGCCCGGCTTGTTGTCGACTACCACCTGCTGGCCCATCTGCATCGAGAGCTGCTGCGCGATCACGCGCGCGACGATGTCGGTCGGCCCGCCGGGCGGGAAGGCGATGATCATGCGCACCGGCCTGACGGGGTAGGCCTGCGCGCAGGCCAGGCCGGCGCTGGCCGCCAGGATGAGCCCCGCGAGGGCGCGCGCGAGAAGCTTGAATTTCATTTTGTCTCCGTTGTTTGAGCCGCGCCTCGTACGGACGCGTGCGGTTTATTGTCGTGCGCCTACATCGTCAGGCGCCGTTCAGGCATAGAAGCGGTCCAGCACCTGCCCGGGGCCGCGCTCCAACTTGACGTAATTCTTGCCGTCGTGGATTTTGACACCGTTGACCCACACACCGTGCGTACCGCTGGCGTCGCGCACCATGCGCGAACCGCCGCCCGGCAGGTCGCGCTGCGCGCGCGGCTTGGAGATGCCGACCGTGGCCGGATCGAACAGCAGCAGGTCGGCGGGAGCACCTTCGACCAGGCGGCCGCGCTCGGGAATCCGGAACGCGTGCGCGGCATGGCTGGTGAGACGGCGGATCCCCTCTTCCAGCGTGAACAGCCCGGTCTCGCGCACCCAGTGCTTGAGAAAGTGCAAACCGAAGCCGGCGTCGCACATATAGATCAGGTGGGCGCCGGCATCCGAGAGGGTGATGACGCCGGCCGGGTGTTTGAGCAAGGGCGCGACTCCGGCATCGACGTTCTGGAAGAACTTGCCCAGGAAATGCGTCTCCAATCCTTCGGCCAGTGCGATGTCGAAGAATACGTCCACCGGATCCTTGCCTTGCTGCCCCGCAATGGCCGCGATCGGCATGCCTTCGAGCGCCGCGTATGGCGGCGTGGCCGCCACACTCAGTTCCAGATGCTCCCAGTTGCCGAGAAACAGGATACCTGTTTTGGGATTTTTCAGGTCGGCGCGGAACGCATCGCGGAATGAGCGATCGGCGTAAATGCCGGGCAGGTCGTCGCGGCTCGCTGCCTTGACGCGGTCGAAAGCGCTGTGGGACAGCAACACATAAGGATCGGCAAGCGTGAAGTCGAACGACAAGGGCTGGCAGGACGTCAGCACATAAACCTCGTGCCCGCGCGCCTGCGCCGCCGCGCATTCGTCGTAATACGCCAGGCCCTTGCCGGGCGTGGCCTCGTTGTACATGGTAAGCACGGTAGAGATGTACGAAGGCCGGCCGTTGGCCATCGTGATCGATTCCATCACCCGCGGCGTGGCCCGCGTACCGGTCGCCATCATGAACACGCCGCGCCCCGCCTCGCCCATCACGCCGGTCAGGGCGCGCAGTTCGTCTTCGGTGGCAATGGTCGACGGCATGGGCCGGCCGCCATAGCCGCTATGGTTCGGCGAAAACGAGGAGGCAAAGCCGATCGCGCCCGCGTCCAGCGCCTCGCGCAGCACGCGCTTCATCTCGGCCAGTTCAGCGTTGCTGGGCACCTCCTTCTCCGACCCCGCCTCGCCCATCACGGCGGTGCGCAATACCGAGTGCCCGGCAAACACCGCCGTGTTCAGATAAGGCCCCACCTTGCGGAGCAGCGCCATGTATTCCGGAAAGGTCTCGAACTCCCAGCGCGTGCCGGTGAGCAGCGCATCCAGGTCCATGCCCTCGACCACCGAGAGGTTCTTCATCATGGTCTCGCGCATCGGCGCAGGGCAAGGGGCGACGCCAAAGCCGCAATTGCCGATCACCGCGGTGGTCACGCCCAGCGCCGGCGAAGGCGACATGGTCGGGTCCCAGGTGATTTGCGCGTCGTAGTGGGTGTGCAGGTCGACGATGCCGGGCATCACCGACAGGCCGCCGGCATCGACGGTTTCGCGGCCTGGTTCGGCGACCTTGCCAATGGCCGTGACCCGGCCGCCGTCCACCGCCACATCCGCCTGCTTCGCGGGGTTGCCCAGACCGTCGTGGACCATCGCGCCGCGTATCACCAGCTCATGCATGCTTGCTCCTCGTCCCTGCTTTTTGTCAATGTGCAGTCTTGTGCCCTTAGTGTAACGTTCCGGCGGCCGGCCAACCTCGATTAGAATTGGCTTTTGCTTTATGTCCCTGATAAATGCAGCGTCCCACTCTTACACAAGCCGCGCGCCCTGCCACCTTCGAGGTTGACGCGGTCAATGAGCGCGGCGAGACGGTGCCCACCCCGATCGCCGGCGAGCATCCGCTGACGCTTTATCTCGACAAGCGCGAGCTGGTCACCCTGATGACCCTGGGCGGCGCGCCCGAGGCACTGGCGATTGGCTACCTGCGCAACCAGCGCCTGCTGCGCTCGATCGAAGAACTGGCGGCGGTGCAGGTGGACTGGGAAACCGAAAGCGTGGCGATCACCACGTGCAGGGGGGACTTCTGGGAACGCCAGGGCATCGAGGACAAGCTGGGCAAGCGCACCGTCACCACCGGCTGCGGCCAGGGCACTGTATTCGGCGGGCTGATGGACGAAATCGACGAGGTACGCCTGCCAGCCGAAGCGCGCCTTTCCGAGGAAGTGCTGTACGCGGTGATGGACAACGTCCGCAAGTACGAGTCGATCTACAAGCAGGCCGGCGCGGTGCACGGCTGCGCCCTGTGCGCCAACGGCACCGATGGCACGCGCGGCGACATCCTGATGTTCGTCGAGGACGTGGGGCGGCATAACGCGGTCGATGCCATCGCCGGGCAGATGTGGCTCGATGGGCAGCTTGGTGCCGACAAGATTTTCTATACCACCGGGCGCCTGACTTCCGAGATGGTGATCAAGTGCGCGCAGATGGGCATCCCTTTCCTGTTGTCGCGCTCCGGACTCACGCAGATGGGCCATCAGATCGCCGAGCGCGTCGGCATCACCATGATCGGCCGCTGCCAGGGCAAGCATTACCTGCTGTTCACCGGCAAAGAGCGCTTCACCAAAATCCACCAAACCCAATTCGCATGACGCCGGCACAAAAAGAATCCATCACCGGGCTGATCCTCGCGGGCGGCCGCAGTTCGCGCATGGGCGGCAACGACAAGGCGCTGCTCCAGTTCAAGGAAAAGCGCCTGATCGATCATGTGTTCGAGCGCCTCGCGCCCCAGGTCGGCGGCGTGGTGATCAACGTCAACCAGAACCACGAGAAGTACAAGTCCTTCGGTGTGCGCGTGGTGTCCGATGCGATCGGCAACTATGCCGGGCCGCTGGCCGGCCTGCACGCGGGCCTGTCGGTGTCGCGCCGCCCCTACCTGATGAGCGTGCCTTGCGACTCGCCGTTCTTCCCCGGCGACCTGGTCGAGCGCATGTTCGACGCCTTGCAGAATAGCGTCGCGCAGATCGCGGTGGTAATGACCGGCGACCAGCCGCACCCGGTGTTCGCCCTGGCGCGCCGCCCGGTACTGGAACACCTGACCGAATTCCTCAAAGGGGGCGGACGCAAGATCGACGAGTGGTACGACACGCTCAGGGTGGTGCACGTCGAATTCGAGGACGAAGCCCGGTTCGGCAACATCAACACACCGGAAGAACTCGAAGCCTACGAGAAGGGCCTGCCACCGCCGCCCCGGCCGCAGAAGCCGCGCTTCAAGCGCGACAAGGAGAAGACCGCGGAGATTCCGTCCGAACACAGCGCGATTCTCGATTCGCTGCTCAGCGGCGATACGGCACCAACAAACCCGGCCACGTCCGTGGCATCGGCCGTGGTCGGCGAACGCCGCACCAAGGCTATCAAGGGTACGCCGCGCCGCCGCGCCGCCGACAAGGCCGCGGAAGCGGCAGCAGACGCAGCAGTAGAAGCGCGGGCCGGCAGCACAAGTTCGCTGGAAGCCGTGGTCAGTTGTATCGACGGCTACGACCCCAATGCCCTGCCGGTCGCCAAGGTCAACGAGGTGATCCGCACCTTCGTCAAACCCGCGCAAGGCTTCGAGCAGGTGGCCATTCGCGCTGCATTGGGTCGCGTGCTGGCCGAAGACATCATCTCGCCGATCAACGTGCCGGCGCACGACAACTCGGCGATGGACGGCTGGGCCTTGCGCTCCAGCGACCTGGCCAAAGATGCGCCGGTCACCCTCGCCGAGATCGGCGCCGCACTGGCCGGCAGCGAATACACCGGTCGCCCCGGGCCGGGCGAGTGCGTGCGCATCACCACCGGCGCGGTCATGCCCTACGGTTGCGATACCGTGATCCCGATGGAACTGGTCAAGGCCGATGGCAAGCACATCACCATTCCCGCGGGCCAAGAGGCCGGGGCGAACCGCCGGCTGGCGGGCGAAGACCTGCAAAAGGGCAAGCCGGCCCTGCTGGCCGGTGCGCTGATGCGCCCCACCGAACTGGGCCTGATGGCCTCGCTAGGCATCGCCGAGGTGAAGGTACGCCGCAAGCTGCGCGTCGCTTTCTTTTCCACCGGCGATGAGCTACGCTCGATTGGCGAGCCGCTGTCCGAAGGCCAGGTCTACGATTCGAACCGCTATACGATCTTCGGCATGCTCACGCGCCTGGGCGTGGAGATCATCGACATGGGCGTGGTCAAGGACGACCCGGCCGCGCTGGAGAGCGCCTTCCGCCTGGCCGCCTCGGAAGCCGACGCGGTGATCACTTCCGGCGGCGTCTCGGTCGGCGAGGCCGACTACACCAAGCAGATGATGAAGCAGTTGGGCGAGGTGGTGTTCTGGCGCATCGCCATGCGCCCGGGGCGGCCGATGGCCTTCGGGCGCATCGCCGACGGCGAGCGCTCGGCCTACCTGTTCGGCCTGCCGGGCAATCCGGTAGCCGTGATGGTGACCTTCTACCACTTCGTGCGCGGCGCGCTTTTGCACATGATGGGCCGGCCCGACCTCGACCTGCCGCTGCTGCAGGTGCGCTCGCAGGAGGCGATGCGCAAAAAACCGGGGCGCACCGAGTACCAGCGCGGCATCCTCGAAACCAAAAACGGCGAGACCAGCGTGCGCATCACCGGCGCGCAAGGCTCAGGCATCCTGCGCTCGATGTCGGAGGCCAACTGCTTCGTGGTGTTGCGCCACGAGCAGGGGAACGTCAAGGCCGGCGACCTGGTCGATGTGATGGTGATGGACGGCTACGCCTGATGCAGGCAGGCGAGGCAAGCGCGGACACCGAAGCAGGCTGGGAGGCGACGCTCAAGCTGGCGTTCACCGCCAGCCCGAGCCGCACCACCCTCTCCCATCGCCAGCACAGTGGCCCGCTGCGGGTACAAAAGGCGCTGTACCCGGAAGGCGAGCGGATCTGCCACGCGGTAATCGTCCACCCGCCCGGCGGCATCGCCGGCGGCGACCGGCTGCACATCGACGTCAAGGTAGGCCCGAACGCGCATGCGCTGATCACCACCCCCGGCGCGACCAAGTGGTACAAGGCCAACGGCCGCTCTTCGACACAGGAAGTGCATGTCGACGTCGGCACCGGCGCGGTGCTCGAATGGCTGCCGCAGGAGACCATCGTCTTCAACCAGGCCGATACCTTCAACAAGACCCGCATCGGACTGGCGGACGGGGCGCTCTACCTCGGCTGGGAGGTCCTGTGTCTGGGCCGCACTGCCTCCGGCGAGAGTTTCGATGCCGGGCGGCACCGCCAGCGTTTCACCTTGCATCAGGGCGGACACCTGCTGTGGAACGAGCAGGGCTCGCTCGCCGGCGGCAGCGCTGCCCTCGCCTCGCACGCCGGTTTCGCGGGAGCGACGGTATGCGCAACCTTGATCGCGGCCGGCCGGCCGGTCGCGCAAACGCTGCTGGATGAAGCACGCGCGGCCATCGCGGAGCGCGCGGATATATCGAGGCTGGCTGTCACGCGCCTGCCCAATTTGCTGGCAGCGCGCTATCTCGGTAACTCGAGCGAGGATGCCAAGCAGGCTCTAACCGCGTTGTGGGCGGTGCTGCGCCCCGCGCTTGCGGGTCACGCGGCGGTGGCGCCGCGCTTGTGGAGCACCTGATCTAGAGTTTGACCGCAACCCCGCCCAGGCCGACGAAATCGGCCTCGACACGCGTCCCGGCGGAGGCGAACTGCATGCCGGTGTGAGAGCCCGTGGTGACAATATCGCCGCGCTTGAGGCCGCCGCAACGCTCGCCCGCATGATTGGCCAGCCAGGCGAGCAGGCGCAACAGATCCACCGCGGGATTGCCGCCCAGGGCGCGTACCTTCTCCATCCCGTCGAAACGCAGGGACACGTTCAGCAGCGCAAAGCGTTCCGCATTGCGCGCCGGCACGGCAACCGCCGGCCCGACAATCAGCGCGCCGTTGCTGTTGGAGTCCGCCAATACGGACAGCGGCTCAACCGTACGGAAATCAACATAGCGCGACTCGACGATTTCCAGAGTCGGATGCACGCTTTCAACGGACTTGGCGACATCGGCGATTTCGTAGGGTTTGCCGCGCGGCGGCAGATCGTCACCCAGCTTGAACCCGATTTCCGCTTCCACGCCACGCAGGCGCAACAGCTCGGCGGGAATGCCATCCCCCTGTGCGAAGATCAGCTGCCGCGGCAGCGGCGCGCAATTGGGCACCGCATCCGGCCCACGCGCACCGACCTTCCAGCCGCCGATGGGTCCGAGGTCCTGCATGACGGCGTCCTGAACCGCATAGGCTCCAGCTAGGTCTTGCGGAGCGATTTTGGCGGGCAGCTTGTCCAGCCATAAGCAGCTGGCGCGCGCCTTCAGCAGCCGCGCGGCTGCCTGGTCGATGCTTTGCTTGGTCATGCCGACACTATACCGACAGCAGGGCCTTGACGTTCTGCACCTTCATCTCGCTGCCAGGGCCGGTCTTGATCACCTCGCCGCGCTCCATCACGACATAATGATCAGCAAGCGACTCGGCGAAGTCGTAGTACTGCTCGACCAGCAGGATCGCCATCTCCCCGCTTTGCGCCAGGGTGCGGATGGCGCGCTCGATGTCCTTGATGATGGAAGGCTGGATGCCTTCGGTGGGCTCATCGAGGATCAGCAGCTTGGGGTTCATCGCCAGCGCGCGGCCGATCGCCAATTGCTGTTGCTGGCCGCCGGAGAGGTCGCCGCCGCGCCGCCCCATCATGCTCTTGAGTACCGGGAACATCTCGAAGATGCGCGGCGGAATCTTCGCGCTGCCGGGCAGGCCCGCCAGACCCATCAGCAGGTTTTCCTCCACCGTCAGGCGTGGAAAGATCTCGCGGCCCTGCGGCACGTAGGCAATGCCGGCGCGCGCGCGCTGGTCGGAGGTAAGCCTGGAAATATCCTTGCCCTGCCAGGTCAGTGTGCCGGACTTGATCGGTACCAGGCCGACCAGGCACTTGAGCAAGGTGGTCTTGCCCACGCCGTTGCGGCCCAGCAAGGTGGTGCAGGCGCCGTGCGGAATGTCGAAGCTGACGTTGCGCAGGGTATGGCTGCCGCCGTAGTATTGGTTGACGTTGCTGATGGTGAGCATGTTCTGGGGTACGGTCCTAGCGGCCGAGATAGACTTCGATCACCCGCTCGTCGCTCTGCACCTGGTCCATGGTGCCTTCGGCGAGCACGCTGCCCTCATGCAGCACGGTGACGGTCTTGGCGATCTTGGCGACGAAATCCATGTCGTGCTCGACCACCACCACCGAGTACTTGCCGGCCAGGGTCAGAAACAGGTCGGCGCTTTTCATGGTCTCTTCGTCGGTCATGCCCGCGACGGGCTCATCCAACAGCAGCAGGCGCGGCTCCTGCATCAGCAGCATGCCGATCTCCAGCCACTGCTTCTGGCCGTGCGAGAGCAAGCCGGACTGGTGATAGGCGCGCTGGGTCAGGCCGATCTCGCCCAGAACCTGGCCGATCCGGTCATGCGCCTGACTCGACAGCTTGGCCTTGAGAGAGGCGAACACGCTCTTGTCGGTCTTCATCGCCAGTTCCAGATTTTCGAACACGGTGTGGTTCTCGTACACCGTGGGTTTCTGGAACTTGCGGCCGATGCCGGCGGCGGCGATCTGCGGTTCGGAAAGCTTCGTCAGGTCGATAGTCTGGCCGAAAAACGCGGTACCGCTGTTCGGCCGCGTCTTGCCGGTGATCACGTCCATCATGGTGGTCTTGCCGGCGCCATTCGGGCCGATGATGCAGCGCAACTCACCGTCTTCGATGGTGAGAGTGAGGTTGTTCAGGGCCTTGAAGCCGTCGAAGCTCACCGAGATATCGTCGAGGTAGAGAATCGGCCCCTTGACGGTATCGACTTCGCCGGTGGAGATGCGATCGGTGATGCCCTCGCCCGCGCCTACCGCGTGGACCGCGCTCATGCCTTGCCTCCCGCCAGTTCAGGCACAGGCTCCGCGCCGTCTTCGGCGCTGGCCGATTCGGCCAGTTTGCCGCCCGAGTCGCTGCCTGCCTCGCCGCCTGTCTTCCCGCCGAACTTCTCCACGAACCAGCCGGTCACCCCCTTGGGCAGGAACAGCGTGACGACGATGAACAGGGCGCCGAGGAAAAACAGCCAGTACTCCGGAAATGCCACCGTAAACCAGCTCTTGGCGCCATTGACGATACCCGCGCCGAGGATGGCGCCGATCAGGCTGCCGCGCCCGCCCACCGCCACCCAGATGGCGATCTCGATCGAATTGGCCGGCGACATCTCGGAGGGATTGATGATGCCCACCTGCGGCACGTACAAGGCCCCGGCGATGCCGCACATCACCGCCGACAGGGTCCAGATGAACAGCTTATAGTTGACCGGGTTGTAGCCGGAGAACATCACCCGGCTCTCCGCGTCGCGAATCGCCGTCAGCACCCGGCCGAGCTTGGAGGTAATCAGGTAGCGCGCCATCAGCAGCATGCCGATCAGCACCGCGGCCGACAGCACGAACAGCATCATGCGCGTACTGGACGTGGCGACCGGATAGCCGAGGATGCGCTTGAAATCGGTGAAGCCGTTGTTGCCCCCGAAACCGGTGTCGTTGCGGAAAAACAGCAGCATGAAGGCGTAGGTCATCGCCTGGGTGATGATGGAGAAGTACACGCCCTTGATGCGCGAGCGGAAAGCGAAAAAGCCGAACACGAAGGCCAGCAGTCCCGGCACCAGCACCACCAGCAACATCGCATACCAGAAGTGATCGGTGAAATTCCAGTACCAGGGCAGCGTCTTCCAGTCGAGGAACACCATGAAGTCCGGCAGGTCGCTCTTGTAGACGCCGTCGCGCCCGATCGAGCGCATCAGGTACATGCCCATCGCGTAGCCGCCGAGCGCGAAGAACACGCCGTGGCCGAGCGACAGGATGCCGGTGTAGCCCCAGATCAGGTCCATGGCCAAAGCCACCATGGCGTAGCACATGATCTTGCCGATCAGCGACACCGAGTAGTCGGAGATGTGCAGGAAACTGTCCTTTGGCACTACCAGGTTGCACAAGGGGAAAACGACCAGCGCAATGATCGCCAGCACCGCAACGGCGATCCAGCCGCGCGGGCCGTAGAGACGGTAGAACAGGGATTTTTCCATCATGCGTCGGCTTTAAGCATCAGCAAACCGCCCCTTGATCGCGAACAGCCCTTGCGGCCGCTTCTGGATGAATACGATGATGAACACCAGCACGCAGATCTTCGCCAGCACCGCCCCCGCCACCCCTTCGAGGAACTTGTTGGCGATGCCCAGGCCCATCGCCGCGTACACCGTACCGGCAAGCTGGCCGACGCCGCCCAGCACCACCACCATGAAGGAGTCGACGATGTAGCTCTGCCCAAGATCCGGCCCGACATTTCCGATCTGCGAAAGCGCGCAGCCGGCCAGCCCCGCAATGCCGGAGCCCAGGCCGAAACACCAGGTGTCGATGCGCTTGGTCGGCACGCCCACGCAGGCGGCCATGCTGCGGTTCTGCGTCACCGCGCGTACGAACAGGCCCAGGCGGGTGCGGGTGAGCATCAGCCACACCAGCAGCAGCACGGCAAAGGCGAAGCCGATGATCACGATGCGGCTGTACGGCAGCACCACGCCGGTCATGATCTCGATGCCGCCGGACATCCACACCGGGTTTTCCACCGCCACGTTCTGCGCGCCGAAAATCGTGCGGCAGGCCTGGATCAGCATCAGGCTGATCCCCCAGGTGGCCAGCAGGGTTTCCAGCGGACGGCCGTAGAGCCAGCGGATCACCAGCCTCTCCAGCGCCATGCCCACCGCCGCGGCGACCATGAAGGAGATCGGCACCGCCACCAGCAGGTACCAGTTGAACGCGCCCGGCATGTGCACGCGGAACAGGTTCTGTACCAGGTAGGTACTGTAGGCGCCGACCATGATCAGCTCGCCGTGCGCCATGTTGATCACGCCCATCAGGCCGTAGGTGATCGCCAGGCCCAGCGCGGCAAGCAGCAGGATCGAACCCAGCGAAATGCCGGAGAACACCTGGGCGATGCGCTCGCCCGTGTTCAGGCGCCCCTGCACGGCATTGAGCGAGCTTTGCGCGGCGGCGCGTACATCGCCATCTGGTTCGACGAAATTGCCGTCCTTCTTCTCCAGCAAGGTCAGCAACAGGGTCTTGGTATTCGGGTTGTTGCTTTCGGCCAGTTCACTGATGGCTTTCAGGCGAACTGCCTTGTCCTTGCTTTGCAGCTGGATCGCCGCCTGGGTCAGCGTCAGCAGCGTCTTGACCTCGGCGTCGGATTCCTTGGCCAGCGCCTTGGCGAGCGCCGGCAGCGCATCTTCTTCCGCATTGCCCTGCAATTCCTTCACCGCGGCCAGGCGCACGTCCTTGACGGGTGATGTCAGGCGCAGCGCGGCGATCGCCACGCCAATCTGCTTGCGCAAGACGTTGTTGACCACCACTTCTTCGAGGTTTTCCGGCTTCGGGTCGACTGCCTTGCCAGTGAGGGCTTCGACAGCCTTGTCGTCCTTGACGATGTAGATCTTCTTGTCCGGCCCGGCCTGCAGGCTGTCCTCGGACATCGCCTGCAACAGCGGAATCGCCGATTCATCGGCCGCGTTGATAATGGCGGCCAGCGCCGCCTGCCTGGCGTCGCTGTCGCCGGTGGCCAGTTTTTCGAGTACGTCCGGCGTCATCGCCCCGGAATCGAGGACAAACAGGCACAAGGCGCACGCCAAAAATCGGCGCAAAAGGACTCTCACGATGGCATTCCCACCACTAGAACTACGTTACGCCGGGATGGCGCGCGGCCTTGCGACCGCGCGCCAGGTTCAAACGACTTGCTTCAAGACATTTCCGAGCAATTACATCTTCTCGGGCACGTCCTTCTTCTTGTCGTTGCCGGGGATGTACGGGCTCCACGGGTTCGCGCGGATCGGGCCCGGGGTCTTCCATACCACCTTGAACTGGCCGTTGGCCTGCACTTCACCAATGAACACCGGCTTGTGGAGGTGGTGGTTCTTTTCATCCATCTTGATGGTGAAGCCATCCGGCGCCTTGAAGGTCTGGCCGGCCATCGCCGCGACTACCTTGTCGGTGTCGGTGGTCTTGGCCTTCTCGACCGCCTGCTTCCACATGTAGACGCCCACGTAAGCGGCTTCCATCGGGTCGTTGGTCAGCGGCTTGTCCGCGCCGGGCAGTTTCTTGGCCTTGGCATAGGCGGCCCACTTCTTCTTGAACTCGTCGTTGGCCGGGTTCTTCACCGACATGAAGTAGTTCCAGGCAGCCAGATGGCCGACCAGGGGCTTGGTGTCCACGCCGCGCAGCTCCTCCTCACCCACCGAGAAAGCCACCACCGGTACGTCGGTCGCCTTCAGGCCCTGGTTGCCCAGTTCCTTGTAGAAGGGCACGTTGGAGTCGCCGTTGATGGTGGAGATCACCGCGGTCTTGCCGCCGGCGGCGAATTTCTTCACATCGGCCACGATGGTTTGATAGTCGCTGTGGCCGAACGGGGTGTACTTCTCGTCGATGTCCTTGTCCGCCACGCCCTTGGACTTCAGAAAAGCACGCAGGATCTTGTTGGTGGTGCGCGGGTACACGTAGTCGGTACCCAGCAGCACGAAGCGCTTGGCGCCGCCGCCTTCCTTGCTCATCAGGTATTCAACCGCCGGGATCGCCTGCTGATTCGGCGCGGCACCGGTGTAGAACACGTTCTTGGACAGCTCTTCACCCTCGTACTGCACCGGGTAGAACAACAGGCCGTTCAGCTCTTCATAGACCGGCAGCACCGACTTGCGCGACACCGAGGTCCAGCAGCCGAAGGTCACGGCGACCTTGTCCTGGCTGATCAGCTGGCGGGCTTTTTCGGCGAACAGCGGCCAGTTGGAAGCGGGGTCGACAACGACGGGCTCGAGCTTCTTGCCCAGCACACCGCCCTTGGCGTTGATCTCGTCGACCGCCATCAGCACCACATCCTTGAGCACGGTTTCGGAAATCGCCATCGTGCCGGACAGTGAGTGCAACACGCCGACCTTGATGGTATCGGCGGCCTGCGCCACCGAGGCGCTCGCTCCAGCGACGGCCAGGGAAACGCTCACGGCCATTTTTTTCAAGAACAATCTGCGTTGCATCGCTTTGGTCCCCTAAAGTGGATTGGATCATGTTGTTCGAGCCCCCGGGCAAACCCTCTCATTGCCCGATAGGCCTTGATCCCCTCAGCATGGGCCGTGCCAGCTCAATTACGCCGGAGCGCAGCCGTTTGGGTGACAACAAACGAAGCGGTCGCACCGCCGTGGGGCAGCGCGCAAACATGAGGCGCACCGATACAGTGCTGTAGCGCGTTGTTTCGGCCGGATGACGGATTTTCCGTCCGGAATTGAGCATAAGGAGGTAGCGATGCACTACCTTGCACGCGCCACTCCGCGCTCTGCCTCAACGCATAAAGGCGCGGAAAGACGGGCCATGCAGCGGCTCTCGCCAACGCGGCACTGGAATGGTGCCTCTGCTTGCGCAACCCGCGCCGGCACGGGATCGGCTCATCTGATGGAGCCTCTTGAAGTCCGCGTGTGCCGGCCGATGGCGGCAGGGTTCACCGGCACACGCGGCACTGTTTTTGAGCGCGCCTGACGCCCTCCACAGTGCGGAGTTCTGCTACTTTCCTGCGGCAGGCCCGGCTTTGGCGGAACCGGCCAGCACCAGGTCATTACCACGTCGGCCGGCACCCGCCTCCCGCGCCACCTTGCCGGCGCTGGCCACGATACTGGCGCTGACGGCCTTGCCGTTCAGGTCGTAAGCCCAGCTCGCAACACGCACGCCGTTCCGGCTCACGCCGGTCAGCGCGCGCGGCTGGCTGATCGGGGTTTGCGCAGCTTCGTCGTAGTGGTAGGTATTGCGCGGACTGTCCTGCACCACGACGCTGGTGAGGTTGCCGGCGGCGCATGTCTCGCCGGACTGGACGCGGCAGCCGCTGGCGCCGCCGTAAACGTAAGTGTGGCTGCGTCCGCCACCTTCGGCGGCCTGGACAATACGGCCCTGCGCGTCGTAGCTGAACGACACCCAGCGGCCCGCGTCATCGGCAACACGCAGCAGGTAGCCGGCTCCCGGAGCTTGCGCTGATGCCTGGCTGCTGTATTCCATGTCCACGGCGGCACCGCCGGGATGGCGCAAGCCGATCAGCACGCCACGCGCATCGTATTCCTCGACGACGCGGCTGGCCGCCACGGTATAGCGCCAGACCACGCGCGATTTGCCGGCCGCCACCTTGACCAGCTTGTCCTTGATCCCGGCCTCGGCGACGAGCCGCTTGCCGGCTTGGTCGAAGTAGTACATGTTTGCATCCGGCCGCCACGCGACCACGCGCAGGCCGTCCAGAATCTCCAGGCGCCGCTCGTAGGAGCCAACCCAGTTGAAGCCGAAGGCGCGCGGACGCGCATCCAGGGAGTTATAGGTGCGGCGGATTTCCAGCAGCGGGTTGGCGCCGTTGCGGAAGTCGGTCTCTTCGAGATAGGCATTGCCCGCGGCGACATGCACGCCCTCGGCTGATGCGGCGCTGCGGCCCATGCTCTTGTTCTGACTGACCACGCCGGGAGGCGGGGTGCAGGAGAACGCGGTCTTGCCGTTCTTGTCGGTGTACTTGGCTTCGACCAGGCCGGAGCTGTCGCAATAGAAAGGCTGGCCGGCGATACCCACGCGCTTGGTCGCGCACTCGACTTGCGCGGCAAACAGCTTGTTGCCCGGCAACGCCACGGTGCTGCCGCGCACATCGCCATGCAGGGCGCAGACCTTGTCGATCGCCTGCTGCGGGTCCAGGCCCAGCCAGCAGCCCTCGACCAGCGGGTAGGTACGCTGACACAACTGCGGCGTCTCGCTGCTGCCGACGTAGCCCACCAGCGGCGGGGCCGGGCGCACCCAGTCCGCCTGCGCGTGCGCGTAACCGGCTGCCAGCAGCATGGCGGCAACTGCGATCGCCATCGAAACATGCCAGAAAAAACGCGACATCCGCATCTCGCGGCTTGCCGCCACCACCTGCTCACCTGACTTCAAAGCCATGATCTTCTCTCCCTTTTTCCATCCGGCCCCGGCCGCTTGCGCCCAGAGTGCGATGCCACCCATCGCCATTACATGGATCGGATATTAGTTGAGGAAATTGAGGCTTCGATAGAGGCGCGATGTTAACTTTTGTGTCGTGAAGTCATTGAAAAAACAGGGTTCCTTGGCCTGGCGAGGCGTCCTTCTCACTCTGAAAAATGCGCGGGCGCGGGCACCTTGCCGCGCGCCCGCGCCCTCTTGTCGCACCGGTTAATTCTTGTTAAAGGCCGCGCCGCAGGGTCCCTCAGGGCGCGAATTCGATGAACATCGCCGAGGTTACGGTCTTCTCGTCGTCGATCTGCCGGGCGATGAAATACACCGGCCGGAAGCCGAAATCCGCATTGACCGGATCGACCGCGAGGCTGCCGCTGATCTCCAGCGGCAACGGGGCGTCGGTCATGCGCTCAATCGCGATGAACAGCTCGCAGCCACCCAGTTCCACGCGCACGCCACCCTTCTCGAGCAGTTCCGCACCCTTCACCTCGAGCTCAAAGCGCGGGCAGTGAACGAAGGGATTACCGTCCAGCGGATTGCCCACTTTCACGTAGCCATCGATCGTGCCCTCGACGCGCAGGGTGGCATGCGCCAGGTTGCTGATATCGACTTCGACCTGGTCGGCGTCGCCGTAGGTGTCCGAGCGAAAGCCGATGGTGGTGGGGCCGGCGCGCCAGCAGGATTCCTCCTGGTGCTCGAAGCCGCGCCCGGTGAAGCCGTTGATCGTGCCGTTGGTGATCGACAAGGTGCCGCGCCACTCGGCCCAGCGATAGCGGTCCGGAATGCGCGCCCCGCCCCAGCGCACCCGCACACGGCGCTCCGAATAACCCAGCTCCTCATGCAGATTGCGCGTCCACAGCAAACCCTCGTGGTCGTAGGCCGCGACCTCCTCCCAGCCGGCCTGTCCCAGAAAGCGGTAATCGATTTTCGCGGCACCACGCTGTTTGAACTCGTCACCCTGCATGTACTGGCCGCAGCGCGTCAGGCCGACGGTGCGCTCACTGGTCGAGGCATAGGTATGGCGGGCGCGCAGGGCACGCGCCACCGGCTCGCGCTCCAGCGCTGGTGCCAGCACGCCGGTGATGCCGCCGCGCACGCCGAACACCTGCACCCCCGGGGCGCCGCCACCGGGCCGGCCGCGATGCTCGTCGCCGCTGGCCGAGGCGCCCAGTTTGTAGCCGCGCCGGATCACGTCGGCATACAGCCAGTGGAAATGCCCCCAGGAAGAGGAAATCTCGATCAGGCGCTCGAGTTGCGGATGGTGCCAGTCCGGAATGTAGCGCCGGCCGCCCACGTGCGGCATGATCAGGTGGTGCTCGGGATCGTGGATATAACAGGCCCAGAGCTTTTCGATCGGCCAGGCGCCGGGCATGATGCGGTCGTGCCCCATGTCCTCGTTCCACTCGAAGGAGCGGCTGTTCCAGCCCTTCGGGTTGAGCGGAAAATCCGGCTGGCGGCCGTGCAGGAACACCACGTTGTGGTCGCCGCCGACGCAGGAGCTGCCGCACCACTCCTGCACCGGAAAGCAGAGAAAGCCGCCCTCGCGGTGAAACTCGTTCATCACATCGACACCGATCTGCCAGTTCTTGTTGGTGATCTGGAAGTCGTTCGCGGTATAGGTCATCACGTCCAAGCCGGCGATGTCGCGCCCGTAGGAGGTGTTGTAGAACGGGCTGTTGGTGCCCACCGTGTCATGCGAATGCACATGCAGGTCGGCGAAATAGACGCGAGGCACCGCCAGGTCCGCCTCCACGGTGACGTGAAATTCGGCGGGCGCGGTCTCCGGGTGCCCCGCCAGCTGCGCACGCACGACCCAGTGGCCGGAAGTGCGCGGCAGGTCCTCCAGGCCGATGGTGGCCCATCCTTGCGCCGGCAGTTCATGCACCTTGCGGTAGCCTTCGCGCCCCTCGCTGACGGCGGTCACTTCCACCTTGGCCCCGGCCAGGTCCTTGCACGGGTTGTCCCAGGCATCGGCGGCGGACAGGCGCAACGCATAAGCTTCGCCCGCGCGCACCAGCCGGTTGCCGCGCAACTGCAGGCGCGCCGGCGGCCCGGCGACAATGTCGATCGCGATGTCGGGCGCCACCGCGCAAAAACGCGAGGTACCAAGCGGATCGACATAGCAGCGGAAACGGAAGTTGTCTTCCACAAAGGTCTGCACCCGCGTGCCCGGCCCGCCCTGGCGGCGATCGCCCAGACGGATGATGATCTTGTCGCCCGGCTGCAGGTAGCCGTCGACGGTATCGACGATCACCGCCTTCTGGTAAGGCCGCTCGTGGCCCTTCTGGTCGAAACGCACCTTGAGCGATTGCACCGTGGCCGGACTTTGCCCGGCGCCGAGCGCCCCGGCCTGGTATTCGGCGGAGATGTAATTCGCCCCCTTCGGGTCGGCGGTCTGGAACAGCGCCCAGTCGGAATAGAACTTGAAAGTCGCCTTGAACCAGGCACCGTCGGCCACTCCGGACGGTCCGACTTCGTAGACGATGACGACTTCAGCCCATTCGCCCGCCACCAGGCGGTCGCGGTTGCAGGTGACGTGGCCGGTGAAGGGCATGTCGCGGCGCGCGTCGTACAGGCCTTGCGGCGCCACATGGGGGCCGAGCAAGGCGCGGACTTGCGCCTCGGTCATCTCGTCCAGGGTAGGTTTGTCTGCCGGCATGTTGCTCTCCAGTGGCGTTGGGGTGGCGTGGTACAGCGGTGCAAAATGACTTGGGTGGGCTCAATGCCCGAAGGGCATCGGCGCGCTCGGGTCCCACACCGGCATGCCGAGGAAGGCGTACCAGGGCGCCATCACGCAAATGCCGAACACGATGGCGATCAGCACCGAGATCAGGCCGACCTTGGCGTAGTCGGCGTTGGTGAAGGTGCCGCTGGAATAGGCGATCACCGCCGCGGTGATCTGCGTGGGCAGGATGTAGGCGAACGAATCGGTGTCGGCCACCAGCATGGTGAAGGCCACCGGGTGCAGGTTGAAGCGCGGCGCCAGGGCCAGCAGCACCGGCGCCAGCATGGTTACCGCGGCCACGTTCGAGAGCATGCCCAGGCGGATGATATGGGTGCCCACCATCATCACCAGCAGCACACCCCACCAGGTATAGCCTTCGGCGCCGTGGTGGATCAGGTCGGCCAGCCACTTGGCCAGCCCGGTGGACGACATGGCCGCCGACAGCGACAGCGCGCCGCCCAGCAGCAGCAAGGTGCCCCAGATAGTACGGTCCTGGATCTCCTTCCAGCGGAAGCCGAACATGCCGGGAATGAACAGTACCGCCAGGCCGAGCAGGGCAACGTTCTGCGAAGCCATGCCGTGCCAGGACTCGGTCATCCAGGCCAGCGCGATCACCCCGAACACCGCCAGGATCATCCACTCCGACTGCCCCATCAGCGGCAGCTTGGCGCGCTCCTGCTGCACCGTCGCGAGCCCCCCGGCCACTTCCACCCCACGGGTCTTGAAGTAGTACTGCACCCACCACTGGGTGAGGACGAACATGAGCAAGTAGGGCCATTGCAGGACGAACCAGTCGACGTACGACAGGTTCACCTTGAGTTCCTTCTGGAACAGCCCGGTCAGCACCAGGTTGGGCAGGTGCGCGGTGAGGATGCACATGCCGCTGATCATCGAGCCGTACACCAGGGTCTGGATCACGATCGCCTTGACCGCCGCGCGCTCGCGCTCGGTCTCGCCAAACAGCTTGGTGATCCCGTTGATCACCGGCAACAAGGTCGCCGCCCGCGCATTGGCCGCCGGGATGATGAAGGACAACACGACGTTGACCGCGAACATCGACCAGATCACACCGTTGACGGTGCGCGCGCGGAATTTCTCGAGCAGGGCCAGGGCGATGCGCCGGTCCAGGCCCGCCGCCTGCATCAGCGCGGCGAAGATGAAGGCCGCCAGGCACAGGAACACTACCGGGTTGGTGAATCCGTCGGCCGCCTTCGGGAACGGCTTGACCGCATTGGTCACCGCCAGCAGGCAGGGGATCAAGAGGCCCGTGATACCAACCGGCATCGCCTCGAAAATCCAGACGATGCAGGCCCAGGCCATCACCGCCAGGGTCGCATGCCCGGCCGGCGGAAGCCCGGCCGGCGCGGGCGTCGCCAGGATCACCAGAAAGGCCGCCAGCGCCAGGCCGAACCCGGTCAGCGCCTTGCGCGGGCTCTGCCCCGAAGCACGCAGGTTTTCCGTGAAGGTATCGAAAAAGCGCCTGCTGCCGGGCCGGATCGCCGGCACCGGCACGCCTGCCGCATCCACCAGTATCTTGTCCCCCTCCAACGAGTCACTCGGCATCATCGTTCGGTCTCCTTGATTGATACACCGTACCGCGCGAATTCACGCGGCCTTGCCTGCTTTCCGCCCCTGTTCTTCCGCTAGTCCCCCAGCCAGGACAGCAGCTTGATCAGGCGTTGCTCGTCGCCGCTGGCGAAGCCCTGCACCCCCAGGCTTTGCAGGACTTCCTTGCCACCCTCGCTCTCGTTCAACTGGATGAACGCCTTGCGCACCTTTTCGACGTCGGCGCGCGGCAGGTTGCCGTTGGCGATGAGAGGGAAGTAGGGCTGCTTGACGCTGCGGTGCAGGATCCGGCCGCCCTTTTTTTCCCAGTTGCGCGCCACCCCGGAGAACGAGGCCACGCCGCCGGCATCGATGATGCCGCTCTCCACCGCATAACCCACCACATCCTGCTCGCGCAGGTATTGCAGCTTGGTTTCCTTGGCGATGTCGATGCCGTTGTCGCGCAGATCGGCGCGGCAAAAGCGCGACATGAAGGCGACCGCCTCCGGCAGGCCGAGGCGCTTGCCGCGCAGGTCGGCGAGGGTCTTGATCGGCGAATCCTTGGGGACGATGATGGTGCACATGCCGTCCGGATTGGCGGTGGCCACCAGCGAATACTTGGAGTCGCGGATCGCGCGCGCCATGTAGTCGGCCGGTCGCGCCATCGCGAAATCGAATTGCCGCTCCTTCAGGCCGCGTTCCAGGAGTTCGAAATTGCGCGCCGCCACGATGCGTACCTCGCGGCCCAGCGCCTGTTCCATCACCGCCTTCAGGCCCGAGTACTTGCGCAGGATTTCGCTCGCATCCAGGCCGCCCGAGGCGCCTTCGCTGATGGCAAACAACACGTAAGTGCGGATGGTGCCGCTGTCGGCCGGCTGCGCACCCGCGCCGGCGGGCGCCTTGGCGGCCGAGGTGGCCGGCGGCCGCGGCTTGGCTTCCCCCTGGTTCTGCGCCAGCTGCATGGGGTTGCCCTCGGCCAAGGCACTCCCTTCGATGCTTGATGCCAGGCAAAGAACCGCAGTCGAGATCATCTGCCCCTGTTTGCTCCTGTTGCGCATGTCCACTTCTCCACTAGGTAGATGAAATGCAATCGGAACGACACAAGCACTTGCCCGCACCGCGGCTAAGCGGTCAGGTCAAATCAAGGGGGTGGCTGGGCCAAGTGGCGCGCGACGTACTTGCAGGCGCAAGTGCGGACTGTACATGCAGCGCCTTCTTGCGGGGCACCGCGCAGGACTAAAAAGGGTTGCCGATACATCAGCAGGCTCCCCGGGCTGTAGGACACTTGGTCTCTTTCTGTCTCTGCCATTGGCCCGGCTGCGGTCGGCTGCGCCGTGATCTACGCGTCAAATGCGGATTTGAACAAAACCCACAAGGCAAATGGCTCCTTATTCCAATGGAATTATTTCAGCCATTGTTTTGCGCGTCAATACACATTGAGCCCTTTTTTCCCAAAAAAAATTAATACCATCCCTTAGTATGGGCAAGCGCATTTCCTTGTATCTTTTGCATATGCCCGAAGGCCGGTACGCTAGCGCTTTTGTGCTTTTGTTTCGCTTTGAGCATGTCTTTTGCATGCGGGACGGGCATCGGTTACTCTTGCGGCGGTGCATCAGCGCCTCCTCACGCTCCCTCATCTACTGGCTCCAATCAATGGAACTGACTCCACGCGAACGCGACAAGCTGCTCATCTTCACCGCCGCCCTGGTGGCCGAACGCCGCAAGGCACGCGGCCTGAAACTGAACTACCCGGAAGCCGTGGCCCTGATCACCGCCGCCATCATGGAAGGCGCGCGCGATGGCCGCAGCGTGGCCGAGCTGATGACCGAAGGCACGAAAATCCTCACCCGCGAAGACGTGATGGAAGGCGTGCCGGAGATGATTCCCGACATCCAGGTCGAAGCCACCTTCCCCGACGGCACCAAGCTGGTGACCGTGCATCACCCGATCCCTTGAACGGCAGGGCAGCGTGGCGCGAGCCCGCGCATGCCTCTTCAAATACAACAAGACAGCAAAGCGAGTCCCCATGATTCCAGGTGAATTCGATATCCAGGAAGGCGAGATCGAACTCAACGTCGGCCGCCCGACCAAAGCGCTGAAAGTCGCCAACACCGGCGATCGGCCGATCCAGGTCGGCTCGCATTACCACTTCTACGAGGCCAACCCCGGCCTCTCGTTCGATCGCGAGGCGGCCTACGGCATGCGCCTGAACATCACGGCCGGCACCGCGGTGCGCTTCGAGCCCGGCCAGGAACGCACCATCGAACTGGTGGCCCTCGCCGGTGACCGCAAGGTCTACGGCTTCAACGCCAAGGTGATGGGAAAACTGCGTGGGAAAGGAAACGAACAATGAAGATCTCCCGCGCGGCCTATGCCGAAATGTTCGGCCCGACCACGGGTGACCGGATCCGCCTGGCGGACACCGAATTGTGGATCCAGATCGAGAAGGACTACACCAACTACGGCGAGGAAGTGAAGTTCGGCGGCGGCAAGGTGATCCGCGACGGCATGGGCCAGAGCCAGCGCAACCATGCCGACGTGATGGATACGGTCATCACCAACGCGGTCGTGCTCGACCACTGGGGCGTGGTCAAGGCCGACGTGGGCTTGAAAGACGGCCGCATCTTCGGCATCGGCAAGGCCGGCAACCCCGATATCCAACCTGATGTGACCATGGCAATCGGCGCGGCCACCGAGATCATCGCCGGCGAAGGCATGATTCTCACCGCCGGCGGCATCGACAGCCATATCCATTTCATCTGCCCGCAGCAGATCGACGAAGCCCTGATGAGCGGAGTCACCACCATGATCGGCGGAGGCACCGGTCCGGCCGTGGGCACGGCGGCTACCACCTGCACCCCCGGGCCCTGGCACATCCACTCCATGCTGTCGGCCGCCGAGGCCTTTCCCATGAACCTGGGCTTTCTCGGCAAGGGCAACGTCTCCCTGCCCGAGCCGATCCGCGAGCAGGTCAATGCCGGCGCGATCGGGCTGAAACTCCACGAAGACTGGGGCACCACCCCGGCCGCCATCGACAATTGCCTGACAGTGGCCGAGAAGATGGACGTGCAAGTGGCGATCCACACCGACACTCTCAACGAAGGTGGTTTTCTCGAGCATACCCTGGCCGCCTTCAAGGGACGCGCCATTCACACCTTCCATACCGAAGGCGCGGGCGGCGGACACGCGCCGGACATCATCGCGGCGGTAGGCGAAGCCAACGTCCTGCCCTCCTCCACCAATCCCACCCGGCCCTACACCGTCAACACCCTCGACGAACACCTGGACATGCTGATGGTCTGCCATCACCTGGACCCGGCGATCGCCGAGGACATCGCCTTCGCCGAATCACGCATCCGCCGCGAAACGATAGCCGCCGAAGACATCCTGCACGACCTGGGCGCGATCTCGATGATGAGCTCCGACAGCCAGGCGATGGGCCGCGTGGGCGAAGTGGTGATGCGCACCTGGCAAACCGCGCACAAGATGAAAGTGCAGCGCGGCGCCCTGCCCGGCGACACCGCGAAGAACGACAACCTGCGCGCGCGCCGCTACATCGCCAAGTACACCATCAATCCGGCGATCACCCACGGCATCAGTCACGTGGTCGGTTCGATCGAGGCCGGCAAGATCGCCGACCTGGTGCTGTGGAAGCCGATGTTCTTCGGGGTCAAGCCCTCGATGATCCTGAAAAGCGGCATGATCGCCGCCGCCCAGATGGGCGACCCGAATGCCTCCATTCCGACTCCGCAACCGGTCTACGCACGCCACATGTTCGGTGCCTACGGCCGCGCCCTGAAGACTTCGCTGACCTTCGTGTCTCAAGCCGCCTACGATGCGGGCATCGGCCAGATGCTGGGCCTTTCCAAGACTCTGGTAGCGGTGAAAAACACCCGCGAGATCAGAAAAAAGGACATGGTCCTCAACGACTTCCAGCCTAAAATGGAAGTCGACCCCGAAACCTACGAAGTACGCGCCAATGGCGAGTTGCTGACCTGCGAACCCGCGAAGGTCCTGCCGATGGCGCAACGCTACTTCCTATTTTGACCATGCTGACACTGAAAGACATTGTTCCCGCAACCGCGCCGATCGATGCTGAACTGCATCTCCCCTACGAACTGCGCGAAAAGAGCCGCTTGCGCGCCACCCTCTCCAATGGAGAAGAGGCCGCGCTGTTCATGGCGCGCGGCACCATGCTGCACGATGGCGACTGCCTGAAGGGCGTGGACGAGCATGGCACGGTGAAGCACGTGCGCGTGGTGGCCGCCCCGGAGGCGGTGCACGTGATCGAATGCCACGATGCCGACGAGTTCGCACGCTGCGCTTACCACCTGGGCAACCGGCACACCATGGTGCAGTTCCTGCCGCGCATGGCGGATGGGCACTATGTACTCGCCATCCGTGCCGACAAGGTACTGATGGACATGATCGAGGGCCTGGGCGCCCACGGCAGCGAGCAAATGCTGCCCTTCGAGCCGGAAGGCGGCGCCTACAGCGGCGGCGGCCACAGTCATGCGCATTCGCATGACCACGCCCACGCCCACGATCATGGCCATGACCACGAGCACGACCATGGGCACGAGCATGCGCATGGCCACGACCACGGCCACGAACATCATCAACACGGCCACGACCCGGATCTGCCCCACCCCGGCAGCCGCATGCCGGTACACGAACCGAAAATCCACCGCCCGGATCCGGCCAAATGGACCGGCACCCAAGACAAGTAGCCACTGCCGCGGTCAATACGGCCAGTCACACCCTGGCCCTGCGCCCGCACGCCTTGCTGCGCCTGCTGCACCTGGCCAGCCCCAGCCTGCCGGTCGGTGCGTACAGCTATTCGCAAGGCCTGGAGTCAGCGATCGACGCCGGCATCGTGAAGAACGAGGCGGGCGCACTGACCTGGATCGCCGACACACTCGACCTCTCGGTGGCGCGCCTCGAAGCACCTGTGTTCTGCCGCCTATACGCAGCGTGGGCCAGCGCGGACATGGCGCAAATGCGTCACTGGTCGGAATTCTTCCTTGCCTCGCGCGACACCGCCGAGTTCCGCGCCGAGACCGTGCAGATGGGTTATTCGCTGGCCAGGCTACTCGCCGAACTGTTGCCCGCGCACGCACTGGCGCCTGCCCTGGCCGAAGCTTCCAGCAGTGCGATGGCGCGGAACCTGCCCTACCCTACGGCGATGGCCGCGGCCGGCGTGATGCTTGAAACACCGCTTGAAGCGGCGCTGCACGCGTATCTTTTCTCCTGGGTGGAGAACCAGGTGCTGGCGGCGCTCAAGGGCGTGCCGCTCGGGCAGATGGCCGGGCAGCGGATGCTGCTCAGGCTTGAAGATGCGGTGGTTGAAGCAGCGCGCATCGCGTTGACGCTCGAGGAAGACGAGATTTCCAATTGGACGCCGGGCCTGTCCCTGCTGTCGATGCAGCACGAAACCCAATACAGCCGGATTTTCCGGTCATAGAGAGAGAATGCCATGAGCACCCAATCCCTCAGCGCCGACGATTCACGACCAACGCCGCAGCACAACCCGCTGCGTGTCGACGATTCACGACCAACGCCGCAGCACAACCCGCTGCGTG
>Ga0307511_10001003_pt1 | contig 30043 bp, 13 predicted proteins | sample 13_EM_MG_FD_200266 | JGI IMG/M metagenome (GOLD analysis project Ga0307511, IMG submission 200266) | Populus trichocarpa ectomycorrhiza microbial communities from riparian zone in the Pacific Northwest, United States - 13_EM | ecosystem: Host-associated > Plants > Roots > Unclassified | place... | reverse complement strand
TGTTATTTTAATGTTCAAAGATATTTAATTAACATAAGAATATTTATTTACTTTCTTGTCTAGTAAATAAAAAAAAATAAGATATTGAGAACAAGTATAGCGAAAAAAAATCAACAACAATTCAATACAAGCGATGAATGCTTGCAATATTATGGAAATATATCACTACGATATTCCTTAAACGTCTCAATGATCATATTTGTTAAAAAAAAATGAGAATGAAATCATTTCATAGAAAGAGAAGTGAAAAAAAATGAATCTCAATTCCTAACAAATAAAATAACAACGATGAAATTGAGAAGAAAACAATTTAAAAAAACAAAAAAGAAAATTACCCAAGTCTGTTCAAGCCAGCACATAGGTGAATTCTTAAAGAAAAAAACATCCTTCGAAGGATCTGGACATGATAATTTTTTATAACACATGGCTTGAGAAAAAATCAAACAAAATCTATAACCTAGTCTTGGGATCGAGATAACCCCATAAAAAGCAAACGGAATGAAATCACGAAACTCAACTATCAAACCAACCTAATATCGATGAGCGAAGTTGAAAAAAAATGAAAAGCAATGAAAAAAAAGACTCAAGTCAAACCTAGTTAACATGCTGAATCAATGACCTAGAACATGATATAGTGATAACTCTATATAAAAAAAAGTTAGAAAAATAACACGTACCAATTTTCAATGAACCTGATGATGAGGGATGAAATAAATAAAAAATTTAAAAACAACTAAAGCCAACCCAATTTAATCTTCAAAACTTGTAACATGGATCATGAGGTTGGATTACAACATAAAATGCAAACCCAAAAAAATATTAATGTCAAATTCTCACCCAACCAAAATAATTAAGGATAAAATTGAAAAAATAAATTCAACAAAAAAAAGGAATCAAAAAGAAAAAAAATATAGATTTGAAAAGAATGATGACCAAATTTAACACAAAAAGAAAATCAAATCAAATCATAAGGGATGAAATTAAAAAATAATTTCAATTAAAAAAATAAAAATAAAAAATAAAAATAATAATAAAAAGAAAATGAATCAAATTTGATATAAAAATCAAATGTCAATGGATAAATTGAAAAAAAATAATTTAATAAAGGATTCAAGACAAAATACATTGTAATCAAAAGAATGAATACTTGATCTGATTCAATAAACAAATAACCAGTTTTCTTTGTTTTTTTCAATGGCTAATCTGTTTTTCCAGGAAGGGAGAGAGGAAATAGAGAGGGAAGAAAAAACCACCGATCTTCTAGTGACACGTGCCCCTTCACCGTAACGGGGGTAGCAAGGTACATTGAATGCCGCCCTAAAAAGCGACGTTCTGAGTTTTTACGATACCGTATGCGCCACTAGAAAGGTGCGAGCGACATTCACTTGTCGACGTGTGTGATTTATTTAAATTATATATATATATATATATATATATATATATATATATATATTAAAATATCTAATTATCCATGACCTTACATGAGAAAAAAAAAACATAACAAAATTATGAAAGTGCCCTTGCATCCAAAGCCAAAAAAAATTAATTTTACGGGAAATTTAAGTCATTACACAGTACACAAAAAATTGAAAAGCCCAAAATACACCTTGAATGAGGTAGTTTGTTTTTTCTTTTAAAGGTAATTTAGTAATTATATCGTGGAACAAAGTAAGAATTATTATTTATTAAAATGTTATGTCATTACAGTGATATTATTATTATTCATGACGTGAATGATAATATCACATATAATGATGAGAGTAATTTGTTATTAAATGGTAATTTAAACATGTCATATGAGAAAATGAAATTAATTATTTTTCATTAAAACGCTAGCTGAATTTTGTTCAAATTTAAAATATTTTTACTCTCCAAAATCAATTACTAAATTAAATTTCAGATCAACAAAGTAAATAATAAATCTCATAAGAACTATTTTTTGTTATATATAGATATTGGGAAATTTGTTTATAAAATTTTCTTAAAATAACCGGAAAGGCTTTTAAATTTTAATTGATATCAGAATTATCTATTCTAAAATATGTTATTTCATCAAATTTCTCTGCTGCTGTGTTAATTCCCCCGTTTCTTTTTAATTTGTATTCTAATTGCCTAATTCACACCTTAATTTTTTAATTTTTTTTAATAGCTGATCTCTCCGAATGTAAAACCTTGACCATATAGATGAATTCTAGTTGTCTCCCTTACTCAAATGTTTTTTTGGGTAAAGGGTCCCTCTAAATCTCGAAACTTGAAAAGCATAGAACTATTAAACAAACCAGGCAGCTCCTCCCCTAACTCTAATTCGTAGAGGCATCCAAAATTAACTACTCGCAGTTAATTGCTCATTAAAGTTAGCGAAAACCAAAAAGGTCAAGAAAATGGAGTCACGGTTCTGGTACCTTCCCAAAAAGAGTGATTTGACAGTGGTAAGTTAGAGTGCATGTCATCAAATAGTCAATTATTCAGACACTCACGTGGGTCCCTTTTTCTTAAGATCCGTAAACTTAAGACTAAAGCCACGAGATAACCCATGCTGTATACCTTGGCTCATGTCTTTCCTCCTCATTGCTGACGTTTTTTTTATTATCTCGGGGAATACCAAAGCTGGATTGGTGAAATGTCAACTCCTTCCGGGAATAAAGTATTAAAATTAGTGTATAATTTTTGTCTTAACCAATCATGTTGGAGTTACAAGGTTTATTAGTTATTTTTTAGGAGGAGTTAGGCAAAGTAAAGATACTTTTTTACTTCCCTTTACACTTCCGTGTCCTCGATGATGCTCTGGAGGTAGCTAGGTTAGCCTGCCTTGTTTGTTTTGGATGAAGCTACAAGGTAGGTTTCAGTGGCGTTTGGCCAGTTTTTTTATGCTTATGTTTCTGGAGACAACACTCAAGCCCTGGTAAAATGTATCCTTTCACTGCAATGGAGGAATTAGGAAACAGTGCGTGCATGATCGCTACGTCTGAACTTGCAATTGTCGGGTTTAGTACTACTGGTACTTTTAATCTACTGCTGTATGATTGGCTAATCAACTTCATTTTTATTTTTATTTTTTGATATTTGGAGGAAAATGGGAAACAACACGAGCCCGTATATATGTGGGAGAGCATTGAATTTATGATGGGACAAATCGCTTTGAAATGTAGAAGTTTTTGAGACCAAAGTAGACGACACATCTCGTTGAAGAGATGTCTCGTGCTACAAAAGAAGGTTGATTTTCAAGATATACGGTGTCTATATATATAATATATGCCATTTTCATTTTATCTCTCGCATTTACGAGCTCTATTCGGGCCTCCGCTTGTGATCTTAAATCCACCGCCCCTGCAGCTAGCTAGGTGGAATCCAATGTTAATTTCTAGGTCTAGTGTCACTTATTTTAAGCTTGATGTTAACATCCATTATAATATATAAAAATGGTTATATATATATATATATATATATATATATATGACACACACACACATAAATACATGTGAAGAAGCAAAGTAACAAGATATGGCCGGAATCAAAATCAGTGAAAGTCATAAATCTCAGCTCAATCTTTTGAAATATAGTACCACTTTTTTAAAACCATGAATTATATATATTTGGAAACTCATTATCGATACATATGTTGACGAAACATGAAACCGTCAAAAGTTCATGGACCCAACCCAACTTTAGAATGATAAGACATGTCTTTAATTGTATTTAATATTATCATAACAGTTATTTTATAAAAAAAATATTTAAAAAAATATTAAAATAGTATTTTTTTTATTTTTTTAAACATAATTTTTATTTGTGTATCAAAATAATTTAAAAAACAAAAAAATAATTTAAAAAGAGAAATAAAGCAATTTTTTTTAATTTTTTTTAAAAATATCTTTAAAATACAAAAACAAACAAATATTTGGAGAAAGAAAATCACTGAATATTTGTTTTTCCTATAATGAGAAGGATCATCGAGTTTCAAACACAAGAAAGGGGAGTCTCCATTGATTTTCTTATTTTGTGGTATATATCCAAAGAAATATGAGTTTCAATCTAAAATTTAATTTTTTATATTTTTTTGGGTAATGAAATTAAGTTGAGGATTTCAAGTTCATCCAACGAGAAGGTATCTCATCAGAAACAAACGCGAATATAATTAAGCAAATGACGGGTTTGTTGTTGATTATTAAGTCCAAAAGCGGGCGGCACTAAAACGTGTTTCTGGTCAACGTACAAGTATTTTTAGAGGCAAAGTCAGTGTGTAATTGCAATTTGCGAGTCGTTCGTTAATTAAAATATTATTTTCTTCGCGGGGAACCTAGTTTGTGATCCCTAGTGGCCTCCTAGCATACCATGTGGGATGTCCAGGTGATCGTCACGCTCCTTGTCCTGCATCTACGTGGCATCCATTATTTTTAAATAAATGTCATGTATTTTTCAGCTAATCATTGCTGACTAGAAATTTCACAAAACGATAATCGATGTTGTTGGCTACACATTTACAAAAGAAATAAAATGCTGTTGGCTACAAAACCTCCTCCTCCTCCTCCTCCTCCTCTTCGTCTTCTTCTTATTATTTCGTTTCTGAAAGAAAATCTTAGAGCTATAATATTCTGAGCACAAACTGCTTTATAAAATAGTTTTTGTTGTTATATTCATTTTTTTAACACCTTTTATAATAAATATTTAGAAAATTATTCGTAATTGAAAGGATGCTCGTCATTCAAAATACGTAAAAACTAAAAATTAAAATTTTATAAAAAAATATTTTTGGGAAATTACAAAATAAATTAAAAGTAAAGATATAACCTAGATCATGAGTTTAGAAAGTTAATCAAAGTTAAATTTAATCGATCTAATATCTTATTTTCTTATTTTTTTTAAATATAAACTTTAGTTTTTTTTATATATAAAAAGTCAAACTACTTCTTATTAATTGTTCAGATTGTCTTTAAACTTGCGCATATGGTCTTTAATTATTTTTTTTATCATGTTTTATGTTTTTTTTACACCCATCAAGTCGAATGAGTCATATCTAAATAATTTCTACATGATTTAATTTAAAACTCGGACTTGATAAGAAATCAAGTCAAAAGTTTTCAGATTTAACTTGCTAAATTGGATTTAATGATTATATCAAAAAAAAGATTTCATGACTTGAATATTTTTTTAAATGAAAAAAAAAAAGTCCAACTCGTAATGAAAAGAAAATGTATGTGTGTAAAGATTGGTAGAGAAAGAAGTGTTTCGGCTCGCAACATGTCAGCGTTGGCCCGAAATCCCCTTAAGAAAAAAGTTGTTTCACCAAATACTTTAGATGGGGTTCAAATATAACATATAAAATTGGGAGTGGTAAATCCTATATTCTCCATCATTTTCACTCAAAAAAAATGAATCAAAATCATCTCAAGAGCTCATAGAATATATTTTGAATCTCAAAGAGAAAGTCGATGACAGCAGTCTTGATGGTTTTAATGGTCGGCTGACGTTTTCTCTATTTTTTTCTGTATCTAGAAATGGAATGTGAAAGAAATGAAGGTGGGGATTGAAATGAAAATATTAAAAATACCGGGATCTAATGACACATGAATAGTAAATAAATGGCGATTTACGAACGCGTGAGCTGTGAGGATGAGTGAATAATAATCATTGTAGTTATAGTGATTTCATATAATATTTCAATATTATTATAAAAAAAAATAAGAAATTTCCATTCGCACTCTAACTCCTAAAATTGAAATAGAATGAAGAAAACAATTAAAACCAATTCAAAAAAGGTGTAAAAAAATTTAATTTTTTTTTGTAAAAAATTAATTTTTATTTATATGTTTTAAATCGTTTTGGCGTTAATCTCAAAAATTATTTTTATTTGTATGTTTTGGATTGTTTTGATGTGCTGATATCAAAAATAATTTTTAAAAAATAAAAAAAATATTATTTTAATGCATTTCAACACGAAAAGTATTTTAAAAAACAACCGTAATTACACTCCCAAATTGACTCTGAGGAGAGCATCGATAATCCATGTTAGAGATGGGAAACAAATTAAAAAAAATAATAAAAAGATTGTGACAATTCAGTGAATTTTTTTCATAATAAAAACCTAGGGAACAAAATTAATATCGTAAAACCAAGTTTTCTAAAAGGTATCCCAATACCAACAAGGGCATCGAAGGAAAAAAGAAGAGTTTAATCACAATTTAGAGATTTTTTTTCTTAAATTCATGGAACTCCCAACATCCATACAAGAGCAAGAAGGGCATTAATTGAGACACGTCTAAATCTAAGAAACAGTCCTTGTTCTGAAACAGCATCAACTAAGGCCATCTACAACTATATTTCTAGGCTGAAAGACACAGTAGAAGACTGAAAAAGCAACAAAAAGAAAAAAGAAACAAAATGATGTAGTGAACCGGAGGCAAATAAACGACAAATAATGAAAGGGGCACAAAAAAAAAGGGACATAATAGCTTAAAATTGAGAAAACATGCACATAAAAAAGGGAAAAACGAAGCTAATGATGCATATGAACAGAGAAAGCAACACACAACTGAGTATAAAAAACACAAATGGAATAAATTAACGAAGAAATCCTTGGCATGACAGTAAAACAATACACAACCGAGATTTTTAAGAGGAAGAGAGGCACAAAACATGTACAAATCAAGCACAACAACACAGATTAAGACAACAACAATCAATCAAAGGATATTAGTAAGAAAACGACATAATCAAGATCATCGCCATAGACATAGAGCCAGGGACAGGGAAAAGCAGTGAAAAAAATTCTTTTATAAAAGGGAGCTCGTCAACCAATTAACATCGAAACCAAACCTAATTGAAATCAATAACAACAAAATAATAAGGCACAGATGGCAGAGTCGGCGAGCAAAAGAAAGAAATAAAAAAGGAAGGCATAGCATGAAAAAATAAAACAATTAAGAACCCAACAAAAAGGTGAAATAATATATTTTTATTTTTTAAAATTTATTTTTAATTTTAATACATCAAAACCATTCCTAAACATAAAAAAATATTAAAAAAAGAAGAAGAATTTTGACCAATATTTATTTATACCACACTCCCAAGCAAGAACAAAATCTAACGTTCATATATGTTATATCAAGTCCTACTATGAAACACAAAATAGAAAGGTCCTCCTTGTGAAGTTTACTTCCGAAATTGATTTCAACCCTCGATCCAACGGCCAAATGCCAATCATAAAATGATTAGTCGAGCGAGCTTCTCAAGTCTTGAAAACTCCGTGGCAACACACTGCATTTCTCTCTTGTAATTTGGTGCTTGGGTTTCGGAAGAGACAGGTGCATCTGCCTGTGGATGTTCCATATAATCAAAGGGCTGTACATCTCGATTATTAAGAATTTAATTATAAATTGATCAAAAAGAAATGAGACTAGGTGAGCTAACATGATGAACCCTAATCAAACACCCTTCCGACGGATACCAATACAAAATTTGGTTCCGCGTATCTTGAGAAGTTGGTAGTTATTACGGGCACCATTTTTAAAAGAAATAAAGCAATCACTGCTAAGTGTATATTTAAAGCCATGCTCTCGAACCCACTCACCGGCACGTGAATGGTGGGTCAAGTTTAGGCTTAGCCCATTTATCAGGTGGCTAATTAAGATTTAAGAAGATCAAGTTTTATGTTAAATTGTAATTAATAGGTGAATTATTTAATCAAGTTGCACCATCAATCCAGAATGTAGAAGACGCTGTTCTCGAGACGAAAGAACCCATGTAGAAAACCCCCACATTCCACGTGATCGAGGTGGACAACCATATGAAAGAAGATCCCATCATTTAGCCGACTCTAATTTCCACATGCCTTTTTTATTACTTGATCAAGACCATGCTACTAAAAAATTAATTCTTCTTTATAATAATCTGAAAAGTGTTATAAATTTAAGATATATTTAAGACCAAGCAATATACCCATTAAATAGAATAAATAAGAAGAATCGAGATTACAAAAACAAAACGAAAGCTTGTTTTTTCATATTATCTTGTAAATGTAGTTGTAAACTAACATCATCTCAATTATACTTCTATTTATAATTTAATATATATTAATATGTGTAAGCCTAGATGTCATAAGAAGATATAGAGTTCAAATAAACTTGGAGATGATGAATGAACATGAAGATGAAGAAGTGAAAGAAGACAAATAGATATCCAAATATAATATATGGTTTCATGACACTCTTGCTTGGATTTTTTTAAACAACCTTACGCATTGGAAACCGCCTCATAACCAAGAGAAAACCCAATGAAAACAAAAACATGATCAAGGAAAAAAAAGTTTAGTGCATATTAACTCCTCCTCATGATTGTATCACTTTAAATCGTTAAGTTGTTGCATTTCAATACCGCGTTGCAATCTTTAAAACATTGTAGTTGGTAACGTTTTACTGAACAAGTTTACTAGATTATCTTTCGAGCAAATATGCTTAACCTCAATATCACCATACTTATCAAGGTCATGTGTGAAAAATAATTTTGGTGAAATGTGTTTTATTCTATCTCATTTGATGTATCCTCCTTTTAATTGAGTTATTCATGCAATATTGTCTTCATACAATATGGCTGGAGTTCCTCTGCTAAAGTATAAACCATATGTTCCGTGAATATGTTAAGTCATTGATCTCAGTCGCCCACACTCTCAACTTACTTCATGGATTGCAGGTATTTCAGCATGATTAAATGAAGTGACAACTATTGTTTACCTTGTAAATCTTCATGATATAGTAGTATTACAACACCTAAAGAGATAAAATGTTTGAGACCAATTTTTATGTGGATCAAATAAATATTCAGCATCATCATACCCAACCAATCCATGATTAACATCTTTTAAATAAAATAAGCTCATATCTATAGTTGAGGTAGGTAATGAAAAATATGTTTAACTTCATTCCTATGTCTCCGGGTAGGAGAAGAACTATATCTTGCTAGTAAATTTACACAAAATGCTATACTAGGTCGTATATTATTAGCAAGATACATTAATGCATCAATTGCACTCATGTATGATACTTAGAGACCAAGTAATTCTTCATTATCCTCATCTGTGCAAATTGATTAGTGACTGAGAATTCCATTTACTAAATGCTCGATCTCTAAGCCAAGAAAAATATTTGTTTTTCCTAAATATTTTTCATCTCAGTTTCTTTCTTTAAATAATTTATTGTCTTTGATATCTCTCCAAGAGTTCCAATAATATTTAAATATCAATATACACAACAATAATAGTAAAGTCAAATTTTGACTTTTTTATAAAAACACGTGTGCATATAGGATCATTATTATACCCTTGTTTTAATAAATATTCACTAAGATAATTATACCACATGCATCTTGATTGCTTTAATGCATACAAGGATCTTTACAACTTGATTGAGTTAATTTTTTAATGATTTGAATTATATGCTTCACACATTTTAAATCCTTTAGGGATTTGCATATAAACATCATTATCAATTGACCTATATTAATAGGTCTAACTACATCCATCATTCACATCTAGTCTTTCATGAGTTGCCACGCTAATGCGATACATAAATGCAATTGCATATACTACAGAAGAATATGTTTTAATAGGTTCTAATTACATTTATCAAACACGTATTTAATCTTTCATGTGTTGTCAGGTTAATAAGATACCAAAATGTAATTACATCTACTACAGGAAAGTATGTTTTATCGTAATCAATACCAGATCTTTGTGAAAAACCTTGTGCCACTAGCCTTATATGTTATGATTTTTTTTCTCATTTTGTTTTCATATAAATACTCATTTGTATCCAGTTGGCTTTACACCTTCAGGTGTTTTGCAAGTGAATTTGATTTTGCCTGGATTGTTTCTTTCCATTTTTATCAATCATTTCCACGTCGACATTCTTTGAAAGATTTAGGCTCAAGTTCCTTGTTTTCGCTAATGGTATCAAGTGATATATTATATGAAAAATGATGTCGACAACTATTTCATTTCGATTTCATCTTTATTTTATAGAGACATAATTTATCGAGATCTCCTCATTTTCATTGTGTTCAGGTACCTAAACCTCTTTTGGGTTTTGTGATTAGTTATGTTTATATTATTATGAATGTTTGCCTCTTCGATAATGCCAACTTGATTATATGGTTCTTTTTTTCGAGGATTTTTGTCTTTTAAATTGGTTAGTCTACCACGCTTCTAGCGTGCCGTAGATTCATTTCCTATAATTTTAGTGGATTGTTCTATTAGGACTTCAATTTGGACTGAAGCATTTGCAGTTAGTATATGAGATTCAGTTACTTCCTTTAAGTCAGTGGATGCATCTAGTAGATGATTTGCTATGTGTTGCAAGCGAAATATCTTTTGAACTTGCTGTTCACATTATTTTGTATGAGGATCAAAATTCAATAATGATTATGCATTCCATGCAATATTCTTTATCCAGTTGTTTAATTTATCCTTTTAATATTGAAAATATAGTCTTATCAAAATGATAATTGACAAATCATGATGTAAATACATTAAATCAATATGAAAAGGCAATCCTATTTTTAAGGAAGAACATTGAACCTTCAAAAATTATAAATCTTTCAAAATAGGAAAGTTTTAAACACATGATGTGCAATCATTAGATTTTCACTTCCATGGATATAGCAAAAAATCGATATTGTTTGGAATCTCAAGTATTTGATTGTGTTTGATATGAGGTGAAAATTTGGAGAGAAACTATTAAGAAAATAAGATTTAAAGAATGTAATAAAAATATTTTAAAAAAAGGTTTTAAGGATGTTTGGTAAGAGATGAAGAAATTATTGATAATGATAGAATCTAGCTAATATAAATAAGATTAATCTAAATTAAATAATATTATAAAAGTTTAAAATCATATATATATTTGTGGTTTAAAGTAGAAATGAAAGAATAAATGAGAGTGGAATAAAATTGAATTAAAACAAAAAAGATGAGAAAAGGCACAAAAACTAAGAGTTTTCACCTTGAAAATTACTTTATCCTTCCCTCCCCAAGTAACACTTAACCATATTTTTGGGGTTAAATGTTAGCTTTTCTTAAATTCTTGTCTTCTTTAAAAATCATCCCAGTGAAAAATTACAAGGATAATTTCTCATCTCTTTACTCTCGTACCACACATCACCTTTCACTAAAGAAATCCTAAACTTTTATATCGATTGGATATCCATAGATCTTTTTAACAGCAAAAATCTTCGACGATTTTTTAGATTTTTTTCGAGAGTAGATTCCTCGTTTTCAATCAAACAGACCCACGGTTTCATTCCCCATGCCTCTTTATATTTTCCTTTTTTTCCCATCAAAAGCCCATTTTCCAAGGGAAAAAAAGAGTACCCCCACTTGTTCAAAATTGAGACTTTATTTAACGTAATTGCGAAAGAATTTTGGTGTGCGTGTTTAAGCTTCGGATTTACAGATGCAAAATGGGCGATGCGGGGTCTCATCGGAATCAAATTCTTTCAATGTAGAGGCTAAACCTTCAAATAGCTAACGGCAGTCGTTCCAATTAGAGATTGAGAGTGCTATTATGGCTTTGTAAGAGGGACTGCCAGCCCCAATTGCTTAAATCTTAATCCAACTAGAAAAAAAGCTAGCTAATTGCGAAGAACTGCATGCGGGCACCATGTGTCACATACCACGGCTGCATATGGGAATGTGAATGCAAGCATGATGGAACCCTGATTTACAAGGCAGCTGACCTTTTTATTATCTTTCCATTGCATAAAGTGTTGTATTTTTTTATTTAGGGTTTCCTGGTCATGAGATCTCAAATCACTTGAAGCCATTAGATAATTAACATTACTCGGATTCGATCATGTCATTAGGATTTGAATAAGGTGACATCCCCCTAATCCCTCACTGACCATTCTGAAACTAGTAGACTTCGGTGCGCTGGCGGCGGCGTGGGCTAGCTAGCCATGAGTGCTTTCGGCATCTATAATTATGTTGTAAATTGATAATACATTTTGGGCTCCTTAATCTTAACTAACCTACAAAACTTTCGACGATTATATTAAGCATACAATAACTAGCATGACACCCAAGAAAACAGTCTCATTGGAGGCTTTTGTGAGAGAACCGAGAGTTATTTAACATTAAAGAAAAATGAAAAACGAACAAGAAAAGGGAATGAAAGAAAAAGGGGAGAAATGTAGTTGAAGTCACATGGATGATAAGTTTAATAAGGAAATATATGGCGTTGGTCACTCGAAGAGAAAACCCTTGAATTCATTTAAGACCTGAGGAGAAGACATAGATGAGATTGACAATGAAAGCTTTCCTCCCTGCTGGTTGTTGAGATTTTTCAACAAATGGGGCACATGTCATGAACTATATACAACCGTTTGAAACCCTAACAACCATATCACATTCCAATTATAAATCATGAGCATACCCATCGTGGCTATTATCTTTATCCGATTCCCAATCTATTTTTCTGCTATCTTCCAAACAAGATATGTTTATTATAAAGAGCCCTCCACATGACAACACCAATTAGCAGTCTTTTTATTTTATTTTCTGTCTCCGATATCCGGTATTCCTGTTTCGGTTGAAAATGGAAGACTTAAGCAATAACCTCTCTATTTTTCTTTTTATTACTCCATATCCAAAGAACTGTTAAGAAGCAAATTTGATTTTCCATGATACTACTTGTAGCTAGCAACGCAATGGCGTTAAACTTATAATAAGAGCCTCGGGGACATCGATCATCATGAGTCGACTAGAATCATAACATACACGATCTCCTCATTCAATATGGTAATGATATGTTACTTTAATAATAACACAGAAGAGCCGGTAATAACTACAAATTAATGAAGTTAATGAAGGATGGATTGCATAAGAGATGACAAAACTCAATTTTATGACCGAATGCAAGGCCCCATTCCCTTCGAGATGCGCGTTTTTATCCAGCTAATATGGAAGTGGATGTAAGCATGGCTTGTTTCTAGCATTATTAAAGGGTTCTGAAAATGATAAAAAAAAACACAAGGAGCCGTGTCGTGGAAAGGGACACTGAATTTTGATAAAGCATCAATCATTGACATGAATGTGGCCAATTTCATGGTACAAGGTCAAATTGGCATTGATCATCAAAGACAACATGTATCTGTCCAAGCTTGGCACCTAACCTAGCTAAGTGTTGAAGTGGTCATGATGTCAAACGAAGATGCCATTAATTTGGCAAATTGGACGCACAAATCTTTCTATCATCAAGAAGGTTGAGCTTGGCCGTCTTTCATGCAAGAGATTCTTGACCTTAAAAAAAAATTGAGTCGTCCAAAGAATATTTCAGTTTGGTGTTTTTTTTTCAAAGTATTTTCACATCATCTTATATGTCATTTAAGATTACATTCCTTTCTCCATAAATCTTAAAAATGCATGTATATAAGCTTAGTACATCATAGAAATAGTTTTCTTAAATCGTAGTCCTATGATCTTATAAAAAAAAAAGGCAGAAAAAAAATTGAAGGATAAAATTAAGATAAATCAATTTTAAAAAGGGATAAAAAAAATCAACCCGCATTCACCTTTAAAACCAATATTTCTGGTCATGAACTCAGGGCTAATTTTATAGAAGGCAAACCATAAGAAATAATAATAAAAAAGATAAAATATAAAAAAAAAACATCGGCTTAAAAAAGAGAAACAAATCAAGCAAATCCGGACAAACCTCATGAACATGGTCTAATCTCTAAAACTCGCAACCCATAAAATCTTGGATTCGGGTTCAACCAGGAATTTTAATTCCCAACTAATTTATTTTGAAGGATGAAATTGTAAACAAGATATTAATCAAAAAAATTGAAAAAGCAAAAAAGATAGTAACAAAAAGAGCAGGGATAAAATTTGATAGAAAAAAAATCCGAGGATGAAATTGTAAAAAAAACAAATTTAAAACTGATCCCAAACAAAATAAATAGCAATCAAAAGAATGGTGATCAAATTTAAAAGATTAAAAAATCATATGAGATGCATTTGTAATTGATACATTATTTATAGATTAAAAAATAACAACAGGTTAAATTAAAAAATAATTCTAATTTTATAGATTATTCAAAATTAAAAAATAGTAATAAAAAAAACATGGACCGAATATGAAGGAGAAATAAATTGCAGAGGCCGGTCTAAATTCTTGAAGGGGTTGGCACTAAATTCGAGATGAAAAAAAAAACAGCATCGACACCAAACAACTAGGTGCTTTAGGAGCTTGCGTCACCCAATTTCGTCGGGGGCACCAAGACCTTCCAAATATCGTCTCAGAAGACGGCGTTTGATAATCGGATGGCACCGTACGCACCTCCCGAATGGCACGAGAGTTGTCCACATGTTGGTGTGCAGGTTGTTTTTTAAATAATATTTAATATATATCAATTACAATAATATTATTAAGTAATCTTCAGATTTACAAGCAAAACCAATGTGAAATGATTAAAAAAAAAATATTTGTTAGAGAGTTATGTTGGTTGTCTTTAAGTGCATCCAAGTAATCATTGTATTTTGAAAAAAAAAATGATCAAAATACCCTTAAGTAATAGGCATTATATTATTTTATGACATGGTTATATTAGTAATTTTATTGTACAATAAAAGATGAAATGACTAATATAATCATATATAATTTATAAAAAATAATTGTATCATAAAAATTATCTTGTCTATAGTTTCTAATTCAAAGCTTTTATGGCTTAGGTACTGTAGTTTTATCATTACATATTACAATGATTAATATTGAGAGTTTGGTGTACAATAATGATTTTCTTAGGAAAGTTAGTTTTTTTTTAATATAAAAAAAAGAAATTTATTTGACCATCAATCAACCCCTTTTTTTTTTGTTTTCCCTAAATTTTGTCAACAATTGACATGCCATGTTCATTGGGAAATGTTCTTGAAATCATGGTAAGGTAGATTTTGGTTGTATGTTTTTGTGTTTTTAAATGGAAAAGATTTTTTAAACTCACAAGCATTTAAACCCTATAAAGACACATAAATTTGAGAATTTCTGGTTTTTAGATTCAAATTTCTGAATAATTTCTCAAGAACCAAACATTGAGAAGCCCCTCCCGGTGTTAAAATTGAGAATTTTCAATATGAAAGTCTCGGTTTCAAGATTTTTGGGTATAGTCACAAGAGAGAGCTCAAGCTATGTAGGAGGATAGGATAGAGGCATCATCCTATGGGAGGGAGGGAGGGCATTAACACCCTGAGGCCTTTTCCCCGTTTTATTACAACTGTCAAGATGGTAGCTGGGATCCTAATCATTTGGATCTGAGATGGCCCAGCCAGATTCTAGTAATTACGACCCTACCAGCATGTCCTGCTATGATTGGAGCTGGGATCTAGGATGGTGATTCATTCCCTTGAGCTCTGATGCGTTCACTCTATGGCCCTATATCATACTGCCTAAGAAAATTCGTGAGCCTTTAACTCTGGCTGATGGGTTTTTTTTTTTTTTTTGTGAGGTTTAATTTAATTTATTAAAATGTGATATTGGAAGGTTTGTGAAAGAACACGTTCATTTCTCATTAAATAGGAATGGAGCAAGTTGCAGTAGTGATTGTGTGGTAGTTTCGATATTAATGTAATTATCCAAAGCCCCCACCACAGCTGAACACGAGTAAAATCACCCACCACAAATCCCTTTGACAAGACATAGCTATGTTACTTGTTTGGAAGCAAAGTTTAAACAGTATTTTTAAAAAATTTAAATTTTATTTTATTTAAAATTATATATATATGTTTACATCGTTTTATTATATTAATATAAAAAATATATTATTTTAATATATTTTAAAACAAAAAATATTTTAAAAAATAATTATTATCATCTAAAAAACAACCGTTATCAATTTAATTCATATCCATCCATATTTTGTCGGGGTCATTGAATTTAAACAATGGATCAGAACTAATTAAATGGTACCACACTGGGACATCCTAGAATGGAGAAGCTACTTAGGCCTACATTTTGCCCCTTTTCAGACCAGGGAAATCAATAAAACTCCCTCCTCCCTATAATGTGTTGTCATAATCTTCTCGGAGTTAAGGAAAAAAACCGGGGCCAAAGTCCATAGCCTATCATCATCAATTGGGTTCGGTTTCATGGGGTCATTGAGAAGCAATTCTCTCCTTCGCTAACTAGGTGGCTATAGGCAATTATGAATAGCACATAAAGCATGCAAATAGGTATAATACTATAAACTATCGTACCTCCATTGATACTTTGACAGTGATTTGATTCACTAATAGCTTCACTTTGTTGTTATCCAATGTTCTCTCTCTCTCTCTCTTTATTGACATATCTCCTAAGGGTACTTTTTTTGGGTTGCGTCTCCATTCTACAAATGGCTCAACAAAATCAGAAATTGGTGGTCAATTATTTTTGCTACATGGAGCACAGCGTTCTATTTTTTTTTTCTTTTTTTTTTTCTTCTGGGGGTGGAACTCTCTACCTTGTTGAAGATGCCCTAAATACAAAGAACAAGCCATGTGGATATGTTCGGTTGACTAAAGCTTAATTTTAATGCTAAACCTGCTCTCGTGTATCTCAGCTAAACGACTCGTTGATCCTTCAAGCCAAGGGGAGACGGGATGATTTGCATGTGTTGTATCCTTGTATACCTTTGCATTAAGAATTTATGCATCGAATCCATAGCTAAGATCGAGGGCTTGAAGCTCAGCCAAGTTCAATGTCATTTAAACAGAAGCGGAACATGCCCTTAACAGCAACTGCTTGCATGATTGATTGCGTATCGATTATCTTAGTCATTTGTTGAAAATGATCACTCATTAGGGTCAAGGCACCCATTATGGAAGTGGATGGTGGGAATTAAAAAATCATGATTAGACCAAGAATTTCTCTAACCAATCTCTTTATCAGAACTTTAATTGCAACCAACATTGCTAACCACTCCACTCCCTAGCTACACGCTGAATACTTTATGCCATGTAGAATAATATATTATACATCTGCCTAACTACTAATACATGCCACTCAGTGAAGAGAAGTTGTCTTCGTTTCTGGATAACTTTGCCATCCTTCTGCTTCTAAATTTGCAAACATAATTGCAGAAGGATGGTGTGTTTTAACTCTTTCAGATAAGTAATTCAAGTAATGGGCTCTGCATTTGGAGCCAGGCGATGGGTTTTGAACAGATAAATGTCGTCGTCATTGATACGGGCAAATCTGCACCTCATGAATGATAGGATTTTTATTTTAGTGTCTCGGTGTCACTTCGCTAATGGAACTGTTCTTCAAAGTAAATGTTTCTAAGAGAAAATTTTGATCCGATGAATGCATATCCGTGTTTGAGATATTTGCAGGTCATGGGTTTCGATCAGAAAATGCCCATACTGATCTGATGTCATGAAGTCTCGAAAATCCAGGTAGTTTAGAAATATAGCTTTCAAGTTGGATAGTTGAATAATTAGTTAATTAATTAATCCTAACAATCTCATTAATTCTTCCTACCTTTAATAATGATTAATAGCTTATATTTGATGTTCAATAAGTCAAGATAGTTTATGGTTAACACTTATAAAAGATCCTCTCTGGCAAAGATAGAAAATACTCGAAATATCTTTATTAGGGTATGTTTGTATTCTAAAAAATTTATACCCGTAAAATTTTATTTATCCAATAATTTTTTTGGTAAAGATAATTCATCAATATAAAAGGATACACACCAGTTAAACATATAATATTTCCTTCCAAGTAAGAGTTTGGTGATATGCCATAAGATGCATGCACAATGTTAAATGAAGAGAAGTTAAGAGATCACTAGACACTGCTCAAATCACCAGCATGTTGCCCTAAGATTCATCTGTCGATTTTAAGAAAAATCAAAACGTTTCTGATATTATCATCAATGTCACCAAGTGGTTCACACGTGACATACCCAGTTGAAAAGAGAGCACTTGTCACCATATTATGACCCTAAGATCAAATTATAGATGATTAGAGATTTGATCCAACTAGTTTAATCAGTATCGAGTCTAATGGTGACTTATGACTTGTACTAACTGCAGAGTGATTGAGAAGGCTACTACTTTATCAGAAGACAAAAGCGAAGTCTGTGCGAGGTGAATAAATGTCAAAAGACTCGTATTATAATAGAATATTATCCACATTATCTTCTAAATGCAAACAATAAGGGTAGGGTCCTACCTTAAAGGATGTTGAAATTAACATTGTTTATGATAGACTAGCATTCAGTGAACCAGATACACTTTCAGGTTTCATGTTATGATCTTGGATGACCAGGTACTTCTTGAGATTGAAAAGGAAAGGTGGTGCTGTTGCTCTTCTGGTGCTAATAATGCATCCCACTCTAGATAAAAATAAAATGTTGACAATGTTACTCAAGCAATGAAAAGAAGTGGAGCACAAAGATTCCCAGCTATAATTAGTCGTGTTACTTGATTATAGTAGATTTTTAACCTGATTAGTTCCCCTGTAGAGAGGATAAAGTAACAGATTCTTCGAAGAGTTGAGTTGCTTTCTAAGCTTTTAATGTTTTCGTCTCTGCACTTTAGGAAAATGGATTTTATGTCTCATCTCAACTTTCTTCCAAGGAAGAGGGCATCACTGGGAACAAAAGTTGCAGCAGAGGTCTGACTGCCATTTAAATTTCCAGGCATTGCAGTCAGACTGTAGAAAGCTTCATGCACGAGTAGACCTAGCACTTGCCTAAAGGAGAATTGAACTATGAGCGATTTCAGTTTTGCATGTCAAGTAGAAATAGGCAGACTAGCACCTACTACCAGAGTTTGAAGCCCGAATCGGAATTCATGTTTCTGCGACTGGTCAAGGCTTTCCACAAGACAAGGTTGTCGGGTTAATTACCCAGTTTGTTCAAAGCTGTTAAGGAAGATTTTTTAGAGTCGAAGATGGTGAGATATATATGTAAAACATCTCCCTGATAATTTGGCACTGATGTTGGAATATCTTAGACTCCCTTACGATCATCCTTTACAATTTCTATGGAGTGAATTATTGTCTCAATTAGCAACTGACACGCGTTACTTGCCCAATTCCCCATCAAACAGCCTAAATGTAATTCTGTTCAAGCAGCCATTTCACTTGATTTGAGAGGAGAGCGTGCCTCTGGGAAAAGGCTACTTTTTCCATGAATTTAGACGGACAAGGCTACTAATTCTGTTCAACTATTATTGGATCTTGTCGAATTCTGTTTCATCCCATCACTTCCAATCCTCGGTACAACTTCTCTCCATGAACATGAAGACTATGAAATTATTTTGGGAATCTTTTTGTACTGCCGTTGTAGCTGAATTCACTACACAGATATTAGATTTGGCTTTATCTGGATCTTCATTTTCAGCGTCACCTTCATAGGCTTGTTCATCTATCATGAGGGTAGACAAGGAAACCATGCAAGCAACTAGTTTTCTCAGTAGGTTAAGGTCAGTAACTTCCATGCACCAACACTCTTCCTATTCTACGAGCTAGTTTTGTACATGCCCAGTAAAATGTGGCACCAGCCCCTTTACTCAGGTCAATGACTTGCATCTCGTGCTCCCTACCATCCAATGCCTCTTCGCTATTCTTGCTGTCACACATGCATTATTCTGATCAAAAACATCAATAATGCAGCCCTGTCAACTGACAATCACATGCCTACAACGAGTAGTCTCCGACAAACGTATCTACAGGACAGACAATATCTCATTTGTTTATCCACACTACTAATGAAACCCACCACTTAAATTATATTTGACATCATCACAAGGGTGTGATTTCCTCCCCCATCATCTCCAACAATTAGAGAACCTTGTGAAAAGATAATCATTCCTCTAGCACACTACATTCTTGCTTTCCAGTGCGTTGATAAGAATGACAGAGAATATCACTCAGGCAGCTATTAACGCATATAAAAGCAAACTCAGTGGACAGATTACTTGGATAAGGTCTTTTACCATACTCCATTCAACACAAACAGACAGTAGAGATTGACAAATCCAGTTCAAATAAAATTTAAAAAAAAAGATCAACAAACAATGCACTTTACAAACTAAAGTCCTGTACGAAACAGGAAACGATCCAGACTCGACGCATAGAATTGCAGTTGCACTCCCAAATGCAGGTCTTTGGAGATTTATAATTTTAACAGACTAAACAGATATTATAATTTTCTTGAAACAGAAACATAAACGTACTAAGATAAAAACCGCAGGTACTCATGATCTTTCTACCCTTTCCAGCACCTTATCATCCCTTGCACCCCCACCTGAAACCTGACTCGTGCTCCCCTTACTAATTTCCCAAATTCAACACTCAAAGGCTGCTGGATGGATAGCAACAATCATGCGAACAGCTGGCTAATTCCTGTTTTTGCATTTCTCCATGGCCCTTGGGGCTGCAATAAAAATAAACACTTGTATGCAATTAGCTTGAGAAAAGAAATTTTATACGACATAATTGGTAGGGATTAACACTCAAGTCCTTAACAAGAATCACAGCAAATTACAAGCAAGCATAAAATTAGGCTCAGCCGGCACAAAAGCTAGGATCCACTTAAAAAACTTTGGTTCACAAAAACATTTTAGGGCATCTAAAAAATGAATCGGGTGGGTTTGTATAGCACAATTTCAGAATATTTAAAAAGTAAAATTCGTACATGTAAAGCACAAAATCTGTTTCTGACATTTTACATATAAACCAGCATAGTATAAAGCAAAAAATGATCTTCAAAGGTTGATAAAAGGTGCATAAGCAATCACAATTTTAAAAGTTATTAATAATATTGATTTCAGAAACATGGATAACATTGTGAGCTGAGACCAACAGCTAGTATTTGTGCTACCAATGTAATAAAATTCCTTGTGGTCAACAGTTCCCCTTTTTAACGGGGCTCCAAGTCTTAATTTTCTAGCATTAATTTCAACATACTTTCAGCATAACATTTAATGCAGAAATTACAAGGTCAAAATCGATGTTAATAATGAGTCATGTCTGACCCCTTGCACTCACCCCACCAAAACAACAAGTACATACAGATACATGTTCATCCAAAATAACAAAGGAAGATCAGACAACCTAAACCTTTTCATCTCATGTCCTAGATATACCAAGATTCTAGATACAAAACACAAAGACCAGACTGTATTGTTGAATTACATCCACAACAAAACATAAGGATCTATAGAATCATAAGACGAGCCCAGTATTACAACTTTTCCACCAATATCTGTGTTTTGTCCTCTTTTGTTTCATGTTGGGCGACTTTCTACTAGGTGAGATTTGAAAAAACAAAATTCATCAGAGAAGTATTTTTTGAAGCACACTTGATTTGTCTAGGACAAGTTCTACTGTCACAAATCATGAATGGCTAATATAATTCTCAAGACATACATTTCAATGGTTCTCATACACTCTATTAGTCAGAACAGTAGTAAAATTGGCTTGAGATACATAACAAACGCACCTAGGCCAATGGCATCAGAGCTCTTCATGATCCTCAGCCTCTTGCATGTTTCAATAAACATCCTGAACAGGTAGATAGACAGAATTAGAATGCAGGTTTATCACGCAACTTACATTAAGAATATTTCTTGCTATTACATGATCATGAATTGTGTTTGTTAATATTGCTTGGCAGATGAACACTGAAAGAAGTTATATTCTAATTTCATCCTTTAATATATGATCCAGTCAAATTTTTGCAAATATAAAGAGAAGTTCAAATGAAACCACAGTTTATGACCATGAATGTAGATCAAGGAAGATCGGTTCATGTCAATTCGCAATCTTTACTCACTCAAGTTCCCAGTTGTTCCCTGATTTAATTTCAAAATTGAAGTACAACAGGGACATGGCAAAGGTATAAACAGTTTTGACCAAGGTCAATATCACAACTAGGCAAAAAAATTGCATTAACCCTCATGCAAGTGTCATCATGGTGGGGGCAGGGGCGGGGTAGTTTGGGTGGCTATACAGAATAGAGTTTCTGTTTCCTTGCACTAAATCCCAGCTACTTCCTAGAGCTATTAAATATGAAAGATCAGTTCATTCTTGTTCATATAAAAATAATATGGTTAGCAATGGCTAAAGATTTCAGATATTATTGAAGTCAACAACAAGAACCAATTTCGATTTAGGCAAACAAGCAAAACCGGTCAGCACTTACTCCCAGGGAACATCGCCAACAAGCATCCAGTCTCCGTCTTTATCCTCATAAGTGAGAACATATTCTGAGCCATGCAGCAGATCCTTCAGCTTGCTCTCGCTCAGCATCTCCCTTCCTGGAGCTCCATGGGATCCATATTGGCCTGACATCATAACAAAGTAGCAGTAACTCGATCCATAAACAAACATAACACGTGTCCACTGTAAAATACTAGTTCAACACTTAATATAATAACAATGTCCACCAACCACATTCCACATATCAAATCAAAAAAAAAATTTTGGCTCACCTATGGTGAAACAGCTGAACATCTTCTCGAGGGCAGAAGACAATTCCTGATATGCAGAGTAGTTTCTCAAATCCACTTTTCTAAGATAAGGAGCACCATCCATGCTGACTTTGATAAATAAAGCACCTGGCCCTGCTTTACCATCAACTTCTTCTGTGTTCTTTGAGGTGGTGGCAAGGGAATTCTTCCTAAATGATTTGATGGGTGGCCAACCCACAACTTGTGCCCTGCCAAAAGAAGGGATACCAGAGATCATTCTCAATGTCTTGCAGTTAATCTTAAGACTTGACACAAAAACACTTCATACTTTGGAGCAGGTGCACTGCTGTTGTTTGCGGAGCTGTTACGAAGTGGTCTGGTCTCGTTTGCCGCATGAGGTCTCTCTTGTCCTGCCTTTGGGGCTACTATCTCTTTCACTTTAGCTTGTTGAACTCCAAGGTTCTCCAACATGCCAGGTTTCAATCCCATGTTCGGTGAGGGCCTGGGTGAGAGCATTGCATTTACCTCCGAATTTGACAGAAACTTGCTCTGCACCACAGATGAATACTTTTCAAGTTAGAAGCATGAGTAAATATCATTCTATTCCCTTCAGTAAATAAAAAGGCAGTTTTTTTCACCTCTGAAAACTCATCCATGGCATCAGAGAACACTCTCTTGTTACCCGAAACAACATTTTTCTGTGTTGAGGAGTAGTGACCATCATTTGAGGGATGCAAAGGGAAGAAGGGCTTCTCATCAAGTAATGCCGAGCTCAACAGGGAAAGCTCATGATTTCTTTCTGGAGACTGGGACCCAGGAAGCCCAAGCCGCAATTCAGTAGCCTTCAGATTTAAACTAGTCTTTCTTTCATCAGATGCTGCAGAGACTGCCGAGCTGTCCACGGAAGAACAATCGGACAAACCCATGTAGTTACGCTCTTTCAATTCCAAACCATTCAGGCATGCACTTTCTGCTGAGGCCGGAGAAGCCAGTAGAGTGACATTACTATGACCCTCCTCCTCCACAACACCAAGTAGTGGTGGAGACATCAGAATTGAGAATAAAAACACTCGGAATTCTTTTTGTTACCTGCTCAGTTTCACAGCACAAAAACTTCATTAACAAACACCAATGTTTGGATATTCATCAAACAAAATCATATCGGCGAAAACAAAACCTCAAATCTCTTTAAATAGAGAAGTAAATAGCAAAAAATTCATCAACCGCTGGCTGCCTGCCCTCAGGAAGCAAACAATATAACAAGCACATGGTGGTTGATTAATACTGAAATTTCCCTAATTCAATCAAGCATCCGTTGGAAGATAAATTATTCTTGGGCAAAGGGCCATACTAAAAGCAATGAGCACAAATAAAATCACACAATTTGCAAAGATAAAATAAAACCAGGCGTGATGCTTATGGTCAAAGAAATTTTAGCTACTTTCTAAAACGCATCAAGATCTAAACACAAAGATTTTAAAAAATAAAAATTGCGAAAGCAAGTATCCAATAACACTAGAAATCTTAATAAATGTAAAAAAATATATTAAAAACTAAACTTGAATTAATTAATTAGCAGCAGAAGTAAAAACACCTTCCTGAGTTTAAAACGAGCTAAAATAAAATAAAAGTAAAAACACCTTCCTGAGTCAAAACGAGCTAAAATAAAATAAAAATAAACTTACAGCATGTTATGAACGGGATAAAAAAAAGAGGCTGCATAACCATTTACAACTGCAGAGATCTAATCTGAACGTTAATGAATAGGCCATTTTCCGACTGAATAATTTACTGAAGGAAAAAGATGAGGAATAAAACACATTTTGAACTTGAAATAACTGCAGTCAAGTAAAAGTAGATGCATGCTTAATAAACCACGCCTCGAATAACTCGCTGTTTTTTTTTTAAGAGAACAAAAAGGAAAGATATATCTTGTTTGGATGCCGAGAAAGTATGAAAAAAAATAGAAACAAAAATTTTAAGCTGCCGAGCGAGACAGTCTCCATGCAACTATTGAGCTGAAAAACCTACTCTTGACATGGGTTTTCCCAGTACGGAAACTAAAAACAGCAAAGAGATTGCAGCATTTGTTTCAGTAACAAACAAACAGTGTCCAGCAAAAGCCAGAAGGCAGAAAGATGAAAGCGCAAAAATAAGAGAAAAAAAGAAAAAAGGTGTGCAAATTAAAAAAATAATAATCAGAAACAGATCAAGAAAGGGCACTGAGTAACTTGTTTACCTGTGACTTAGATTTGTGGATTTGTAGCTGGAGAAGAGAAGTGAAGATTTCAATTGTGAGGGTTTTGTTTCTGTTTTAGAAGCAGAGAGAGAGAGGGAGTTTGGAAAGAGAAGTAGAGGAGAGAGAGATAGCCAGAGAGAGAGAGCTAAGGATCCTCCATTTTGGCACAAAGTAACAAAAGCTTATTTGCTGTCTGGTGTGAAACTCTATGCATTAAAATAAGAACCTTTTTGTTTCTTTATTTTTATTTTTATTAAAAGCAAAAACCTTTTTTTAGAAAACAAAAAAAACACCCTTCCTTTTGTTACTCTTTTTATATTTTTTTCGCCTTTCTTTCTTTCTTTTTTTTTATTGGATGATAACAATGTTTGTTTATTTATTTATTTATCTGTTCATAAATGTAATAATCGGCCGAATAATAATGAATGAGAGAGAATCGTGTATTTTAATTTTAGTGGCTGGTGATTGGAGATGGTTGAATGGAAGCCGTTGATCCGCTCGAGGGTGGATTTGGTATTTCACTGTGAGTGGATGGAAGCTTTTTTTAGAGTGTTTGGGAGTGTGGTTGTGGTTGCTTTTCAAAATACTTTTCGCTCAGAAAAGTGTGCTAATAATATTTTTTTATTTTTTAAAAATTATTTTTGAGATTTGCACATCAAAATGATTTAAAAACATCAAAAACATATTATTTTAAAGCAAAAAAAAAATTAAAATTTTTTCGGAAGCACTTTTAAAAAGCACTTCCAAATATGTCCAAATTTTTGCCCACTTTGATTGAAGTAAGATTAAACTTGTTTTTTTGTAAAAACTTTTCAAAAAATTATTTTAAAATAAATTTTTTTATAATTTTGATGTGTTGAAATTAAAAATAAATTTTAAAAATAAAAAAATATTATTTTAATATATTAAAAAAAATTAAAAAACAAAATGTTATGCTTACAGATAGCCCTGGAAAGATGGATTAAGCAAGTGTCCCGCCTTTGGCAACCATTTTCCATTTGGCTGATGGGAGAAAGGTGAAAATTGCAATTCATCAATACAAATCAGGCTATGTTTGTTTTTCAGAAATTATTTTTTAAAAAATTATTTTTTAAAATTTTTTGTGTTTGTTTGCCATTAAAAAAGTTGGACAACGGAAAACACTTTCCAGTCAAAAAAATTTAGCTTGGTTTTCAGGAAAGTGTTTTCCTGAAAAATTTGGGCTGAAAACACTTTTCGAAAGTTGTGAAAATTTTAGAAATGTCATATTATTTGCTGATTATATCAAATTTGATCCTCAAACTTTTGATTGCTATATATGTATTTTGTTTTGAATATTTATTTTTCAATTTCATATCTTAAAATTTAATTTTTATATTAACTTTGGTCCTTATTTTTATAATTGTTATTTGCTTTTCCCTTATCATTTTTTTATTGAAATTTTTTATCTATCAAATTTGGTCCTCATTCTTTTGATTGTTACTTGTTTTATTTGAAATAATTTATGAAATGTTAATTATTATTATTTTAATTTCTTCATCTTTTATTTTTTTTATTTTTTAGATTTGATCTGTATTATTTTGATTATTATTTATTTTATTTGAGATAATTTATAAAATTATATTTTTTTTTAATTTCATTCTCATTCAACCTTTTAATTTGTAAGATTTATTCCTCATTATTTTAATAAACTTGAGAAAAATAAAACATTGATAAGTTATTTTACAGCTCATTTTCCACAACATAACCAAACACTAAAAAATATTTTCCAACTTATTTTCCATTACACTACCAAACATCATAAAATAATTTATTTTTCCCGAATTCACTTTCCAAAAGCAAACTACTTTCCAGCAAACAAACGAGGTTAGTTGTCATCTTTTTACCTTCCGGTGCCAAATGACTCGTACTATTGTGTTTTGACGCATCGATTGAAATTTAAGAAGGATATATTTAACAAATAAGGCAAATGGGCGCTATAAAATAGGTTTTTTTTTTTTTTACAATTGATACACAGCCGGCAGTTTTATTTTTACATTAAAAATTTGAAAAAAATGTTAGAAAGTAAAAAAAGTCGATGCACGATGGCGAAATGTTTTTAAAATATTTAATTGATGACATGTTGAATGAAATATTTAAAATAAAAATATTAAGATATCGAGATATTAAAGTAATACGGGTCAATTATGGTTAATATATTAAACCCACAATATAGAATATAAGATGGTGATAAAACCATAGAGCTCGTACAAAAAAAAAATTAAAATCAAATCACAACGAACCAAATATTAAAGTTCGAAATCAAATAAAAACATAGAATAAAAAAAACGATTAAAAATAAGTGACTCTAGTAAACTTACATCAATGATAGGCACAACAACGCGGGCTGAGGCAAATATTTTTGGATGCATGAAGAAAATGTTAAGGAGATGCTAGGATAATATTCCAAAATAACATGAAATAAACAAAAGATAAGTTCAGTTATTTTAATAGTATAAAAAACAACCCTAATTTAATAGCATAAATAACAAAATAAAAAACTCAGGTAAACTTTTAAATTTGAGTTAATATTCCAAGATCACAGTCTGTAAAATATTGTACTCGTGCTTAATCAAGAAGGTCATTTCTCAATCAATTTAATGTTGAAGGATAAAATTATAAAATAAATAATATTACAACGTATGAAATATTATATATGGGTTTAACATGTTTTTCTGTTTCAATTATCGTTTGATTGAATAAAAAATATTTTTAATAAACAAAATTTAGTTAACATAACCGGTTAAATGACCTATATTGTGAGATTAAATACATTGATATACACTTGTTTTTTTATTTTTCTAGTTTTATTTTTAGTTGTTATTAATAATGTTATTTATTAGCCTACATAATTCTTGATTTATTTGATTATATGTATGTATAAAATTTTCAATTCTATAAACTTAAAAAAAAATTTAACTACAAAAAAATATATCAAAAAAATTTACATGTATTTTTTTTAATAAAAAATAAAAATATCTTAATAGAGCTCGTATAATGTAAACTACACCACAATCTTTTTTTTTTTTCAAAATAAAATTTGTTTTGTTTATAGGTTTTACGCGCCCTCTCTGTTATTTTTTTTTTTTTATGTGGGAGTGAGTTTTTATGTCCTCTATGCCCAGGTCTTACCATATGTTGATTTTTCTGATATGAAACTATTCATCGCATCACCTTAAATAATTTTTTTTTCCGACTCCATTTGTATCAAATATTTTTTTTCTTTTTTTCTTTCAATTTTTATCATGCCATTTCTATCAAAATCAGGTTCGTTTGAGATTTACTATTTTTGCTGGAATTCTCGCTGTTTTTGTTTTTGTTTTTTTATATAAAAAAATTAATTGCTTGTTGGTTGTTACAGTATCATATCGTATACAAATAATAAAGCACGCGCATATAATGCCACTAAAATCTTGCATATTTACAATAAAACCTAGAATCACAGGATCGATTATATGCTGTTGGTGAGAATGGACAAATGGATTTGATTCTGATATGCTTTTTAAATTTGAAAATACTAATTAATTTGTTTTTCATTAATGGAATTTACTTGAATGGGCTACTTTCCCGTGTGCTGTTGTGGCAGTGTAGTTAAATCTGGCTTGCCTCGGACTGTTACACCTGGAAACTCATGATTTAGGTTGAGTTTTAAATTAAATTACGAGGAACTTGATTCATCATGACCTGGGTGAGTCTCCCAGTAATCTCGTTAAATTTGGTTTATTTTTCATTTTATTCAAAACAGCATTATGAACATTTCTTTTTAATACTAAAATAATATTTATTTTAGATAAACTCAGGTTAATAATGATTTACTCACCTAGCAACGATCTTAGCCATGTGCTTGGACAAAATTTAAAACTTCTATTTTTTAATTTAATTATTTGATAATAATAAAAAACATTCATATCAAAGATAACAAATAAAAAAGTTAAAAAAAAACAGTCTAGTGATTTTTCTTAAAATGATAAAATAATTATTTTACTAATTTAATCCACAAGATTTTGTCTTCCTGTGGGTGTAATATTGTGATGGAGGGTGCTGTTTAAAAATGATTTTTTCTTAAAAATATATTAAAATAATTTATTTTGTAATCTGTCTTCTATATAAATATATTAACATCATAAAAAAATATTAAAAAATATCAATTCAATGTATTTTCAAGCCAACTGCACTTTTAAAATACACCTAATGCCTGTTTGGTAATGTGTTTTTAATTGCTTTTGAGTATATTTTAAAAGTATATTTACCTTGAAAAATCATGAAATTAATGGTTTTAGTGCTTTTAATAATTTTAATGTACTAATATAAAAAATATTAATAAAACACTTTAATTTACTTACAAGTAAAATATAATTTTAAAAATTATTATACATCACAATACTAAATACATAATAAAACGCAGTTCCATTCATAAAAATAAACGTTATCTCAGAATGCCGTGAAAAACTGGTATCTTTTATGTTTCTGGCAATATCATCACCCTCTCATAATTGCTCACTATTTATTTATTTATTTATTTATTTTTGGGTACAATTGCAAACTCCCGGTAATTATTTGCAAGACATTGAAAGGTTGTTCACAGATTTGATTTACGGTGAAAAATCATAAAGACAACGGGGCATTGCCAATCATGTCACCTACAGCAGGTACCAAATTTGATGTCTCTCAAGATCGTCCTTCCCGGTGGCAAATTTGTCTTTTGACAGTAATCTTATCGATCACAACTAACCAGGACGTGTCCAAATCACAGCCCCTCAGTGTCGTTTTCCCAACTTTTTAGCTTAAAGATAATCCGATAAGACTCACAAATGTCTTAAACTTTTTGGGCAATTGATTCCTCTATTCTCATGTGAAATGTGGATACCCGCATAAAGACCACCTTACCCCCAATCATATCTTGGTTTGACTTTATCCAGGTGCAAATGGGCAAATACTCTACACAATCATGATACACAGTATCGTGATTATTTTTATGTTTTAAATTTTTTTTAAAATAAGTTTTTATTACTTTCAATTAATATTTTTTATTATTTTCATATTATTTTAATTTACTAATATTAAAAATAATTTTTTAAAAATAATAAAAAATATTGTTTTAATATATTTTTGAATAAAAAATATTTTAAAAAATATTTACTACCGCACCTATAAAAATTCTTCAAATAACTATAAAAAACATGGAAAAACACCTCACCTTCAACTACATTTGTTAATATATATATATATATATATATATATATATATATATATATATGTTTATTTATTTATTATGGTGGGCTGATTTATATTTTGCCTACACCTTGTATTTAGAAATATTTGAGTAATTTACATATATTTTTTCT
>Ga0307511_10001002_pt1 | contig 30061 bp, 27 predicted proteins | sample 13_EM_MG_FD_200266 | JGI IMG/M metagenome (GOLD analysis project Ga0307511, IMG submission 200266) | Populus trichocarpa ectomycorrhiza microbial communities from riparian zone in the Pacific Northwest, United States - 13_EM | ecosystem: Host-associated > Plants > Roots > Unclassified | place... | reverse complement strand
AAACCCCGCTACCCCCCCAGTTCACATCCCTCAAGTTGTGCTTGTGCTTGCTTGTGCTTGTGCCTGTCCCATGTGCCGGCGTGCTCTCGCGTGTACATTGTTAACGATTGATTGAAGCGCACACATCAGTGAACAGAAGCACGCCTAGCATAGTAATAATCGCCCCCCTCCCCCCTCCCCAAGTGTCCAGATCCTCCCCCTATACATCCCCCAAAGCAGAGATAGCAGAGCAGGTGCAATGCCAGCAAACAAGCGTGGCCTCGCTACACCAGCCCCCTCAAAAACTACTGCGTCACAATCGAATGCACTGAACAATGCGTTGCCTGAACTACAAGCGCAGAAAAGACGTCGCTCGGCGAGAGTGCAGCAAAAGCAAGATCTAGAGAATCCGATACAGCAATCAAAAGCGGGAGCGCCGCCGTCCAGAGCTGTCAGCCCATCATCGAAAACGCCCTCAACGTCGAGATCGGCAGATCCAAAGCCCGCAACGCATCCCAAGGTCTCGAAAAAGCAGGCAAAAGAGGCAGTTACAGCCACACGAGAAGCCTTCACCACCTCCACTACAGAACGGGCAGCCCATCCCAGCCCCGTTACGGGAGCGACAGCGCAGACTGATGTACATGTACAACTCGCTGTCCCCAAGCTTGGTGATAGCGCAAGTACCTCTGACTCCCCTCCATCATCCGGTTTCAGCCCCTCTTACTGGCTGCTCAAGGCTGAGCCCGAATCACGCATCGAAAAGGGCAAGGACGTAAAGTTCAGTATTGATGATCTGGCAGCGTGCAAGGAGCCTGCAGGGTGGGATGGCGTGAGGAATTATGCGGCGCGTAATAATCTCAGGGCAATGAAGATGGGGGACTTGGCGTTCTTTTATCACAGCAATTGCAAGGTACGTACCTGTAACAAAAAAAAAAAATACTATGGCAACCAACAAAGTACAGCAAAGAATTTCCAAAATGAACAACTGTTTTAATATATCCTCGCGGCCCTTTCGTCCTGCCCTTTCCATTGCTAACCCACAGGGATGGGGTTGTTGATGGTTATAGGAACCTGGTATTGCCGGAATAATGGAGATAGCCGAGGGCGCCATCATCGATGGTACAACCTACCCCCCGTGGCTGGCATGTCAATGGCGCGTTCGCTAACTGCAGAGCTAGAAACGGCTTTTAATCCGAAAGAGCCATATTTCGATCCCAAGTCGGACCGATCCAACCCAAAATGGTATCTTGTGAAAGTGAGATTTGTCCGCAAGTTCACTCGCTTGGTCAGCCTCCATGAGTTAAAGTCTCACGGAGGCCCAGGGGGGGAGCTCGCCAACATGCCTCTCATTAAAATGAGTAGATTGAGCGTGAGCCCGGTGGGCAAGGCAGGGTGGGACTTCATCCTAGACCTAGAACGCAAGTCACAATAGAGGGTGTCATATAGGGAAATTTCATGTATATCCACACCCGGAGGCTGCCCTACTTGTGCTTGCTGTCCCCAAGCTCTTGAAGCTAGTCATCCATTTTATTTGTGTTCGACCCCGGAATCCTAGATACAAAAACCTATGCGTGATGTAGTATACCACCTAGATCAAGCCCGTACTCTGTGGAAGCCATAGCCCCATAAATAAATATAAAATAATAAATGAGCATATACACGCATCGAAACCTTCAATAGAGGCAAACGAAACGATAACAAAAACCCGAGCCGTTTAGATGGGAAAAGAAATGCACCAAACGTAAACAGACAGCCGCTCCCATGTGACAAAAGGAAATGGACAAATGAAATAATCTTAAGGAAATAATGAATATTACAGAGGTGATAGGATATATAATGAATTACATAGGAAATGTCGCCAAAAGGAATTGACAAAGGAAATAATGAAATGTGAAGAGAGAAAAAAGAAAACAGAACAAAACCTAGGAATTTAGAAGTTCTTGCATATCTGAACGACGGCAATGGTCTTGAAGACCAATGCCCGCTGCTCATCCATATTGGTATCAAAGGACTCTCTGAAGTAGACACTATAAAGGGATATATGACAATTCGCGAAACTTTGAACAAAACAGATGAACGATATATGGGGCTCCAGTGAATAGCATCGCAATTCCAACTCTAGTTCCAAGCAACCACCCAAGACAACCAAATCACGCCTAAAGTATCCAATCCGTTTAAGTTTAATGATGCCGCCCAAGCTCTTGCTCATATCTATCCCCTTCTCGTCTCTGTATATTGGTGTTCAAAACTGTCACGTCGTTGCGGTGGCGCTGACTGTTGCTGGTGGTGTTGGTATACTCCTGGGGCTGAAGCTTGATATCCAGCTCCGGTCATACCTGAACCCCCCTCTCTATACCCAGAGCCTACATCAGACCCAATTCTGGGGAATGGTGGTGTCGGTGGAGGTGGGGGGTGGCTTCCACGATGTCCATAGACGGGAGGGTCCAATGCCATTGGCTGGGAGGGTGGGTGACCTAGCCGCGGAGGGGCGTGATGTGAATATTGGTGGGAATGGGGGGTTGAATGCTGTGATTGGGCTGGCGGCGGTGGCGGTGGTGGTTGTGGGGCTGGGGCTGGTTGATTTCTTCCTGGCTGGGTTCGCATACACATATCCCGATAATAATCCCTTTCTTCCTCCGCTTTTTTGAGACGCTGTTCTAAATCCGTTATCCTCTGTGTCATTTCCCTCTCTCTCTCTTTCCGCCGCTGTCTGAACCTTGCAGATGCGCCTGCGTTACGTTTTCGTTTCTCATCTGCACTCTTTGATGCTGCCGTTGTATCGACTGAAACCGGTATTGAACCATGCGCCGTTGCAAGAGCCATCATTGGGAAATGGCCATGCTGGGAATGGCTGGCCATGCTATAGGGGCTTCCCAGAGGCTGTTGATTGGACCCATACTGTTGGTTGCTATATATTCCGGTCTGTCCTCCAGATGTTGATTGGCCAGGGACGTAGGAGTAGGGAGAAGTAGGACTAACAGAAGTCGACACTGACTGTTGAGACTGGTAAGATTGTTGAGACTGTTGCTGCGGCTGTTGGGAAGGGTACTGATGGGATACTTGCCCTGATAGGAACGAATAGTTAGATTGTGCGGCTGATGAGGGTGGCTGTGAGTGAGAACCTGGTGGTATGTTCTCTGTCGAGTACGTCGAGAATCTTCGTGAGGAATATCCATAGGGGTGCTGTTGAGGGGTTACATTCCCCAAACTTGAAGGGCGGCTTAGACGAGTCCCTGGCTGAGCTAGTTGTCGAGATAAGGTGCTGCTTCGGTATCTTGATGCATCTGACGGGTCTGATGATTCTATCGGGGAGGGGGGTAATGATCGGGCTGTATTCTGCAGGTTTGCCATTGAAGTGGAGCGCGGGGACTCAAAATGAGCCGCACTCTTACGACGAGAGCCTTCAAGTGTTCTTGGTGTTGGATTGAGAATATTGTTCACATCCAGTGGCCGTGAAGCCCGGGGTTCTGGGCTCATCACTGGTGCGGAATTTATGGCTGCTGGGCCCCCTCCGTCGTTTGCTTGTGAGGAGTAGTAAGGGCCCCCCGCACTTTCATGGTCCGAGTCATCAGTAGAACTCGAGGAAGATCGTGAAGTGGTTCGAGACATGGAGGATTTTCTCCTTGAAGTCTGGAAGTTCCGCAAGATAGCACATTGATGGTCCCCCCCTTCACGGTGCCCCGAGTGGTTTGGCGACCGAACACGAAGAGGAGGATAGAGTGGAAAGCTTGACACCAACGCCAATGTTGAACCTAGGAGCCACTCCGAACAAACCAATAGAGTGTAAATTATGTCCTCCTAGGTCGCAAGGACATCAACACTCAACTGTGACTGAGTACCTTTGATGTTAGAGGGGTTAAGCTCTGTGAAGTTTGAATAAACTACTTTTCAGAGTGTAGTATTCACTGCAATGCAAACAATGTTGCATATACCGAGGGTGAAAGGGATGCCAGGTGGGTTGTAGCGGCGAAAATGAATAGGTAGGTAGGTGTTGGAGGACAGGAGAAATCTTTCTATGAATGCTGGCCACTCGTGACATGCCCTAGCCTTTGAGAGCTATTTTGACACTGGGGTGTGCTGCGGAAACGGACCGGGCTGAGTACGTGCACCAAAGGTAAGCTGTTGGCGAGCGTCCCAGGAATGGAGCTTTGGAGCTCGTGCGACATGCTGCCCCGTCCCTAAGAACCACCCTGGTGCTTCCCTCTGGCTGCGTAGACCTTAACCCTAAGGTACACGAAGCCTATGAGCAAAGACCTGGAACTGCCGAGTATTGCCTACGTTGTATGTGATTTCTTTTTCCCTTTGCCGCTTGTTACCTTCCTGACGCTGTATAGACGGGAACCCAACCACTTTGATTAAGCTGGAAATTGAATTGCGTGACCTTCTGGTAAAATCCAGAATATGACCCGACATTCCTTCCGTACCACTCACCGTCCTGAGAAGCTGGGAACCCCAAAAAATAAAAAATAAAACCTGGGTATCTAAAAAGGAAATGGCCGTGGTCTGGTACAGGGTACTTTCCCACCATGTATCCCATTCCGAATGAAACAATAAGCGAACATGCACCGAGCCAGGCCCCTCCCACCAACCAAATAGCAGGGAAACAGAAACGAATCGAATTTCCGCACGAAATTCTGCCGCCAAGGGTAGAGCAGGGGAAACACTCCCAGCTCGCACCCTATGCCCTTCTGATGGGTACGCTATGATACATGTAGAAACAAAGTGTGGTCTTCTGTGCCCGGGGTACCGGGCACTAGAATGAAGCGAAAGGCAGCTAGCCTAGAGGCATCCCGCGATAATCTTCAGAGCCCAACGACCACGGGATCCTGAGGACGAGCAGCTAATGACTGGGCCCGGGGCTAGCAAGTGACCAAAGCCGTGGGATGAGATGACCGTCAGAATCAGACAACTCGCACCCACTGTGCTGTCCGGGGCTGTGGGGGCCCTGGCGAGTGGAAGACGCCAATTGCAGTGTGGCTTGTTTCCAGAGGCACGGAAATGTTGCTCTCTGCGATATCGAATTTTTGTTTTTTTCATTTTTCCGACTCTAGCCAACCATCATTCTGGGAGAAAAAGCAATGCCACGTGAAAACGAATCTACGACCATGTGCAACCCCCTAGCCCGCCTAGGTCAGCAATATTTCCAGTTTCAAGGGACATGGGGTCGACTTAGAGTCCTAGTGGGAGCCTGGGGTCCCGAATAAGTTAATGTCGTGCGCAGACAGGCCTGGTTGGCATGCACATAATAAACGGCCCCGTTTCTGCATGCATACACTTCAACTCATGTGATATCATCACCCAACCAACGTCAACGTACGGATGTATCGTGGGTGGCCCAGCCCACGATACAGGCGAGCCCGAGTTGCGCCGCGCTGTCTCCGCCAGCTCGTCCTGCGCTTCCTGGTGCCCAGGGCTCCCGCTGTCATACACCTAAATTTGTAGCTGTACCCCTGTCTAGCACGGGAGGTCGTCAACCCATGGAAATAATCCCACTGCGGCGTATTGTTTCGAGTCCCTGTTGTTTCTTCCGAATGCCCCGGCCTATGCCTGAAGTGGCTTGAGCGGGTTCGTCTGAAATCGGGTCACGCAGGGTTATGCGGAAGGACTTGTTTGACCTATCCCACAATCCGGTATCTCGGTGGTGATCCAAAAAGCTGGTAACCAGGCATCACAGCTGCATAAACGTCAGAGCGCAGCAACGCCGTGGGCAGGAGGGCCAGAAAACGTGGGAGGGATTTCCGGCCCTTCAGCTTATTGGGAGCACACCACACCAGAGGGAAATTTGGGTGAGGGACAGGAATCAAAGACACTTTTACCCGAAATGAATTGCTGTCCCCAGCCACCCTTTGCCTGTTATGCCTGTTATCCTCAAGTGTACCATCTCCGGTTCCTGAACCTGGAGAGTCATAAAAGGCCCAGCTGCCACCCATTCCATTTCATACGGCGAGATGAGTGGCCGCTGCGGGGCTGCGGGGCAGGGAGCGGTATTGCGTTTGTTCTCCACAGGATTGCAGCAGGTTTGACGGCATCAATATCAACAAGGGGAGAGAGATCTTTGGATAGGATATATTATGAAGCGGTTTGTGCTTGTTTCGGCGGTGGGTTGCATGTACCAGTGTGGTACCTAGGTACAAAGGAGCATGGTACCACCGACATGGTTGAGATTGGCGACTCGGCAGAGGCACGTGGAGCAACATTTTGTACCCCTGGGGCGGCGATGGTAAAGCCACTTGATGTTGCAACTTCATCTCCAGGAAATGAGAGCGCTGTGTTTAATCTCGAGGGCCAAATGAAACCCTACTTTCCCGGGTCTACATCTCTATTTGTTTGTTTGCTACCAACATTTTGTTTCCCACCAGCCAGCCACTCAGCCCCAAGCGATTTCCATGCGACACGCTAAACCGTCTTTGAAATAACAATAGATATTCGCGAAATAGTCTGACTATTCGCGAAAAACATATGCCAAGTATATCCCGAATCCTCATCCCCCAAGTCTATTTCGCACGGAGTATGAACCTGTTCGCAGGCAAGCCCTTTGCAGCTGTCTTGACCCGGAACACGCTGCCATGGTCCCCTGCGCCTGCTGGCATGTGTGGGTCGCCATCTTCCGCGCCGGCCGTCGTGATGAAGAGCTCATCCAAGTCAGGTCCGCCAAACACGGGACATGTTATCTTCCATGCCTTCATGGTGATCTGGCTCACCTCTTGCCCTTCAGGGGAAACCCTGATGACGCGGCTCCCTTCGTGGATTGCGATCCACAGATAGCCCTCAGCGTCCACGGTAAGACCGTCGGGAACAGAGCCAGTTTCCTCAGTGAGCTTCCAGAGGACCCTCTTGTTCGACATGGTCCCGGTTTCGGGGTCAAAGTCGTAGGCAAATATACCCCTGGTTGGCGAGTCCGTGAAATACATGGTTTTGTCATCTGGGCTCCCTGTCGCGGCCAATACAGTGTCAGAATTGTATCAGAGATGATCGACGCAGACTGAGGAACCTTACAGCCGATTCCATTGGGGATCGATACGCCATGAACCATTTCATGCAGAGTAAGATCTGGGTCTAGGCGGAATAGAACACCTGGTTCACAACAAATTTAATACTCCCAGCCCTGCACCAGGGGAACGTTATATATACCCTCAGGTTGTGGCTCTCCCATGTGGAAACTAGATGAAACAGTCAACTTAGCCCCATAATAATCAGGGCATGGTTGCCAACTTACTCGTTCATAGTACCCATCCAGAAGCGACCCCGGCTGTCAACAGCCCCGTCATTTGCTCTAGAAGGTTGGAATTAGACAAAACTTGGATCTTTCACCGGAGTGTATGCAGGTTCATTGTGAGCGGTACCTCATTCTGTAGGCAAAGTTAACCAGTTGCACCATTAGGCATAAGGGGGGGGGTCATGCAAACCTCTCCTCCTTCGCAAGATCACTCCAGAATTTCTTGATATATTTGAAGTCGCCAGTCTTCTTATTGACAATGGCAAAACCTCTCTTTGCCCCAACGATATAATCATCGTCCATTCCTTCTATATCGGCAGTAACACTAGAAGGTCGCTGAGTAAAGTGATGATATCACCTCCAGCCTGTGGTGCAGATACATACCCAATTGGGTCTTCAAATTGGACTACCTTGTGGGATTTTGGTCCTTCCTCTACATTGACGGTGTGGATTTCTTTGCGGATGATGTCGACCCATCGCAGAACACCAGTAGAGGGTTCATAGTGAGGCCCCTCCCCGAGGTGGTTCTTCACTGGTACAAAAGGCTGTATGTAACTTGAATCAGCCCTCGCTTTCCTAGGGGTATAATGTGGGCCATATAGGGGGGGGGTGGGACTATGCAAGCACCTCCTCAATATCTGTCATTTTGTGAAGTTGATTCTCGGGTTCGTAGGAATTATGGGAGAACGTGCCCATCAAGTATCTCCACAGGACTGCAAGTTCCTATTTATACCTACTAGACACGGTACAAGAATCTCACTGACTTTGAGCCGCGACGTCGAGATAACTATCTTTAAAGTAGCGCTGCCGGCTCCTCGGCCCGAGGCCGATGAGCTAACAGCAGAAAAATATTGATAATCCGCAACGGTGCATCAGGCTGCGGGAGTCCGGCGGTTCCTGAGTCTCCATGTCCGCAGCGGCTTGCTTGTGCATCTTGAGCAGCTTGGGCCGAAGGGAGTTCTTGTGGTTATAACTGGGGGAAGGACGCACATGCACCTTATGTTTGCAATTTGGGAGGGGGTAATGGTAACCAGACTAAGCGAGTACTTTTTGCCGCAATTAATTCTACCAATCTATAGACCTCCATTCTCAAGTGAAGTGCCTGCAAATGCTAAATTATCCCGAATTGATTTTCAAATAACTAATACTTAGCTATGTATATACGGACCGGCGGCCCTTGCACTATACCATATACTATGGGTTATGTTACGAGGTCCGGACTCAGGTACTTGCCGGCTGAAAAGTCAATGCGGTACGTATCTAGAGGTATATCTCCACTCGACCGATGTATCTTGAAAAAAATTGACCCCTTCTGCTTCCCGCCTGGATTCACAACTATATTCATCGTCTGAGTCGGGGACCCACTACCGCTTTCAATGCAGCCCGGACTTTGTTGCCCCAAAATCCACCTCTTGTTCTACATACAAGCCATATTCCCTCCATGAGTGCCGGCATTCACTCTATGGTGCCGCGGGAGGGGATGCACTCCTTTTCTTGGCTCCCTCTAAACGCCTGATTGATTCAACGATGAAGCAGTTTGTTGACCATTAAGGTTGCAGCAAGGTATACTATCTCATAGCCTAAAAGGGTATCTGAATATCCAATTTAGCTCGAGTGAGCGTTAAACTCTCCTCTAAAACCACCCTCGCTACTTAGTGAAGCTCTGTGAAAAATCTCGTTAGCTATTCGGAAAGATAACGTGACCATATCGAATGATAAAGTTGCTGGCCCAAGGGCAGATAATTCAAGAGAAAGCCAGTCGCCCATGGTCCAGTTGAAGTGCCACACTTATGCCTTCGCACTGCCCTTTTGGTATTTCGGTACTTTCTGGCACTGGGGTATCCTCCGCATCAAGAGCATTGTGTAACTAGGTACACCACAACATTCATCAGTGATGTCACCAAGGAGCCCTAGTGGGGCCTGTCCTACCTGCACCTTCTGTGCTGGTACTCCTGCCGACACAAAATTGGGCCACCCTCAATAATCCTTCAATATGCATGTCAGGCCGAGTCCCTAGAACCCCATAAACCCTGCCACGGCAGCGATGAAGTTACCTCAGGGTAGGAGGAGCAAACTTCTGTCCAAGCGGACTGGCGCATAGGAGCTTTGTATTTCAATCAATCACGTGACAGGCGTGAAGATACGCCTCCTTGCCATAGATATTCGAATGTATTCTCGAAGATGAGTTAGTCCCATTGATCTAGTGCTTCCGCTATAGACCCTGGATCGCTCGGAAAGAGAGCAGGATGGCTGACACCACAACAAGTAACCACTAAGCCCACTTTATCGCTCCATTCCCAGTCTGAGGGACCCATAAGGCTGTAAGGTCCTCATCATCAATCCCCTGTACCTCGACCGGTGAAGCCGAGATTCTTTATTCATCAGCTTGTTGGAGACCGTTGTAGCTTTCAGCACTATGGCTATTGTGGTAAGTATCGGCACAGAACTCATCATCATCTTGGAAATCCTCTTCTTGGGTATTTAATAATCTGGATATATCCGTCAATTTCCCTTCTTCCATGATTTGATACATACTTGGAGCAACCTTTTACGTCCGCTGCATGCAGCATTAGAGGTTTGTCGTCCACATATAATTGACTTGAACCTTCAACATTGCACTTGTCTTTGTTCTCATTTCATTCCGCTTTCTCGTGCCCATGATAGGGGGCTTCTCACTCTGCTCTTGCTGACACCATTTGGAGGAAACAGTGCCGTTTCTTCATGATTGCAGCAAAGATAGATCCCAGGTTAAGCTGCACCATCCCGACTATCAAATGGGCTGAGCCCTGGAGGAGAGGCAGACTGTCTGTATATTACTCTCGTGGAGTTCTTGTTCTAGATGGCTGGTTCGTGCACTAGTTTCTTGGGTAAGCTAAGTCCGCTAGTTGGTTCTTAACGAGAGGTTGCGCAACCATACATTTCTGTATAGGATGGACGAGTACTAGCCAAATGCCAAGATTTCCAAGTCGCTTCATGGGGGGGCTGTAATATCTTCACCAATAATTTCACTTGCAATATATCAATAAGAATGTTCAATTGACATGACAGTTGCTGGGTTAATTTGGTTGGTACAAGCTCGTTAGAGGTGGTCACTGCTGCACCTGAGACTGCTACTGCACACGGCAGCTCGAGGGGTGGTACTGGTGGTCGTTCCTGGTGGAATTCTAAGCTATATTGGGGAAAGTGGGGTAAATGCTGCATACACCCCCAGCTACAACGTCGATTACTTTCCTACCGGGGAACAGCATGATTTGTGTGTGTGAGCTAGTCTGGTTGGCACAATCTGAGCTAGAAGACAAGTGCTTAAGTACCACGAGTTCCCGCTGATTACTACGACCTATCCATCACTTTCTCCGTGTTCATCCGATCAGTAAGCCCTCTGGAATTGCACAACAATCGATCGCAATACCGTTAACTCAGAATGGTCCTCAATGTCCCTTCAAATAGGTTTTTAATATGGGGAGGCAATGGTGGGTTTACAAGTACCAATTCCTTCGAGTGGAGGCGATACTAATATTGTGCAGGATGGGTCGCTGGCCATCTCAAGGAACTTCTTGAGAAGCAGGGCAAGGAGGTATATACTACTACCGTCCGTGAGTGTCCCCACGAGAATCCACCTCATACTGAATCCCACTAATTATGCTCCCTCAATAGGCATGGAGGACCGAGAAGCTGTGATAAGGTGCATATCTCAATTGATGATATCTCACAGCTCTTGCTAAGAGTAGCAGGACCCTACAGGAGATCAAACCCACCCACGTTTTGAACGCAGCTGGATGTACTGGAAGGCCAAATGTTGATTGGTAAGTTGCTGCGGAGTTCTCGTAAACGCCAAATAGGGATTCACTAACTTTAGCATAGGTGTGAAGACAACAAGGAGGCCACTATGAGAAGCAACGTCACTGGTACTCTTAACCTGACTGATTGCTGTTTCCAATTGGGAATTCATTGCACTGTGTTTGCAACTGGCTGTATTTACCAGGTAGCAATCACTATAACATCAAGCTACGCGGTCAACTAATTTCAGTCTCAGTATGACGAGGAGCACCTAATTGGCGGCAAGGGCTTCGTAGAGGAGGATGAGGCCAACTTCGATGGTTCCTTCTATTCCTTCACAAAGGCAAAAGTTGAGGCAGTATGTCTCATTCTGGCTTAGGGGCTAGTTCAGGACTAACGTTTCTTAGATGATGAAATTTTACTCTAACGTATTGATTCTTCGTTTGAGGATGCCAGTCTCCGATGATTTGCACCCAAGGTATGTTTAGCGTGCCTATCTTCTAGTGACCGTGCCACTGACATGTATCTAGAAACTTTGTCACCAAAATCTCAGCCTATGAGCGGGTCGTCGATATTCCCAATGTAAATATCTTCTGACGGAGCTCACAAGTCTAGGCTTAATGCTAATACGATAGTAGTCTAATACAATTCTGACCGACCTGCTTCCAGCAAGCATCCTCCTTGCGGAGCACAGCGAGATAGGAATCTACAATTTCACCAACCCCGGGGCCATTTCCCACAACGAGGTCCTCGCTCTGTTTAAGAAACATGTCAGGCCTTCCTTTGAATGGAAAAACTTCACACTTGCGGAGCAGAGCAAGGTCATCAAGGCCGGAAGGTCGAACTGCAAGCTGGATGTAACAAAGTTGGTGGACAAGCTGAAGGAGTACAACTACGAAGTGCCAGAGGTTCACGATGCATATGAGGCATGCTTCAAGAGGATGGCAACTGCTGGCATTAGGTAAATGATTTCGGGCGTTTTGATATCACGTGAGCGAAATGCGGGCGCTATAATGATATGGATACTTTGCCGCTTTGGGGGCAACCGGAATCCATTTTTGCCATAGTAATAAAGGAAGAACTTAAATAATTTGTAAATTTCACCATCTACTTCGTAGGGGTTGCGCCAGTCATGTGTAAACATAGCAACCTTTAAACTGCGCCACACCCTGCCCAACGTCAGTTTGCTCTAGCAGCCTCCATACAAGTTCTGCCACCCCTCCAATCGGTTTTTGGCCGCATTGAAACAACAACGATTCTCTACTACTCGGTTTCAACAACACGTCTTCTCGTCACTCCGTTTCTGTTGTGTTTTGCGTATTTATTGATCAACTCTGGCATTTAGAGCAATACCCGGCGGATCATTCGCTTCTCCAGTGCAACCTTACGTACCAGTCATGGTGAAAGAGACAGAATACTATGATGCGCTCCAAGTCAGCCCCACAGCTACAGAGCTCGAGATAAAGAAAGCTTACCGAAAGCTTGCGATACGCCTACATCCCGATAAGAATCCCGGAGACGAGTCTGCACACGTCAAATTCCAAGCAGTGAGTATTAGCTTTATGCGATGCGGGTTTCGAAACTAATCGTATGTTGGATGGGAAGATTAGTGAAGCGTACCAGGTGTTGAGCAATGAGGATCTACGGAAACAATATGACAAGTATGGGAAGGAAAGGGCAGTCCCAGACAGTGGTTTCGGTGAGTCCTATCACCACCTCGATACACTCTGTTTTGTTTAAATTTTGCTGATGACAGCTCGGAAGAGGACCCTGCGGAGTTCTTTGGGATGATTTTTGGTGGCGAGGCGTTTGTAGATCTGTAGGGAAACATTTCATCTACCTCTGTATTCCGTTTCTAACCATGCTTCTAGGATCGGTGAAATCTCCCTGATGAGGGACTTGACCAAAACCATGGAGATTACCATGAAGGATCTTGATATCGATGATGACGGGGAAACTGCTGCGGCGACTGAGAAAGACGGAGTTGCTGCCAGTGGCCCATCTGGCCCGTCTGGTCCTCCCCCGCCATATCATCCCTCGGCGTCCGTTGTCCCTGATGATGCTTATCTTAAGACTCCGGGGAGTGAGACTCCGAAGACTACTCCACCACTAGACGATACCAACTTGAAGACTCCGAAGACTACTCCACCATACACCGAGAAACCTATATCTACACCACCCCGATCTGGTGCTTCTACGCCAAGCGGTAGTAAGCTCCGTGTCCCTGCCCGGCCTATGTTAACCGAAAAGAGTGATGAGGACACACGCATGGCTGCCGAGGGAATGACACAGGAAGAGCGAGAGCTTAGGAAGAAGGAGAAGAGGAAAGGCTTGTCCAAAGAGCAGAAGGAAGAGCTAGCACAGTACGAGCTGGAGAGGAGGAAGGTTAGAGAGGAAAGAGTCAGCACCTTGGCTCAAAAGTTGGTTGATAGAATCTGTGTATGGACTGAGACGGACAAGGGTCCAGATGTTACACATGCCTTTAACGAGAAAACAAAGGTACGATAAGCTTTAATCATGAACGCACTTCTGAAGACTAGGCGAGTGCTAATTATAGTCAATGGATAGTATGAGGTTGAGAATTTGAAGATGGAATCGTTTGGTATCGAAATTTTACATGGTATTTATCCAATCTCAGCTTAAGCTGATCTTCGCTCCCAGGCCCAACTTATCCCGAAGCGTTCCGATAATTCGGTCCGGGTACGAGGCAAGCTATGGTAGTCACTAATATTTTTTTTTTTAGCCATCGGTCAGATCTACATTATGAAAGCAGCTTCCTTCATAAAATCCCAGAAGTTTTTTGGCTTTGGTGGCTTCTTCTCCCGAATGAAGGACCGTGGTACCCTAGTCAAGGAGACATGGGGTACCATTTCCTCCGCCATCGATGCACAGATGACCCTGGAGGAGATGGCCAAGGCTGAGGAGAAAGGAGGAGAAGATTGGACTGACGAGAAGAAGGCCGAATTGGAGAAAAAGGTCACCGGGAAAATTTTGATGGCAGCTTGGAGGGGTAGCAGGTTCGAGATTCAAAGTGTGTTGAGGGACGTTTGTGAAAAGGTGTTAAACGATAAGGCCGTGCTGTTGAACAAACGGGTAGAGAGGGCCCATGCTTTGATGATGGTTGGGACTGTGTTTAAAAATGTATGATGCCATGCAAATGATTTCCCAATTATGGTAAAAGCGAAATTGCTGACGCCGAGGTACAAACAGGCTGAGCGCGATCCGGACGACGAGTTTGCTGAAGGGGTCTTTGAGCAGTTGATGGCAGATGCCGCCAAGAAGGACACGAAGAAGGAGAAGGAGAAGGAGAAGGAGAAGGAGAAGGAGAAGACTCCTTCAGTAAAGAAACCAAAGAGTGAGAAAGAACCTATGGCGGCATAATTGGGCGGCTCAGGCCGCCCGAGTCGTGAGGACTCAGACGCCTAACTCATGGTTTCGGAAGCATGAATGGAGTTTTTTCAGCAACATTTATTTCATTGAACGTTTCTGTCCCCTCAGTCTTCTGGTTTTCTCGTTGTTTTACTCTCCCCTACTCTAATTACCTACGGGTGGGTCGGACTCTCTGCTAGGATTTCTTCGTTTTTTTTGTCGCTGTTAGGAATCGTCGTTTTCTGGATTGGTGCTTCATGTCTCAATCATTTACCTTGATCTCATGAAATTTCATATTGCCTCTACGATTCAGTATGACCCGTTAGATCAAGACAATATACTCTCATTTACTCATTCACTACATAACCATTATCACGTGATACTAAGTTGATTGCTGCGACAATACTAGATAATCAGACTAAGACAATATGTACGTTCAAAGAAGTAGCTAGGGATGTAGCTTGTCCTACAGTACTTCCATTCAAAGTAGTCGGTACTTCAATCTGGTAAATATTTAATATTTATTTCGTTACCCTGAAAACGTATTATTCTTAATCTAGCGAACCCCGCCCAATACTTAAATACCGAAAAAACGCTCTAAGTAAAAATACAGAAAATAGTATCAACCTCAAACCAAAAAAAAAGCACCAATTCCAAGATAAAGTTTCTAAATCATTAGTAAAAGTTAGACTCGGCCACTCAGCCCTCTAAAATGCCGTCAAACTACTAACGGCCTTATTCCTCAAGACTTCAAAAATCAACCCTGGGAACCCATACAGCTCCGTATTCCCAAATGCCTCCTCTGCTGATCCTGCCCCTCTCCATCCTGCATCCCCCTCATCCCAGCCCCCTAATAGCTCCACACTACTACTGGGGCTATCACTCCCCCGGTTCAGTAGCATCGGTCTCTGTGTTGCCCCAAACCTCTCCTTGAGCTTCTCATAGATCTCATCAAAGGACATTTCGGAATTTAATGGAGGTGAGGTAGTAGTTGGTGTAGCCGTACCAGCTGCCCCATTAACGGGTTGTCCACCAAAGTAGTACTCTCCCGAAGACCCAACCTCACCTACACCGATTCCCGCTCCAACGCCGCCGCCAGAGGCAGATAGCCCATTATCCTCGCCATAGACAATCTCCCAGCGAGACCTACGCCACCGGTTAAATTCATATGACCCCGGAACGTTTCCGTGGAGGATAACTTTGCTAGCTACATGCCCGGCGTTTGTCGAGATGCATACATCGAATCCATGTCCATAGTAATTGTAGAAATAGTCTGTTGAACCAGAGTCAGAGTCATCGTCTTCTTCGCTCTCGCCATTATCACTTTGTGTTAGGAGGTCGCTCTCAACTTCGCTCTCATCCGCACCAGGGATACCTCCTTGGGTGCGGTGGATGGAGAGCCGGTGGTCATTTTTATGGTAGATGGTGCTTGGGGGGCCTAGTTCCGTGACGAGGTCTTGAGGCGTGGTGCTTTGTAAGGTGATGAAGAAGGAGGGATTATGTCGGCGGACAAGCTCGATTTTTCCAGTGCTGTGGTACACTCGGACGAGTTCAACCTCATCGTTCGCAGGGGATTGTTTAGCAGACGCAGAAGTTACGTTTGGGTTTCGAGGGTTCACGGGGGGCTTTGTGAAGAGCTGGTTGCGGGCCTCCGCCCATGATGACCCATGGAAGATGGCCATGGCTACTGCGGGCTGTGCATTCGCGGCAGAGAGTAACGAGACAAAATCGACATCCTCCTTCCACTGTTCCTTATCCACGGGGAATGAAAATGATATTCCTGGGTATGAAAGGATATATACACCTTGCTCGGCAAGATATTCTCCGGGGTATGTAGGCCCAAAGAGTTTATTGTAAATGAATCTGAACGCGGGGCTCTGCCCCCCCCGGATGAGCTCAGCGCCGTTGTATGACAGACGAGCTTTGTGGAAGGATGTGACTTCGATTAGACGGAGACGCTGGTCTGCTCCGTCGAAGCGGAGGCGAAGGCCGTTCATGTCCAGGTTGAGGATGAGGTTCGAGGAGAGGGGGGTGGTGGGGTCGTAGATTATAGAGGTGGAGGGGTAGAGGGTGTGGTTGGCACGGATTTCGGCGAGGACATCGTAGATGGAGCTGCCGAGGGCTGTGTGTTTGGGGTGATATTAGTAGGAGCTTGGAAGGGGAGCTGTGTGGACGGACTGAAGTTTTGGCCGAGTCCCCGCCCAGGAGAGATGGGGACGACGGAGGTCATAGCTTCAGGGTGCTGTGGTGTGGCTGGAACTGAAGGATGGGATATGTTTTCGTAGAAACGTAGCAACGAGGCGACCTTTGTGCACAGTGGAAGGGCTTTTGAAGCCCCGGTATTATACAGTAGTTATCGTGTAGATGTTTTGTAAGGAAGGAGCTCGAGGCACCAAGGAGCTCATAGCTCATTGCAGTTGCCAAGCTGCAGCACAGCGCTTCATCTGCGTCCCTACTGCGGCAGATACGGTACATAGGGGAGGGACTGGGCAGGCCGAAACTACATAAATGTGCCAGCCAGCCAGACTGTACCTACATAAATATGCAGGAACAACATTTAAGGAAATCTATTAAGCGACGTTTTGTTAATATTACGAAGCGCCAAGAACTGGTAATAATAATAATAATAATAATAATATATGCATTTGATTGCTCACGAAAATAAAAACATGGATCCAATCACCCAAGTCCCTGATAACATAAAAGTACTTTTCCAGTATGTACGGTATGCTATTGGCACATGCATACCCGAATGATTGCTCCATTCTCGCTTCGAGTCACTACGGTAGCACGCAGCCGAGTTATTCATGATCATCTGACACATGTGTGTGTGTATACATAGTTATGTGTTTATATGATCATGACGTTTGTTGCAAGAAGCCGATAGGCTGTGTGGTGTGGCTGTGTCTTGTTGCAAGTAACTATACATACCGGTACTGTAGATGTGATGTTGAATCCAGTTTACATAGAAAGAAAGAAAGAAAGAGTTGTTGCACTTGCCGGCATCTGAAGAGAAGCCAACCCTAGCTTCACTCGCTTCTCAACCAACATCCACCAACCCCAGCTTGCTTTGCTCAACAACCAGAACCAACTCCAGATCCAGTCCCTGAATAGTTCAAATCTACAAACGAAAAGCACTATCGGCTATATCAACACATATTTAACAGAAGCCCCTGACCCCAGCTGTACTTTACGCCAGACTCTTGTATTCTTCGCGCGGTTATCCGAACTCTCCTCCATGGCTACTCGTGGTTCCACAGCTACCCGCTTCGCTCAGTTCAAACTGGTTTTATTAGGTACATTGCACCCCGAGTAACCACCCTCAGCCCCCCCTTCACCCCCTTCCAGTGCCTGGGTAAGCTCGAGCGATGCATGCTGACTTCCTCTCTCTTAGGTGAATCCGCTGTCGGAAAGGTCGGTTTGTTGCAAGACTTTGAGGATCTCTGGTCGGGCTGCTAACAGGTTAGGAGGTTGATTAGAGTTCTTTGGTTCTCCGATTCGTAAAAGTAAGCCTCATTAAACACCTTGTGGCCATTATACTGCGAGTAGGTTCTAACTGAGTACTCATCAGGACCAATTTGACGACTATCGAGAGAGTACCATAGGAGCAGCATTCTTAACGCAAACCATCGCCCTTGATGATGCGACAACGGTCAAATTCGAGATCTGGTTGGTGCATATTCTAAGCCGCATGGAATGCCCCAGCAACTTTTTCCGCTGACCCAGTAGCAACCCCTAGGGATACCGCTGGGCAAGAACGTTACAAGTCACTAGCACCAATGTACTACAGGAATGCGAATTGCGCTGTCGTGGTGTACGACATAACCGCACCTGTTTGTAGCCTCTCCTCTACGGCAAACGCCATATTATCTGTGCTAACTCAGCAGCGTAGGCATCTCTGGATAAAGCGAAGGCATGGGTAAAGGAGTTACAACGACAGGCAAATGAGAATATTGTTATTGCTTTGGCTGGGAACAAGTTGGACTTGGCAACCGATGGTCCTAAGCAGACATCACGAAGAGCCATCGAGACTGCCGATGCCGAGGCATATGCCCGAGAAGCCGGATTACTGTTCTTTGAGACCTCCGCAAAAACCGCCGAGAACGTTAAGGAACTTTTTACGGCCATTGCAAAGAAGTTGCCACTAGACCAACAGGGACCACGGGGCATTAGGGGTGCTCAAGGAGCTGGGCCCAGGGGTGTCAACTTGAATAGAACAAACGAGGCTCAACAAGGATGCAATTGTTAAATGGCGAATAAAGTGACAAGAGTGGGGTTCAAGGGGAAGGAACACGATCTGGGTGATATCTATGGCAGGATTTGGTGCTCAATTCATACCATCTGTCATAATGGGAGTTGGGGTCTGGGCGGGGCCGGAGATAGAGATGGGGTGTGATATGAATGTAATAATGACCAAGGACCCGTCAGGTTCATCTAATGCGTGGGGCACGAATTTGGCTCGGGACTGCGGAGTGTTGGGATTGAGGGAGTGTTGTATTTCCAGCACTTAGTTAATTTCCTGTTTTTATGTACCTTTTACATTTCTTGCAGTAGTGGACATTGGGCTTGTCCTCCAGCTTCCATCTTGCGCCGTTTGTTTCATGTTAACCTTTTCACCCCGTGCCAGTACCTAGTAGTTTGTTCTAGTTTTGGATGGACAGTTGTAATTGAATATACATATGTATGTACTGTACATGCGTATGTACATACGCGGGCTGTGAGGCTGTGGATATTCATTCGCATGCATGCATGCATGACGGCGTTCATATGTTCATATTCCGACATTTTGTCTTGGCGGATATTCTCACCCGCAAGGCCCGGGTTCTGACGACTGGAAATCAAGTAAAGATAGCAGCAACACCTGCAATATCCCACCAGCCCCCCATTCCCTCCTCGCCAGAGACTGAGAAGCGTAGAGGCTACTGATGTTGCGCCTTCCAGTATCGTCTCCTACGCTCGCTGCCGGCGCAATTGGTTTACGCCCATCGTACGGTCTTGCAGCAAGGCAACGAAAAATCGCTCTATTACAAAGAGTAGGTCACGTTCCTGCAATTGTGGGATACAAATTGACCGAAATGGCAAGGTATCGACTGGCTGACACTGGCTGTGTATACAGAGATGTTATGCGAATCAGTCTACACCCCAAAATGTCAACACAAAAGCTAGCATTCCGAACCCCACCCCTCCCCTGATTCCCGGGGGTGCTAGTCCAGCTGCCCCACCGCCCCTACCGAAGCTGACCCCATCCGCTGCTGCGCCGGGAGTGAGCGTACCACCTACCCCTAAGACGGAAGCTACCCAGGTGCCATTGACTCCTCCCGTAGGTCCACCATGGCCAACTGTGCCATATATTCGGAAAGAATCAGCAGCAGGCGACTCAACACCCCCCTCACTACCCCCACCACCCCCATCAACCCCCTCATCAGCCTCCCGGGAACCAGTCGTACCAAAAAAGAAGCACCGTCTTCGGAATACCCTGCTACTATTCACCACTCTGACCGGTTTATCCTTTGCCGGAGGTGTCTACTACTCTCTGAAATCCGACAACTTCCACGACTTTTTCACGGAATACATCCCATTCGGTGAGGAGGCCGTTCTCTACTTTGAGGACAGGGAATTCCGGAAGCGTTTCCCCAACGCTCTAGCCAGAGTTGGACCAAAGAGGGAAGACGTCAACATTACGATACCCCAGAGGAGTGGTGCTACATGGAAGATCTACGAGCCTGAGGATACCCGCCCCAAGACTAGTGATCTGGGCGCTGTGGGTCCACATATCAAGAGCACGGGTCCACCACCACCAAAGCCTAAGCCTGTGCGGGGGGAGAAGCTGCAAGCAAAGGTGATTCCAAATGAGCCTATCAAGCCCAAGACTATTGATGAGAAGCCAATTCCGGCATCCAGTGGACCTGCAAAGGTGGAGGCTGCACAAAAGACTGCCTCCGAAAAGGCGCCTGAGAAGCATGCTCCCGCCCCCGTAAGGAAAATAGCTCCACTTGAAGTTAGCCAAGATGCAGACCCCGCGATTAAGGATCTTGCGAAGATTGTGAACTCAATCATTTCCTTGGCCAACGATCCCAAAGACGCTAATGTCTTTGATTCAGCAGTCTCCAAGGCAAAGGCTGAGCTCGAACGTCTCAACGGAGTTCTTTTCGGCTCTAAGAAGGAGGCCCAGGACATTGTTGCTCAGAAACTACACGAGCAGGAACTTGAATTCGCTAAGGCTGCACAGGGAATCTTGTCACGTGTAGACCAGGAGGCGGAACAGATTAGCCGACATTACCAGGAAGAGCTGGAGCGTATAAAGGAGAACATTGCTGATACCTACCGTGAGAAACTTAAGACGGAGTTGGACCGCACGGCACAGGTTTTTGAACAACGCACACAGAATGAGCTCCTTGAACAGGCAATTGAGATGAAGCGACGCTTCATCAAGGAAATCAAGGACCGGGTTGAAGAGGAACGTAACGAGCGTCTTGGCAAGCTCAAGGAACTAGCTGAGACCATCAAGGAGCTGGAGGCTGTGACTTCGAAATGGGCAGATGTGGTTGAGAATAACTTCAAGACTCAACAGCTCCATGTTGCGGTTGAGGCCGTGAGAAATGTTGTGGAGGACCCATTACAGCCACGACCATTCATTCGTGAACTCGCTGCCTTGAAGGAGGTTGCGCAGAATGACGAGGCTGTACGCGCTGCTATCGCGTCTATCAACCCCAAGGCCTATCAACGGGGTGTTTCCTCCCATGCACAACTCACCGACCGCTTCCGCAGCGTCAGAGAGGAAGTTCGAAAGGCTGCTTTGCTCCCAGAGGATGCGGGGGTTGCTGGCCACGCGGCGAGTTGGCTGCTGAGCAAGATGTTGTTCAAGAAGAGCGGGCTGGCAATTGGTGAGGATGTTGAGAGTATTTTAACCCGGACGGAGACATTCTTAGAGGAGGGGGATCTAGATAATGCGGCTAGGGAGATGAATCAGTTGGCTGGGTGGGCGAAGGCTTTGGCGAGGGATTGGCTGAGGGAGGCGAGGTTGTTATTGGAGGTTAAGCAAGCGATTGATGTGGGTAGCTCCTAGAATTTACGTCCCCAATCTCCGTCCATATACTAACACGTGAGATTGTAGGTGATTGGTGTACAGGCACGCCTGCAGGCGTTGAAGTCGACATAAAAACACCCTTTGCTCATTGAATATTTTTCTTTTGTTCCTAGTTTCGTATTAGTAAGAAATTTGTGCTTCTTTGCTGGCTGTGTGCGTAGTGGGGAGTTGGGGAGGGTTCAAGTTGTTTTCTGGGAGTGCGTAGATGCCAAATTTTAGACAAGGATAGGGACGGATGTGGGATATAATAGAAAAGGCCTGGTTCAATTCCCTAATCTGCTGTTATCGGTTTTCCCACAACTACTGGGTTTTGGGGTCATGGTTGTCCGAAATGGGGATCGTTACCCTGAACCTATTGAGTATGTACCAACCAGCTAACAAATGGTTGCTACAGTTCAGGGTAGCCCGTCACTTTTATTGCCCATCTGTATAATAGGAAAATCCTAGTTTCAATTCCTTACAGCTGCCGTTATCTTTTTTCTCCATAATGTACTTGAAAGCATTTGAGTCCTGGTTCTCAAAAATTGAAGTCGTTACCCTGAACAAATTTTTCATGAACTGTTAGCCGAGTGAGGCCCCTGCTCCACTAGCGTCGCCAAGATTTCAACTTTAGCACCGCTCCCCACTGAAAAATTTACTAAATTGCAGAGAAACATTTCAATTATTCATATTCTCTCAAAGCCCAACCTTCATCCATCACCTATACCCTCTATCACCACACACAACTCACAATGGCAAAGATCAAGAAGAAGGGTATGCAATCACCATCCATCTATATCCCCTATCATAATGTGCAATTGTCTAATTGTTTGGAATGTTCGATTAGGAACCTCTGGTGCGGCCAAAAACTACCTCACCCGAACGCAAGCAGTCAAGAAACTCCAGATCTCGCTTGCAAATTTTAGGAGGCTATGTATCTTTAAGGGTATGCCTCCTCTTTCCTCCCCCTAGGGTGGGATGTGTGTATGTGGGAGTGGGAGAAAAAAACTAAATGAAGAGTGTGAGCTGGTTTGTAGGAATATACCCGAGAGAGCCTAGAAATAGGAAGAAAGTTAGCAAGAGCGCGACGCATTCTACGGTGTTTTACTATGTATGTACCCCGGGGGGCTCACTTCACCTCTTCCCCCCCCCTGTCCTCCTCGGCAAAATGGCAATGGTATAGGACCTAACCACTCCCTCCTCCTTGCAACTTCCAGGCCCGCGACATCCAATACCTCCTGCACGAGCCCGTCCTCCAAAAATTCAGGGACCACAAAGTCTTCGCCAAAAAGCTCAAACGGCACATTGGACGCGGGGACTACAGCTCTGCTAAACGCCTCCAGGCGCTGCACGAGCCGCAACTCTCCCTCGACCACATCATCAAAGAGCGGTACCCGACCTTCACCGACGCCCTCCGTGACCTCGACGATGCCCTCTCCATGCTGCACACCTTCGCAAACCTTCCCTCTTTCAATGGCATCCCACCAGATACAATCGCCGAATGCGAACGACTCTGCCATGAATGGCAACACTACATTATGCGCACGCAGTCGCTCAGAAAGAGTTTTCTCAGTATCAAGGGGATATATTACCAGGCGGAAGTTAATGGGCAGGATGTGCTCTGGCTGGTGCCGTATAAGTTTGCGCAGAACGCGCCGATTGATGTGGATTATAGGATTATGAGGACGTTTGTGGACTTTTATCAAGTGTTGTTGGGGTTTGTCATGTTCAGACTGTATACGATGGAGGGGCTAGTCTATCCACCGAAATTTGATGTTTTAGCAGACTCAAAAGGTGCAGGGTTACGGGCATTCAGCTTGGAGACTAAGGGGGTGAGGCTACTAGAGAACGAGAGCACCACCACCAAAAGAACACCGGCGGCGATAGAGGGTAAGGATGTATCAAAGCAGCTCAAGACGCTCAGCGAGAAAATCGCATTAATATCCACTATTGACACTGAGAAAACTAATACAACTCTAACCAACATAACCACCGAAGACAGCCCTGCCACAGAACCAGAATTCGACTCTTTCCCCACAGCACTCTCCACCGGCGATGCCCTCCCCCAACCCGACACCACCTCCACCACTACCTCCGGTATTTTCTCCAACTACACCTTCTTCCTCTCCCGTGAGACTCCCCGCCCACCCCTTGAATTCCTCCTCCGCTCCTTCGGTTGCCGAAGAATTGGCTGGGACGCCGTCCTCGGCGATGGTTTCTTCACGGACAGCGAGAAAGACCTAAATATCACCCACCAAGTCGTTGACCGTCCACCCCAGCAGGGCCCAGGAGGGGAGGCTGAGGTTGTTCGAGGAGGGAGGGTACCAGGAAGGATCTACGTCCAGCCGCAATATGTTTGGGACTGTGTAAATGCAGGAAAGCTATTACGACCTGATGGGTATGGCCCAGGTGAGGTGCTACCACCGCATTTGAGCCCATGGGTCAAGAGGGGTGAGGGCTATGATCCTACTGCGCCATTACCGGAGGATGAGGGGGAGGAAGGTGAAGGAGGAGAAAATGAAAATGAGGATGAGGAGATGATAGGTTGTGAGGAGTCAGAAAAGCAAGCAACAAAGAACAAAGCCACTGCTATAGAGGAATCTGAGGACGACGAAACCGAGTATCAAGGCATGACTATCGACACAGCCAATACGGACGATGAGGATACAGAGGGAGAGGAGGAGGAATCTGGGGAGGAATCTGAGGGGGAATCCGAGACCGAAGCCAAACCCACCAAGAACGGAAAGTCAAAATCAAAACCCACATTCCCAGAAGCGGAGGAGGATGAAGATGACCTGTCAGATACGGAACTCACCGCACGCCAGAACCAAGCTGAGATCGAGGCTGAAGCCCTGGGAAAACCGGCCCCGGTACCGAAGACTCGCAAGGGCAAGAAGGCCGCCGCGGAAGCCAAGAGGGAGAGAGAGGAGGCTGAGGAGAAGGAAATGGCCAAGATCATGATGCCTAGGAAGAAGAGAAAGCTGTATGAGAAGATGGTGTATGGAAACAAGAAACGTGAGGCGGAGGTGAAGGAGCTCCAAGATAAGAGAAGGAAAATTGAGAAAGAGAAGAAGGGGGGAAAGAAGGCCAGGAAGGCGTAACGAGGTTTGAACAGCGAGGCTGAGAGAGAGAGAGAAGGCCATGTGCAGCTAGTGTCTGGCTATGGGAATCACTGAAGTGATGATCACCTCCTCGTTTTGGGTATTGCGTAGATGGCAGCCTGTAGAAAATGAGCGGTGAGTGTTAGCTGGGAACTGTATGGCCGGGAGAGCAGAGGACGAAATAACCCTTGTATGATATGAACGTCATCAAAGAACATCCATTCTTGTTTTTTCTAATTTTCTTTTTCCTTTTCTTCCCATTTTTACCGTATGTCGCATATATGTATGTCCCTTTTCCTTCCTTCTTCTTCACGGCGGAAAAATAAAAGAAAGTAAACCATATTGAAACAGGTCCTGATACTGCTGCCTTACATGCTGTATGCTGCGTGTCTGAAACCAAAACCGATATGCAAGTTTGAGCTCGTGACGATTTCCTACCCTACATACGAGGCTCGGACGAGCATGCAAGTCAGAAAAAGCAGTTACTCACATTGGTCATTTATTCCAATTGTTTACTCACACAAATACTTACATGTACACACATATCGGCCCTGACATACCCACCTACCTAGGACACAAAGAAGACCAGACCACATCCCATTAAATCAGCCACCGCCAGTTCATGTGGGCAGTCCTAAGGTACCGAGTCTCTAAGACTTGTACTCGCCCTGTCGGACTTCGTCTGGTGCAGTATTTAGATGTCGCTGCTCTGATCAAACATGTAAATGCCCGGCAATCTCCGGGCCCATATTGATTGACCTATATGTGCTTGGCCGGCTCAGTCACAACAAGGCGACGGCACATGCAAAGTCAATTGACACCCCCTTGCCCGTCAGTGAGCCCCTATTGGCAAATACGAGACAAATTATCGCGACTTCGGGAGTGGCTGAGATCTGGTGGTAACCTACAGTTGTGTTCCCTATGCCCGGTGAGCGCTCTGTGATAAGATACTGCAGCAGGATGGTTTAAGCGCTAGCTCCCGAGTTTGGATTTTCAGATTTGCGCAGGAGTATATTCATAGGGTATACTGATACCTATATTAGCGAGTATAGATTTTTCACGACTTCCGGTTTTTTCAGAGTATATCTTCCCACACAGTCCCCTTCTGGCGACTGCAAAATGCATGCAACCTAACCTCACGTGCCCGGTTGAGGGTAACTCCGGAGTCGGACAGGTATCGCCGGTGGAACAACATCCAATATACAATTGTAAAAATTATTGAATTAAGCGCGCACTGGTCGAGCAGAACAGACAAGGTGCTAATGCAGATACAGACGCAGGAGCCAGCACGCATGCATGATATCGGTTTGAAGTTCCCATGTAACAGTCTACCTACACTCCTTGACATCTCAATTCATCATACTTGCATGCAGATGATTGGCACTTGTATCGGGCCTTGCAAGCTCGAGTGAACCGCTGGTAACCAGTCAAGTAGGTCGATCTGGTTGACGTCGGCAGATGCAGGCCACTGGTTGCCTAACTTGTGTCACGTAACACAGATTGTGGCAGTTCGCATCCAACGCTAATTTATGATTTGCAGCTCACAGCTCGCAGCCCCAGACTCTGATTTTTCTTGAAATGAAATAAATTAAAAATCCAAATTTATCTTCATCAGGGCATCAATGGAAACATCGTTTAGAACATCACTTGGAATCTTTTAGCGACCCCTCAGTCCGGGCACCGGCCAATACCCAGGACCGTAAGCGGCGATAGCAACAGAATTGCAAAGCACCTCAACTGGTAGCCTGGCGAGCACCTCCATAGGTGTGAAGTATCATGCAACGAAGGTCAGTCGCTTCTCGGCTGTAGCTGTCATCAAGTGCGTATGCGTGTCAGCTAGCCTTGGTGTATATGTAAAGAAATAATCATAATAGGAGTATAAGATCTAAAACAATCTGAATCCGAAACCGATAGTGAAAAGTCGACCAAAGCTAGACACGCTGAAAAAATGCCGGAGGCCCGGGTGGTGTACCTACAGTGCGTGGGGGAAAGTTACCACGCATCTTAGACATGAGACATGCATGCCGATGCCTAGAATATGCAATAAAGGCCCTTCGTATGCTGCTCTATAGAACCTATATTTCAGGCTCAATAGCCTTCAGTGGGTGGCGATATAATTCCCCTAATATGAAGCCCTTCTCTAACCAGACTAGCCCTTCTCCACAATTTGGTGGCCCTTCAAAAGCTTCATTTTGGGAGGTTTATGCAACCTTATGCCTTGTCGCTAGCAGGTTGGCCTGAGACAAAAAAATTTAAAAAATAATGGGCGTAGTAACTTTCCCCCAGGCACTGTACCTTATCATTTGAGATAGGGAGGGTTTGGATGCATATGGATCGTTTCGTGATTATGGCTAGTTTCATCTCAAGCTCGTGAGCGATGCAGCTGCCGAGCCTGAGGCTGTGACATTTCATTTGAAACCAGTCCGTGAGAGTGAGGCTGAGGTGTAGCCAGCCCGATTTTCATATGGGGGCGTGGCCAGTGCACGACTCCTCCAGCATGGTCAGTGCAGCTAGTACCGACTCCAACCCAAAGTGAAATCTTTACAGATCGCTAACTGCTAGTCTGGTTAGCTAACTGCCCGAAGCCCTGAGGTGGTTGTGGCGTTTGATGAGAAGGTTGAGTAGATCCTGAGGTGTGTCATGCGACGGTTCGAGACTATCTGGCGACTAAAAGTAATACTTGGTCTGGTTGGCACAACAATCAACCAGACTCGAACCTAGGTACTTCCAAGAAAGGAAGGAAGTTTGCTGACAGTCCCAATTGGGTCACAGCCTTGACCACAGCCAGCCCTATATCAATTCCTCGACGCCCGCCCTTGCCCCTTCGAACGGATTTTTAGTAATCCAAGTGAGCTCATGCCCAGTTGTGCCCACCGAACTTAAAATATTACAACACAATCTTTGGAGGCTTTGAAATGAGTAGAGGGCAGAATTTTGATCCATACATTAGCCCATAGCAGCTGGAGCGTAAACCGGAGCCGAGTTTCATGCATCCAGTATCCGAAAATAAATACTTGGGGAAATTTAAATAGAATATTCTGGTCGCCGATAGAGCGTCCACATGGGGGAGGCTGGTGCGGGCGTCTACCGGTTTATTGGAGGCCTCTATAAATGCTTGAGGGAAATAAAGTGATGAGATGAGCAGCAAGCCCCTAATGCCTTGCGTTGCACTGCTCTTAAGGAAGAAAGTAAGTTCAGGTGTACTGGAAGCAATGCTCAGATTGCGAGGGTATGCTCACACTACCCCTGGCGCTGACCCGACTCTCTGGCAGCTGGGTCGGAACTATAGGCTACAGGCGGCGACAACCCAGCAATCTAGAAAATTTCCTGTTTCGAGGAGTGGAGCTGGCGGATGAGATGAGAAGTGTGCTGCAGGTACAGGGATCCTATACAGAACATTCGAAAAGGTGCATATGGCTTGAGACACTGCAAAGGAAACCCGGGCATCAAGTTCCGGATGAGATAAGATAATAAATTTTTGTGGAGTCGTCTATGGTACGAGCAAAGAGATCGATGCCGGCCATGCGCAAAAACCTCAGCTTAAATGAACAAGGCTTACAAACACCTTAGTCTCGTGGCTAGTCGTTCACCAGGTGCCACATACGAACAAAACTCAAAAATAAATGATATGGATATTATGGGCTGTAGTCAAAACATCCCATTCTATTGCAACATAGCGTTTTGTGGCTGCGCGCCTGGTGACCACATTCTAGATCGAGTACCATGCCCTGATATGAAATAGAGCAATCATCCTTGGCGTTGTTTGTGCTTTTGATTCTGAAAGCGCAAACGGAGTCAGCGATATTACGTGTAGGGGAAGATCATACCAGTTTGATCAACTGGGGGGAACAAAAGACAAATTAGGGAAACATAGAAGCGGGAATTTGATAAAGGTGACAGGATTATGCAGTCGGAATTAAATACTACACATTCGGTATATGACAGGACATGAGGGTCGTGATTGGAAAACGTACCTTGGAACAAATGATATAGACGTAACCTTTCCTTCTCACGGACTAGCTCGAGGTAAGGCAATCAGCAAGGCACGATGGTCAGTTAAGCTTTGTATTGCAGCCATTTCCGGCACGAAAATTTCCGCTACATGCCTGATGATTGGAAGGAACCGAGTCATCGACTTACCTTGCACCCATCACACAGTTTCTTCACTGAGGATCGCACCTTCATCCCACGAACCTGAGTGGTCAGCTGTAGACTGGCTGAAGTTGTTGCGGTGAGAGCTGGGCGTATTATGGAGAATGGAGTGACGATCCTGCTAATTGTAGAGAATTGACGGGCTGAGAACCGAGACAGGGCAGGCGTCGAGACGCCCAAGAGCGCCCTTGCTACAGAGAGGACCATTGCTTTCTGCGAGGTGCTACAGTGTCAACAGGCGTGGTATAGGAGACCGTCAGCGGGGAGAGAAGCTGTGATGTGGGGTCGAAGGTGGGCGCAGATGGATAACGTGCAGCATAGTCTGGTTAAGTGCAGCGCTTCTTTTTTTTTTTGACCGATGGGTTCTCTCCGCCAAGGCGAGTATCTCCTTGGCGTCTTATGCGCATCGAATGCACGAGTGGAGTGTGCTTTGAGCTGCATACATTGCACCACGAGACTACTTACATTCTCCGGTCAGTGGCGAGGTGCGGGAAAAATTCTCTGTACAAGAGTACATACCAGACAAAACCCAAAATACTAAAAATTAAAAAAACATCAATTTTTTTGGTCCCTGAAAGAGTCATGCAAAATACAGGCCTGCGCATAGTCTGGTTAGCCTGCGCAGATACCAGCACTCGCAAATTCAGGTCACACACAACTTCGCACTATGCCTATTGCGGGTGGTGTGACCCTGGTGGCCCAAAATAGCAGTTACACTCACCTCAATGCACACCTTTCGCCCATAGCTACTACTTACTCACTTGCACTCATCCTCACGGTCTCTGCATCTTCTTACTTGCTTCACCACAGCTTCATGACCCATCATCACCACCAAGTCCAGGGCGATGACTCAGGCCTCGGGAATATCCCCCCCCCATCATTCCCCCAATATATCCCCGGCGGAACATTCATCCAGCATGCGTAGAATCCCAATCCCATGATTCCTGTCGGCTGGCATGGGTCTGGTAGCGTGGGGCTTAGCCACCACCGCGCTGCTCCATCGTGGCCGTGTTCAAAGTGCTCCACTAATACTCCTGCAGTAAGTACCCACTTGTGCACCTTTAGCTACTTACGCCAAAACATTCTTGACAATTGGCTATGGCTTGGTTGCGGTTTCGTTCTGTGGCCCCTTCGCTTACCCATGCTCCGCGTCTGGCGAGGCCCCTCTCCTCCCTCGCCCCTCCAACCCCGTCTCCTTACTCCGCGCTCTGTTTCGATGCCCTCATCCCCCCCCCATCTATCCCACTCCTTCCTTCTATGCATTGTGACAAGTTCGGTGTTTTTGCATGCTTGTTGACAATCTCTTTGTAGTCTATGCTAGTTACGTTCTTTTTCATCTCCGGCATAGTGGCTTTCCATGTCGACGTCTTTGTGAAAGGTTTACGTTCAGCCGTACCTTCT
>Ga0307511_10001001_pt1 | contig 30064 bp, 31 predicted proteins | sample 13_EM_MG_FD_200266 | JGI IMG/M metagenome (GOLD analysis project Ga0307511, IMG submission 200266) | Populus trichocarpa ectomycorrhiza microbial communities from riparian zone in the Pacific Northwest, United States - 13_EM | ecosystem: Host-associated > Plants > Roots > Unclassified | place... | reverse complement strand
GCGGATGAATATATATATATATATATATATATATATATATAGAATTCAGTCATATTGCAGGCGAATATCTCTATATCTAGCCATTTCATGCACATCGCAGGTAAATATGTATATATATATATATATTCAAGACCTTTATATGGATTAGTGCCCCATATTATTCCCTGTTTCGGTGATGCCCGTTGCTAGGAGTTCTAGCCTCGGGAGGCTGGCAAGGGGTGTCAATCATATCTTACGAGTCACACTATGCTACTGGCACCTAACTCACTTAAGAAAGTATGGTAGTCACCCACAACCCCAGGCAAGCAATCTTTCTTTTAAGCCAGAGGCCTGGTACCAGCAAGTACACCTCTAATAAATGCCAGCAATTTACCACAGGCAGCGACCATACCAGAGGCAGCGACTTGCCCATAGGTAGGCAGCATGTAATCCATGGGCGGTTGGTAGTAGCAGACTAAGGTGAGTGTCTACCTGGCATCCACAGGTATTATAAGTATTAATTGTTTAGCAGAGTCATTGGCACTGCACTAGCAGCAGCGATCTCCCACTTCACCAGCAGCGGCGATCTCCCACTTCACCTGTGGCAAGCAATGGCGGTGGGTAGCAGGAAGCAGGTCTAGGTAAGTGCCTACCCGGTATCAGAACGCATAACAAATTATAATCTTTCTACGGGGTCCCAGGCACTTCACCAGTGACAGCCCCATAACCAGCGGTAGCGACCTACTCGGCGCGAGGGACTAGGCCACCGCGAGCGACTAGGCCACCGCGAGCGAATAGGCCAGCGCAAGCGACCAGGACAGCGCTAGCGACCAGCCTAGCGCGAGTGACCAGGCCAGCGCGAGCGACTAGGCCAGCGTCACTGACCTAGCTTACGCCAGCAACCACCCTAGGTAAGCATTGCCAGCCCACCACTGTTGTGGGCATTGCTAATCATTTTCGAGGCAGGCATTGCCGCTAGAAGTGGGAACTATGGGAAGCGGAAGCCATGGCTAGGTATTGGGGTGTTGGGGACACAGTTTGGGTAGCGCAAGATTTTGCTATTTTACGGTTATCGTGGGAGCCTAGAATTATGCATATAGTTATTTATAAAAGAATTGCATAGAAAACATAAATTGCATATTTGCATCACTATATAAATATCAGCGCCAGTTGTACAATTTAAGCACGATTTGCTACCTGCAGCTATAGCTAGTTTCTCCGTGGATCTGTAGAAGTTCCTATTCGGACCTGCTAGTTGCAGAAGCACCTATTTCTTGACTTTCATAATTAACGAGAATACTGTTGCAGCCCTCCTGTATACGCGGTCTGTCTAGAATTTGCGTTCGGAATGCAAGTTCCAATTGTTTTACGTCAGGACGCGGTGGCCAGGGTAATTTGCGTCTGGACGTAGTCAATGCCATAGTTTGTGTTGGAAGAAGTTGGCTGCAATAGTTGCGTTAGGATCCGCAGTTATGCTAAAGAGTGTCAGGTGCTTCCGACGCACCTGACGCAGATTTTTTCGTTGAAGATGAAGGGGCTTCTATACCACACTTACTACCTCCCTTCTGCCACTGGACCTTAGTGGTCCTCCCTTAACCCTATGTGATATTACGTTCCTCTTATAGCGTCCTCTAGTCATCGAAGTCACTTTCTTGAACATACTTATATAGCTTACACCTGTTTCTATTACCTAACTACTTCTGCCTCCGACTGAACTTTCCTCCCGAAAACCCACCATAAATAACAAATACATAAACAACTGCTACCCATCGCTATAAAAATATTCATATCTATAACCAGTCACCATTATTTATTAACTATATTCTATGCAAACTCTGTCTTTTCTGACCTTACTGATCCTACAACTCATCCTCTTCGTTATCACAAATACCCTCAGAATCCACCAAATTTAATTCTTCTTCCATGTTATCGCCTTCATCCTCTCCCAACTCATCCTTCTCTTCCGTATCCTATTTGTTACTCTCTTTATTCTCATCACCTCTATTATAATCTTTTTTGCCTTATATTGAACCCTTATCGTCATCATCCAGATTCTCACCATCCAGAACAGTTGGTATATTTGGCATCTACTCTTCATCCACCTCTGTTGGCAAACACTTATTGAAATATCCAGCCTGAATCAAACTTCTCTCTTCTGCCTCCTTCAGGTTAGCTGCTAATTCTTCAGCATACTATTCTAGTTCCTTCCTTTCCACTCTATATGCCTCTACTTGCTTCCATTTTACCACTTTACCATGTAGCTGACATCCTTATGCAATATCTAGCTGAATGAGTTTCAACTATATTTGCTCTATTATGGTTGAGAAAAATCCCCACTGATTGAGCATTCTGTTGAAATCCACTACAGTATTGTTAGTATCCTTTATCGAACCTTGCAAATTCTTTACTCACTCACTGATATTATATAATTAAAAAAATCACCATCTCGAAACTCCCCAGTCTCATACGTCTAAAGTGCATGCTGCAGGATAGCAAAAATTAAGCGGATGAAGGGGCCACTAATTCTTGTCATAAACTGGAAGACTCTGTTTCCTAGTTTTTTTGGGCCATTACAATAGTTCATGTTTATGAATTCCACTACTTCACTAGCTCTGAACCTTTGACCCCACCCCTGTAATCAGTTGCTCCTTGTCAGTATCTGCCTACATTCTTCCAGAATCTCTCACACTTATTATACATTTCTCTCTTTGGCATGTAAACCTATCCTTATCCAATTACCAGCTTACCTGCTTGTGAATATATTCCGGACTGCAGTTTTTATCAAATCCATACAGTCTAGCCATATAACCTTTCACTTTATAAACTAAATATGACCTCGTCCACGACTGGATACTTTGAATCTGTATTAGAATTGTTAGCGTCTGCTGCATAATATCCAATATATTACCTACATATGAATCGATTATACTTGTCCTGTCCTCATCGACGCCACACTTCACCTCTACTGCTTCCCATACATCTGCTAACATCCTCTCTGTACCCTCACCATATGGCAATAGGTCTTTGAAGAAAGTTACAATCTCAATTCAAATGGTAGCAATAGATACCACTGCCTTAGTAATTCTATTGAACTGTATAAAGCTACGATTTCTGGGTGCACTTTGCCTTACACCTTTCAACTGTGGCCTTGGTGTGTAGAGGCCTTTAGTGTACCCCACTTCAGAATTTGTCTGCTCAACTCCAGATAAACATAGTTCATTAACTGTGTCAAATGGTGAGCTTTGGAGTTCTCCACTAGTCATGGACCTTGCTGCGCTCAATTGTGAGGACCCTTGTTTATCTGGCTGCATAATATGGTTAACAATTTTCCTTTATTACTCCTGTACAAATTGGTTTCCTCCTCTTTGGTCGTCCCCTTCCCCCACTACTTACTGATATGTTCGAAGGTCCTCCAACAGATCTGTAAGATCCACTAATGCAACATAGTAGTTTCTGCATAATATGGCTTGAAGATTAGCTTTGTCTTCACTGTGGTTGTAGGTACATACCTCCGGAAAATAGATTCTTGCCTGGAACGTTGGTAGTACCTACTCTCAATTGATTAGTTCTTCATACTCTTGAGTTCAATAGATATTCACCACTTACACTTATAGACTTTTGCAAGCTTGTATTCAATACTATTGATCCCGCTGAAGACTTCTCATGTTCATTCTGAAACGTGCCTTGCTTCTTTCTCTCTTGCTGAAGGTCAACATTACTTACACCTCTCTTATGAGGGTTAGCGTTCTCTTTGCTCTTCGTTGGGTTACTTTTCTTGGATTTGTGCACCCTCATCATCTTCAGCTAGTATGTCCCCTGATTATTTCTTAGCTATCATGGTCCGCTTTAAGTATTTCCTCCCCTCAGCATTCTCGCTGAGATATGCAAGAGATATATTAGGATTATCACAGTCCTAACTAAAAACATATCTTGCATTCAAAAAAATACATCAACATATATCCAACTATTCCATCAAAATATATGATCACAAATATCCCCAAGTACCCAATACTTAAATACTCATCTTGATCTATAACTATACTATACATAATCATGGAAAAAAATATTCCCTAATAAAGCACTGACCCCTAATTTAAATGATTGAACCAAAAAAAATTCTTACGATAAAAAAAATCGCATAAGATATACAAAAAATCACTTACACCAAATTCGCACTAAAAAAAAAATCCCACAAACAAAAGAAATCCAACAGCATGAAAATCTAATAAAAGAATACCCTCAAAACAATATTATATAGACTCTAAATACTTCTGAGTCATTCTTTATAATCCCCATCATCATTGTTCAACTCCTTCGGAGCCATGGCATCATCAGCTTCGGCTTCATTACCTTTGTCATCTTCGTCATCTTAACCTTCCGCATCCTCATTGGTTGGTCTGAAGAAAAGAGCGTCATCTGAGAGCCCCTCACTATCGTCTTGCGGCTCCTAATGATCTTGCATATACTCTATTTCAATAGCAAACAGTTTTGCATACGGGGATGGAGTTACTTTAAGAAGGGGCCCGCATATGGTACCTTTAGGCGGTATTCTGGGAAATGTTTTAGGAACACTGGAGCCAGTTTTCCTCAGAAATCTCTTGATGGAAGTGCTCCTCATAAGTCTTCTAATTTCTGATGGGGTCTATGACAACTGAGTATTGTACCTTGAGGGTCCAGCCTGTGAACTCACCTTCCCCACCTTGGACCCTGATAACCCAGTATTGTGCCCTGAGGGTTCAGCTTGAGAACTGGTGTTCGGGGCAGGCGCATTCACCCTGCTCACATATTCCATACCCCCTAAAACCCTTAGTTTGGTCCCGCCCACTGCTTTTGCCTACTATTTGTCTACTGTACCTGTGGACTTGAATTTTGTTTTAGTTGGAGGTGGTGGAGGTGGAGGTGGGGGCAGGACTGGCATTTGGGGTGGACTTTTCTTGATCCTGGTTTTTTTCGTTTTGGTACTGGCTCCATTACTACCTTTCCGGCCTCATTTTTTTTTTTTGAGGTTCCAGGTAGCTCAGATTGGTCTGGACTCTGGTTGCCCTCTGAATCGTCCTCTAGGGCTACTAGCTCACATGGAAAGTCTATAAGATATTCCTCTTTGTAGCAGCCGAAAAGATAGTGTATGTGCGCATCACTGACCAATTTTGTATAGATATGAGATCTATTAGCCATAATTCTGGCCCCATAAAAGGCTTCAATCTCCCTTGTTGACAGGCTTCCAGCTAGGAGCAGCATCATGCATGGCAGCTCTAGTATGGTCGTCCACCGTTACTACCTTGGACCGCTACCACTTCCTTCCAAACGCTGTAAAACTGAACCTCCTATGGTCTGGAGAAGGATTCCTTGTGTCCAGTTTAGGACAAATCATGTGTATGATTACACTATTTGGTCCACCTCCACCATGTAGAGGTGCCACAACTGGCCAATATGCAACCACAAGTGCCTATAAGCCCCTAGGATACTTTAACAGGTATGTAAAAAGGTAGGCATTCACTTGTAATATCGGTACAGTCCTGCTAGTTTTCGTTGTAGCTGGTGCACTCAACATTGATACTAGAACTTACTTTTTTAGATTGTCGAGTGGGGGATCATCTGCAAGAGCTGGGGGGGGATCATAAGGGTACTAGGCTGCATAGGCTGTTTTGACTGCTTTAATTGCCCGATTGTGACTTGCTTCCCTATAACGAACCTTCTTAATGATATCCTGACATAATATGTTCACAGCATGAACAATTGAGTTGTTCGAAAAATAATTTATCATGCCTTTTGATACTATTGTGGATAAGCTGGCAGCATGCCAGTGCAAGGTTGTCCATCGGTCTGTACCAGCTTTTTTGGTCCCAATGCTCTAGTCTCCCTTATTAATTGTGCTATATCTCATCTCCACATGCCATAGAGTAATCCTGGGATGCCTATGTCAAAAAACCCTGCAACCTCAGTATACCCTCCATTGGTGCAGCTAATTTGTTCAACCCCAGAGTCGAGATCTTCATTAGCAGATGATTCTTTCCACTAGGCCTTTTTTTTTGGCTGGCATTGCAGATCGTCTATATTCAATTAGTACTGATCTAAATCTGGCTACTGAATGTCCTTACCTGACGAAAATCTGAATACTACTGGCAATCTCAATTTTCAGTATCCCCAATAGGCAATTCCTAAGTTGAGGGTGATTGGGTATCGATCTCCTGCATACCATTAGTCAATCTAGTCAATTAAGATCCAAGCTAGCTACTGGTTGTCCCACGCTGGCTACTGATTGTCTTTACCTGATGAAGATTTGTATACTACTGGCACTAGGTGTTCCCAATAGGCAATTGCCATATTAAGGGTGATTGGGTGTGGATCTCCTACCGACCATTAGCCAATCTAGTTAGTTAAGATCCAAGTAAGCTGCTGATTTTCCCACACTAGCTACTGAATGTCCTTATTGATGAAGATTTGTATACTATCGGGACTTCTGATTCTGGGTGTCCAGAATAGACAATTCCTACGTTAAAGGTAATTGCGTAATGATTGGGTATCGATCTCCTGTATACTATTAGCCAAGATCCATACATGGGCTCTGAGTGTCCATACAAGTAGGTTTTCAACCTCGTGGGAGTCTGGACAAGAAAGTTAGAGGAAGGTATGGGAAGATTTTGGGGACAAGCAGATATGCCCAATTTAAAGGATATAGACCACAAGTAATATGGGATATCATTTGTGCTTCGGACAAAGGCATTTTTTTTTTCCAAAGAGCCATGGCAGGACGTATAGTAGGCTTGAAGCAAATAATTGATACTATACATATCATTTATGGATAAAGATATAATAAAGTGAGTGTACTAGATCCTTTTATTCATCACCTATATCAAGTTACTCTGGTTGCATTCAGTCTGTGTTATTTGGTAGAGTTCTTAGCGCTCTTTGTTCCTTAGTGGTTCATCCAGGACTGTCCTAGATTGTTGGTGATCTTTGTTCTAGCTGCACATTTGAATAGGGATGTAGGTTCTTGGCAAGTCTTGTTTTTGATCAAGTTTTTCCTCTCTACCATGATGACTTGTTTTTTGAGAATGGAAAACCCCCAAATGGATGAAAAGTTTTCATAAACGATACTATTGCAATATATTTTGTCTTACATTTTATCATCTATTAGAAAGATGTAGTTCAACGCTATGGCTACCAGTTTTGGTCTGATACACAATGTGCTATATGCTGTCCCCACACCTTCAGGAGATAGGTCGAGACAATAAGTGTACTACTTGGCATCTTTGGTGATGTTCATAGTATTCTTGGTGGTAGGAACAGAAAATTATTCACTCATGTCCCTGAGCAGTTTGAATTGTTTGCTTCGTTCGAGTCATAATACAACAATATGGATACCAAACCAATACCTATATATATTCCACAAATCACTTATACTCATTTTGGAACGTATAAGATACATTATGTTTCCGCTCATGAGGTACAGCCTGAGACCATATACTTAGTGTGCTTGGACTTTGATGGTGCATCAGAGATTTTTGATATGGAACCAAAGAATGCAGTTCATTTTACGCCATCTGGCCCCAGGCCTAAGATTTCCATACAAACATCAAACACGATTGTTTAATAGATGGTAAGGACATCTCGAGAGTCTGTGGGAATTCCGTAAGTTTTTTCAGATACTAGTATGTAACAGGCCACAAAGATGATTCTGAGCTGACTTTAAGTAAGTGCCAGTAGTATATCATACAGTATCAATTTTGTAACTATCATTTCATCATAGGAGGGCATTATTACCATCATTTGCGTGCCTACCACCCTAGGAAACAATTGGGATCGAATTTCATTCAGACAATAGCAATGCCAATACAACCCTAAGAGGTATCTAAAACAATTAAAAGTTACTGTCTTAGCATACTAAGGGCTGCAAATATACTGTCCAGCAAACCCATTATTATGTTAGAGGACAATAATAAAGTTCTCATCAATATAGAAACACCAGACAGTAGGGGGACAGTGCCAGATCCTATTAGTTAGGATGCATCTCTTGAGCAGTGTCTTCTACAGAGGCTCATGGTAGGATAAGTCATATACCAGTCATTATTCTGTTATATTGGAGGCTCATTCTGGAATCTATTATCACCATTTACAAATGCTTATGAGTATAATCTTACCTGGTTCTTCCATCAGAGCAAGACGTCAATAAAATAGATTGGCCGATTTTTCCAAAATCAACTGCTCCCTATGGATGCTTTCCAGGCCCTGGAGGTCAAGTATCAGTCTAGTCATACGTGGGGAAAGAAAATGCATTATTTGATTGATTAACTACAGTGGCACAATGGGACCATGTATTTATATGCAAACAGGCATCAAGTTTTTCTATTAAGACGTTGTAGAGAGTATTGGGTATCTGCTCCGTCAGAAAGCCTTCTCTGAGGATCTGGTATTCAAGCCAATCTATGAGTTTAATAGACAGGGGTGTGGGGTTTATATAGATATGCATACTGTAGACTGGTGGTAGGAAATGGCGGTATGTTTTTGAGATGAGGGTGACTCTTAAATAAGTCTCTACCAGACACTAATAAACCACTAGATAACTCTACCAGTCGGCAGTAGTCTTATATACAACAGCATGGAAGGTAGCTTGCCTCTAGTGCCTCTGGCACCACTGGCGCCCTTAGCGGCAAGGTGACAATCTGGAAGATAGCGATTGCAACCGTGAATGCCTGGATGCCATCATTCCAGATTGCTAGCGTAATGGCACTACTGGGAGCCACAAAGTTGTCCGAAAATGCTTAAAATGGGTCCGAAATCATTGATATTTGGGTGCCTGGATGCTAGCATTCAGGCCTAGTAGCGTCCTGATGCCTTGAAAGTACCAGCACCTCTAGAGGCAGCAACAAAACTGCTGGTATCAGGGCGCCAAAATTTCGTTCCTGATGCATGTTCTCATAACCTGCAATCAAAGATACTTAATAAACTTTTCTGGAGATATGAAATTTTGGGCAATGTTCATGAGTTTGGGAAAGATTCCTTCAAGTATCCGCAATAAACCTTCCAACCAAGTGTAGATCCTGCTAGCTCTATTGCCAATTGGCCTAAAACAAACCAAGTCTCTTAAGGGATTTTCAGTTCCGAACCAGGAATACAATTCTTTAAAAACACAACACCAGCTGATCAAATGAATATTAGCTCCTTTGGTCAATATTTTCGAGGTGACAATCCTTCCAAAGGACTCCCAGAGGCTGTAGCTAACTAATAACAGACCGACAGATCTGAATTGGTGTGTAGCAATGAGAAAATTTGGCGATATGTCTCTATTTTATCACTATGGCTTGCCAATCACATAGAGAATATCAATACTCATTCTATCAAACTAAACCATTATGCAATATGTATCATGAGAAGAGATCAGCTTAGAATATTGCCAAAACGGCTATACAGTAACAGTGATCATTTGGCCTATAAGCGTCTTTGGAGAGCTAGTGGGAATAATAGGTATGTTATGCAATGGATATTGATGGAGCATGGATTCAGCCAACTAATTCTGATATGTTTCAAACAAATTAGCCCAGGTGGATATTAAGCCACTCAAGAATACTCTATGGAGCCTACCTAGCGTCTACCCACCAGCGATTGTACATGCGGACATACTACATAACATCCTCCTAGAAGTTCAAATAAATATAATGGAATAGGTTCAGAGATTTTGGGGCAAACATAAAAGGCTGGCAGTTTTCGACAAAATATGGAGTAGTTTACCACCATACTTATGGTTTACCTCTGCACCGAAGGAGTATCGCTAAATCACAATGTGGAGTGGTAACAAAATCCCTAGAGTGAGAAGGATAATACTTGGCTGTTTTATAGTAGCTATACATTACAAAAAGGATGGTAGCCATCTGTGGCCAGCTGCTCATAGTGATTTAAGAGTTGCTATGCGAGCCATTCGCACACTTTTGGATTTCTCTCTGATTGCTCAAAATCGAAGGCATACTATAGAGACAATCAAATATATGTTCCAGTACTAGCAGAGCTTCCACAAGTATAGGTATGTTTTTAGGGAATTTTGTATATTAAAGGCGGACCACAAGAGGGCTAAAGGAGCCTCTAAGGATCTGGGTGAATCTTTAGCTTGGCAATCTACAATTTCGAACTATTTTCTAGTTACACCAACACAAAAGGCAAACGTGGCATCTACCAATAGACAGAAATAATATGACTAATTAAAGGAAATACTGGAACAGTTGATGTTCAACTATCTAAAGTTACACTTGCTAACATATTATTCACCACAAATTGTCAGGTTTGGATAACTGTGTAAGTATGGGCCAAGTTAGTAGAGGAGTTCTTGTAAAGAACTCGGCTCTACCAACGTGGTTATGGAATCTTTAGTATGCCCACTATATCTTATACAGGATTATAGTAGGTAGCTAAGAGGTTATTGAATGTATGAGCTTTTGAGGATTAAGAGGTGTAAGTGTAAATGGGGACCTAAAGTATTTAGGGTGGAATATTACCCTAAAGTAATATTCTAGAACTACTAAGTACTTTAAAGGCTTAGGTTTTCTTAGGTTCTGGTTGAGGTATAACTATTCTAGTTTTGGTCTTAGTTCTATAGTGGTTCTTAAGGATTCTGGCCTTCTTGTTTCTTTGGCTTTTATAGTTTAGTCTTCTATATTATTTATAGTTAGGCATAGATGCCTAAGCAATAGAATTAACCAGTGGAACTCTTCTATTTGTTGAATTTAACTATTCTGTGTCTGTCTTCTCCAGGTCTGATCTTCCTCTCTAGATGCAAACCTTCAGCCCTTAAGTATTACATGCCAAAACTAGCTCAGACTCACTATTGTGGCTGTGCCATAGTAGTGAGTCATACATGATTTGAAATCCATCTATGACTCATTAAGTGAGTCATAACCTTAGAGTCATACATGAGTCATAGGAAATTATTGAGTGATAGGTGACTCATAATTTACATGTTCAAAATAAAGAAATTACAGATGATTGTTCCAACATGATTAACCAGGCAGGTTAGTATAACTTAGTTAGAAATTACATAGTAGATGTTAGTTCAGGGTAAGTTTGTGAGGTGGTGATAGATCAGCATACTGAAAATATCACTTCCTTAGAGTAAGTGGACAAGAATATTACCAGTGTAGGTTGTGTTATTTCTCAGATTACTAGACTAGACTGTGCTGAACGAGAACTGTCCTATCTAAGGCCGTGGAATTCATATCTGTAATAAATACTAAGTTCCTAAGGTAATAAGTCCTTTAGCCTCATACTAAGCAATAGTACAGACTCATTATGATGCCAGATCATAATAAATACATGATAGCTTATTATAGACATGTCTAGTATCATGATGATGCCTAACTAGATAATAGAAACAAGGCTGCTAACGAGATAAACATCCAATAAGAAAACAGAATAAGCTACTGCCCAATTAGGTAAGCATAATAGAAAATGGTGGTCAGTGAGCTGATATATGTGGAGCTAACCCTGAATAATACAGGAATATAACAGGTACTAATAAAGAAATATGACGAGAAAACTACAGGGAAAAACAACAAGACTAATCCCAATATAATCCTTCCTAATATAAACATGTCCAAAAAGAGTAGTTGCCAAAAGAGGCTAAAAACATGCCTTGATATAACCCAATAAAATTCATCAAAACTGCCATAGATAAAACACGTATAGAGAAAACATATACTAGAAAACCAGTTCCTTACATACTTCCCTTCTTAGAAAATCCTCCACTAGAAAACAGACAGGAAAAATGAAAAAATATAAGGAAAAAATATAACAAGATAAGGGTATTAAACCCTGCAATAACCTGGAGACATATCCACCCAATAGACTACTTGTTCCTCCTTTCTCGATGCTTTTTTTGTTGTTTACTATTCCAGGCATGCTCTCTCCAATAATTCTTCACAGCTTTGGGGGGGAGACTTTACTCTGGTTCCAAGATATTTAGATTATCTCCATACCCTTCCCACTTGACTCAGCACTTGACTACGCCATTCCTCTTGTTCCTCTTGAGCTTGATGATACGTTCGAAAGCCCACTTGGGACCATGAGTATCAAACTCTAAAGGTCATGGCTCCGGTAGGGATCTGAAGGGAAATTTGGTGTAATCATTTTGATGCTAGGGGGCAAGGAGGAAGGTGTGGACCTTGAGGTGGCCGGAGGGTACAAGGGGGCATTCGAGCATGTAGTTGTCAGTGTCAGGGTCCACGGCTGAGATAGAGTAGTGGCCAAGGAAGACAGGTTTCAGTTTGAAGTACTGAGAATTCCTCCTTATTACAGAATGGTAAATTTTGACTAAATTACTAATCTTGTACTCTGGGGACATCTTCCTCTTCTTGTTAGCCTGCCTGGTCATTTCCACGTGGCTGTTGTTCATCTTCTCCTGTACTACTGCCCACATGGCTTAAGTCAGACTATCTGGTCTGACTGTAAGGATGTCTGAGCCAACAGGGGTATCTTAGTGGGTGGGGGAGAATCTGAAAACAAGGGAGTAGGGGGTGTATCCTCTGGTGGCATCCATGGAATTATTGAATGCCTCCTGTACTAGTAGAATTGCAGGAAGGCAACTACCTCCAGTGGGGGTACATCTGCAAAGAATCTAGCTTGCCTCTAGTGCCTCAGGCACCACTGGCGCCACCTCGAGGCAAGCTGACAATCTAGAAGGCCACGGTCTAGACCGAGGGCGCCCGGATGCTGCTATCCCAGAACGCTGGGGTCAGGGCGCCATGGAAGCCATAAATCGGCGATTAAACGCCCCAATTCTGCCCGAAATTGCTGCTATTTGGGCGTACAGGAGGCAGCGATCGTCGGGGGTGGTGCCCGAGCACCCTGAAGGCACCAGGGGCACTAGAGGCGATGGTACCAAGGCCTGGCGTCCGGGTGCCACAGCAGGGCGTCAGAAGGCTAAAAATTCTTTGCTGATGCATGTTCCAATTGCTTGGCTCTCAAGATGGTTAAAATTGCCTTATTAGCAATTTCTGACTGTCTATCAAATTCTAGGTGGGAGGGGGTGGAAAATGACTGAGAGATGGAGTTGAGCTTGCAGAACCCTAACCACATCGCGAAATAGAATAGCGTATCATTGTGTGTAACAATGTTCAGGGGGTATCCAAAGTGTGGGTATACATAAGACATGAATAAGGTAACTAGGGTATCTTCAGTATAGCCATCTGGTAGGGGTAGAACAACAGTATACTTGGTCAACCTGCATACTATAGTCCACACATGGCTGTACATCTGCAAAGAATCTAGCTTGCTCCTGCTGCCTCAGGCACTACCGGCGCCACCCCGAGGCAAGCTACCAATCTAGAAGGCCATGGTCTGGACCAAGGGCGCTCGGACGCTGCTATCTCAGAACGCTGGCGTCAGAGTGCCATGGGCGCCATGAATCCGCAAAAAAACGCCCCAATTCCGCCCGAAATTGCTGCTATTTGGACGCCCAGGAGGCAGCGATCGTGGGGGGTCGCGCCCAGGCACCCTGGAGGCCCCAGGGGCACTAGAGGCAATGGTACAAAGGCCTGGCGTCCGGGCGCCACAGCAGGGCATCAGGGCCCCACAGCAGGCTGTCAGGGTGCCAAAAATTCTTTGCTGATGTAGTGGACCTTAGTAGCATAATCTATGATGGCAGAGAGGGCAAGAAAATCATAGGTGAGGTGGGTAAATAGCTTGCTGGAGATGGGTAGAGGGTAGAGGACCCTATAGAGTATTTGAGTGGAGTGTTTTGTCTGCTAACATACAGTACATGTCTTGCAGAATTCTCGCATGTCCCTAGTTATCTTAGGCCAGTAGAAGTTGTTTATGAGCCCATGGAGTGTCTTGGTAAAACCTGCATGGCCAAGGAAGGTATGGATCTTGTCTAGGAAGGTATTTTTGATGATGGAGTTGCAGTCAGCGGTGTTAGGCATACAAATTCGGACCTGCTCATTGAAGGTGTAGTAGAGAATTCCGTGCACTATAGAGTACCCATTGATGGGCCTGTAAATTTTTTTGACCAAATCAGGATCCTTTTGATAACCACTTTTAAGCATATGGTTCCAATTGGTATATGCAGGGAGGCACTGGGGAATTTCGTTTGTGGGGAGGCCTTGGGACTGTGCAAGTTCCACAAGATTGTTGTAACTGTTCTTACTAACCCATTGCCAATGTAAATTATCCTGTTTGGCTGTTAAGCCAATGGCCTCAGGAATATTGGTAGTATTGGCCTTAGTGGCAGAATTAAAATAGAGGAAACCTTCCCTGGTGAAGGGACATTTTAACCAGTAGTAAGGTCTTATAATTAAATGCATGGGGAAGTTGGAGTCTGGTGTGGGACAGGGGAGGGTATCAGATCCATATAAGCTAGTTGAAGATGCAGAGATTTTCCTAGGGGCAAGTAGGGTGATAAGGTATGTAGGAGAGGTGGGGCTATCATCAATCTCACTTCCAGAGCCCTGCTCTGTTTCAGATTCAATGGAAATTGCTCTGCCTTTGCCTTTGTTCAATAGAGAATATTAGAAGGAGGTAAGGCTAGGGACAGATTTGGGTGATAGATTATATGGGGAGGTAAGGGAAGGGTCTCTTGGAGGGGACAAATTCTGGCATTTCTGGGATTCCTTAGCACGCTTTTCCTGTTCAAAGTATTCTTTGTCTTTCCTATAGATTTCACAACAGGTAGTGTAATTTCCCTTCCTATTGCAGTATGCACATCAATTATCTTTTGGTGCTCTGTTGCTGTTGAAGTGGGAGGAGTAGTGGGTGAGGCAGGTACTGTCTCCACAAGATAGGTAGTGCATAAGGGCGTGTTGAGCTCTGAATATGGCTGCCAGGATGGAGTCCTGGTGGTTGAGATTGTCCTTGAGTAATCTGAGGGGTCTACGCCTGAAGGAGAGATCATTAGCCACTAGAGAGAACAAAGCCTCTGCTGCACTATTATCAGGTGGCGTTTGCATGATTGCTGGAGGGGCAGAGTTTTCCTTATTGGCTCTATCTCTATAGTATTGGTCATAGATAGAGCCAGTGGGGGAGGTGTCTTTTAGAGGAGGGGCTTGGGACTTCTTGGTTTGACTTCTGGTCATGGCTGCAGAAGTGATAGAGGTGGGGTGAGATGTTATAGGGGGAACTCAATGAGGGGAATTATATGGCGTAGTTTTTGGAAGGCTAGGAATAACTTTGGAGCTGCTAGAGAAGTCTTGAGGTGCTTTGATGGTAGGTAGAGGCTGTGGGGAGTCAATAAAGTTTGGAATAAAGTTTGATAGAGATGGGAAAAGAGATGAGTTTATAAACACTCTTAATAGAGCATCTGGTATCACGTTCTTGTTTCCTCCTATGTGCTGAATCTTGTACTGGAATTGATGGATAGTCTGTTGCTATCTACTATATTTCCTAATTAGATTATACTGAGTGGGAAATGAGACCAAGGGTTTGTGATCTGTAAGGATGATAAAACCACACCCTGTAAGCTCGCTTCTGAAATATTCCAATGCGTACAGAATAGCCAACAATTCCTTGTCAAATGTGGAATAATTTTCTCCGGCTGGGTTGAACTTCCTAGAATAGAAATCTGCTAGGATGATAGTCTGTAAAGTGGGTCCTTGACTAATCTATACATAAGTGCCAATTAAACTCGTATTTGCAACCAAATAGATTTGATCTGCAGAGTGATAATTAATAGGTCTGACTGTAGGATCAACAGACAGGGCTGCCTTAGTATGATTAAAGGCTTTAGTGTGGGTAGGGGTCCAGTCCCAAGTGACTGTGCTACCAGCCATCTCGGTTAGGGGTGCTGCCATATCTGCTAGATACGGTATTAGATAACTCAAGTAATTTACCATACCTATGTATTCCTGTAATATTGTCCTATTTTGGGATTGGAGCCAATCTAGGATTTTTTGGATAGATTTCTGAATGGGAGAATTTCATCTTTGAGTAATTACATGGCCTAAGCACTGCAGGAGGCCGGGCATGAACTGGGACTTCTCCTTGTTGGCATGGAACTTATTTTCTCTGAGCCTCTGAAGTATACTTCTGACATAGTACAAGTGCTCCTTGTATGTCTTGCTAAAGTTAAATGTAATCAATGTAGATATATATACTGATTCCCAACTCGTATTTGAATAGGTTGTTCATGATATTCTAGAAGGTGGCAGGAGCATTGCAGTCATCTTGCTGCATGACTCCAGTTTTGTAGGTACCATATAGGGTAGAAAATACAGTATACTTCTTATAGGGGGGGTAAACCCTAATAGTGTCGTAGCCATCACTGATATCCATTTTAGACCTGAAGGGGTATGTAGCAACTGCGTTTCTGATGAGGGAATGACTGCGGATGAGTGCAGGTTGCAACTCAGTTTCCTTATTTCTTTTGACTAGGTCATGGATGTATCTTGGCTTAGATGGGTCATCCATTTTGGGAATAACAAATATTTCACAACAGGATGTATCTTCTGATCTGTACACATAGCCGGATTTCTCTTCTGCTCTTAGCTTTTCCAACATATTAGGCATGAATTTTCCTTTAGGCTTAATATTCCTAGGCTTCAAAACCACATTTAGATTTTTGAGTATGATATGATAATTCATACTAGGCCTTAGGGGAGGTAGTTCCAGGTTTTTCGTACTTGGAAATACATCAGGGAACTCATCAAATGGGTTGGTGTAGAGCTATATGGTTGTGGCAGCTGATTTGATGATCTGATGTGTACGTGGGGCTGGGAAATGAAATATGTTGGTTTTGGCAAGGGTAGAGAGATTAAGTATAGGGCTTGTATTCTTTCTCGCAGTTTTATGGCTTGCTGTAGTTTTCCAGAGGGCGAGTGTAATTCTATTCTGACCAGGGGGCTGAATAGTAATACTTATAGTGCCCATATTAATAACTGCTTTAGCATGTCTTAGTGTAGGGGATCTCAAGATCACAACCCAATCCTTGAGTATAGCTAAATAGAAAATTCGTTCTTCTGACCACCCTAACCAGTCACAGTTCACCTTAGTGTAGTAGCTGATTGATCCTTTAGATCCTTTCATAGTTATCTGCAGTGTAATTGGATTTTTGAGGGGGTACAAGAGCAAATTATGCAAGATGTAGAATTTGCTACTAATCAAGTCAGCTCCTGCAGTTTGTTGATCCACGAGGGTCTTAGCAGGTTGGTCATTAATTTTCGTGATAACCAGGAGATGTTCTTTGGCCACATCAAGTGGGGGTTGGCTGGAGTTGCCTTTCATATGAGGTGTGGGTGGGTCTTCAAGGATAAATTGAGCTATAGAAGCAATCTTACTGGAGTGTGTTACTCCTGTAATTTCATGTATGATAGTGCCTGCAGCCCTTCTGATCTGATTCTTCTTGCAAGAGTAATTCACTGTATTGTAACCAGTTTTCCTATTGTAGAAACATCCACCTTTTTTGACTAGTTCTTCTTTTTCTGCTGGAGTAAGTTTCTAGAACTTAGAACGCATGTTGGAGGGCCTAGTAAAGGGCTTAGACTTGGTCCAACTCATGTTGGTTTGGGCTGAATTGCTGCTAGCCTAGGGTTGGTGATTTTGCTGACTTATTTTTTGACCATTTTTAGACTTATGGACTTTTTTAATAGAGGTATAATTGTAAATAACTAAGTCATGCTTACTACAGAACTCAATCAGATCATTCTATTCTATTTCATTATTATTGTTAGCTCTTACTTCTTGCAGAAGTGTAGGGTCCATAGCTTCCAACACTTGGTTGTAATACTGCCAATCACTAATTTTGGATAAGAGGATCTGCAGTTGTTTAATTTTGTTGGCCATTTGTTGGATGGGCTTGGTTCTGCTGTTCTGGGTCTGTCTGATAGCTTGAAACTCAGTCCATAACTTATCATTACGGATGAAGGGTACACAGAATTTTCTAAGTACTTTGAGAAATTCTAGTACTGTGCTTTTTTTGGTTGCAGGATCTTTTCTGTAGGATGCATGCAGGATTTTTGCTTGTCCTTCTAGGTACCAACCTAGCCAGATCATAGCTGATCTGTCTTCTGGATCGAGTTCTCCTACCTCTAGAATGTCCATAGCATTATTAACCCAATTATCAAAAGTAGCTGCTTCCATTCATTTACTACTTCCACTATTTTTCTCAAGTTTTGGAGCTTTAAGCCTACTGTTTTCCAATATAGAGCTAGTAGTGGATCCAATGCTCTGAGATCTTCTTCTTCTATGACTTGCTCTCCTTGAACCATTGTTGGTCTCACCTTCAGATAAGCTAGAGCTGCTTCCATCTAAATTACCAGGATCAGATCCTGGGGGGTCTGACATCCTGACTTATTTTGAGGTTTTTGGTGTGGATGGTGGAGGGGCTGCTTTTGGTGGTGGCGGAGGTGGCTGTAGTAGTTGCTGGAATAGTGGTACCCATGCAATGTTTGGAGGTGAGGGAGGTCTGAGTGTTGGTCTTGATTCTTCCCAATGAATTACAAGTCTAGTGAGAGGCTTAGCTAGGCTAAGAGGAACTGAGGTGGGTCTTCGGTGGGGAACTCTCTGTTGTGGTGGCCTTGGAAGGCATGATGAGGACTGTCTAGATAGTTCTGAATTATTGCTGAATATAGTTGGTAGGAGGGTATCTTTTAATCCTTGGCCTAATTTTGAGCCTAGTTTAGATAACATGCTGGGGTCTGCCCTAGCTTTATGGGGAGCTGTAGAAGAAATGACTGGAGTAGGTGCATGGTGTACAGTCTTCTGAGGGGTGACAGGGAATTGTCCTGGGATAGGCTTCTTAGGTAATTATTGAGCTAGCTTTATAATTTCTTTGGCTAGTATTGATAGGCCTTAGGAGGTTAATTCAAACCTGAGTCCATTTGGTTTATAGAAGTGATAGATGGTGAACATACTATCAATGAGGATGTGTGCTTCTTACTCTTCACTTTCTTCACTAGTCTCTAGAATAGCAATTGGTTTCATTGGAATAGGGTGCTGGATTACCACTTCTGGCATTTTCCCTTTTGGGTCTTGTGTAGGAGTAGCTTCTATATCTGCAGGGTCTGGTTCATCCTCTGCTTCTGAGAGATGATCCTGCTTATGTTCAGAGAGCTCTTCTTATTTTGGTTATTCTGTATCTGTCCTCATAGATTGTCTGGAGGCAGATCTAGAGGGGTATATAGGTAGGTTTACTTTTAAGGGTCTAAATTCTGAATTGTGGCCTGAAAGTCTACTAGAGGTTCTAGCGTGGGACGGTTCTGGTGCTGACATGGTGGCTTGCTAATTTCGTTTGCAAGGCTTTTAACTGTATTGTTTGCTAAATGGAGACTAGTACTGACTTACTAGTACAGAGGTGCGATTTTCTGAGATTTGTGACAAGGGAGGTATAGGGACTGCTGTTCCACTAGCCTTGAGGATCTCAGGTCTAGAGTGCTGGATAAGATGCTATATTGTCTAGAAAAGATACAAGAAGGTCTAGGGTTGATCAGGCTCTAGGAGGTATAGATATAAATTTTAAAGCTTAAATTACAGGTAAAAAAAATATAAGTGTGGGCCAAGTTAGTAGAGGAGTTCTTGTAAGTAACTCGGCTCTACCAACGTGGTTATGGGGTCTTTAGCACGCCCACTATATCCTACACAGGATTATAGTAGGTGGCTAAGAGGTTGTTGAGTGTAGCAGTTTTTGCGGATCAAGAGGTGCATGTGGACAAGAATATTACCAGTATAGCCTGTATTATTTCTCAGGTAGCTAGACTAGACTGTGCTGAACAAGAACTGTCCTATCTAAGGCTGTAGAATTCAGATCTTTCTTAGATACTAAGTTCCTAAGGCAATGAGTCTTTTCGACTCATACTAGAGAAGAGTATAGACTCATTATGATGCCAATTTATAATGAATACATCATCACTCATTATAGACACGTCTAGTGTCATGATGATGCCTAACTAGGTAATAGAAACAAGGCTACCAACAAGATAAACATCTAATAAGAAAACAGAATAAGCTACTGTCCAATTAGGTAGGCATAACAGGAGATAGTGGTCAGCAAGCTGACATATATAGAGCTAACCCGTAATGATACAGAAATATGACAGGTCCTAATAAAGAAATATGATGAGAAAACTACAGAGAAAAATAACAAGACTGATACCAATATAATCCTTTCTAATCTAAACATGTCTAATAAGAGTAGATGCCAAAACATGCTAAAAACGTGCCTTGATATAATTTAATAAAATCTACCAAAACTGCCATACATAAAACATGTATAGAGAAATCAAATTCTAGAAAACTAGTTCTTTATACGTTTGCATTAGTGCTAGGGGGGCAGAGTTTACTTTGTTGGCTCTGTCTTTGTAGTATTAGTAATAGATAAAGCTAGTAGAGGAGTTTTCTTTTGAGGCAGAGGACTGGGACTTCTTTGCCTAACTTCTAGTTATGGCTACAAGGTAATAGAAGTAGAGTAGGGTGTTATTGGAGGAATTCTATAAAGAGAATTGTATGGCTTAGGTTTTGAGAGGCTTGGAATAACTTTGGAGCTACTAGAGAACTCTTGAAGAACTTTGAAGGTAGGTAGAGGCTGTGGGGATTCAATAGAGTGAGGAATAGAGTCTGATAGAAATAAGACAAGAAAAGGGTTTATAAATACTCTTGATAAAGTATCTGCTATCACATTTTTGTTTCCTCCTATGTTCTAAATCTTATATTAGAATTGATGGATAATCTGTTGCTATCTGCACTGTTTACTAGTTAGGTCATGTTAAGTTAGAAATGAGACTAGAGGTTTATGATCTGTAAGAATGATGAAACTATATCCTTTAAGTTCACTTCTGAAGTGTTCTAATATGCCTACAATAGCCAACAGTTGCCTATCATATATAGAATAACTTTTTTGGAAAGGGTTGAACTTTATAGAATGGAAATCTGCTGAGATAATCTTCTGTAAGGTGGGTGCTTGCCTAATACATGCACTAGTGCCAATTAAACTCATGTCTGCAACCAAATAGATTTGATCTGCAAACTGATAATTAATAGGTATAACTGTAGGATCAGCAGACAGAGATACCTTAGTGTGTTGTAAGGCTTTAGTGTAAGTGGCAGTCCAATACTAAGTGGCTATAGTACTAGCCACCTCAGTTAAAGGTATTGCCATATATGGTAGATGAAGTATTAGATGACTCATGTATTCTTGTAATATCTTTCTATTTTGGGGTTGGAACCAATCTAGGATTTTTGGAACAAATATCTTGATTGGAGAAATTCCTCTTTAAGTAATAACATTGCATAAGCACTGCAGCACGCCAAGCATGAAGTGAGACTTCACCTTGTTGGCATGGAACTTATTTTCTCTAAGCCTCTGGAGCATAGTTCTGACATGGTGCAAGTCCTCTATGTAGGTCTTACGAAAAATGAATATATTATCAATGTAGATATATACACTAATTCCTAACTCATGCTTGTACAGGTTGTTCAAAATGTTTTGAAAGGTGGCAGGAGCATTGCAGTCACCTTGCTACATGACCCTAGTCCTATAGGTGCTATATGCTATAGAAAATGCAGGATACTTCTTAGTGGGGTAGGAAACCCTGATACTATAATAGCAATCACTGATATCAATCTTAGACCTGAAGTAGTCTGTAGCAACTGCGTTTCTAATAAGGGATTTACTGGGGATAAGTACAGGTTGCAACCAAGTTTCCTCATTTCTTTTGACTAGGTCATAGATATATGTTGGCTTAGATAAGTTATCTATTTGGGAAATAACAAGCATGATTCAATAAGATATATCTTCGGATCTGTATACATGGCTAGATTTATCTACTGCTTTTAGCTTTTCAAAGATGTCAGCTAGGAACTTTCCTGTAGGCTTAATATTTTTAGGCTTCCATACTATATTTGGATTTTTGACTATGATATAATGATTCATGCCTGGCCTAAGAAAGGTAGTTCCAGATCTTTCGTAGTTGGAAATACATCAGAGAACTTGTCAAATGAGTTTACTGTAGAGCTATATGGTTGTAGCTACTAATTTGAATATCTAGTATGTTGGTGGGGCTAGGAAATAAAAGATGTTTGTTTTTGCAGTAATAGGAAGATTAGTTGTAAGGCTGAGTTTCATTCTTGGAGTTTTCTGGCTTACTGAGGTTTTCTAGGGGGTGAGTATAATTGTATTCTACTTAGAGGGCTAGATAGTAACACTTATAGTTCCCATATTAATAACTGCTGTAGCATATCCTAGTACAGGAGATCCTAATATCATATCCCAATCCTTAAGTGCAGCCACATAGAAAATTCATTCTTCTGACTACCCTAACCAGTCACAATTCACCTTAGTGTAGTTCTTGATTGATCCTTTATATTCTTTTATTATTATCTGTAGTATGATGGGATTTTTGAGGGGATACAAGAGCAAATTATACAAGATAGTGAATTTGCTGCTGATTAAGTCAACTCCCATAGTTTGTTGATCTATAAGGGTCTTAGCAGGCTGGGCATTAATTTTTATAGTGACTAGAAGATGCTCTTTAGCTACATCAAGTGAGGGTTAGCTGTAGTTACCTTTTATGTGACCTATCAGTGGGTAAATCTTCCAAAATAAATTAGGCTGTAGTAGTAATCTTACTAGAGTATGTTACTTCTGTAATTTTATAGGTAATAGTGTCTACAATGCTTCTGATCTGATTTTTCTTGTGAAGGCAATTTATAGTATTGTAACTAGTTTTTCTATAGTAGAAACCTTCATCTGTTTTGGCTAGTTCTTCTTTTTCTGGTGGAGTATATTTCTTGATCTTAGAACTTGTGTTGGGGGAACTAGTGAAGGGCTTAGGTTTAGTCCAACTCATATTGATAGGGGCTGGGTTACTGCTAGCCTGAGGTGTGTGATTTTGCTAAAGCAATTTTTGCCCATTTTTGGATTTATAGTCTTTTTTGATAGTAGTGTCCTTATAAATGATGGAGACATGCATAGTACAGAACTCAATAAGTTCATTCCACTCTATTTTGTCATTAATGTTAGGTCACACTTCTTGCAGAAGGGCAGTGTCTATAGCTTTCAACAGTTGGTTGTAACACTCCCAACTATTAATTTTGGGTAACTGGATTTGTAATTGTTTAATGGTATTGGCCACTTGTTGAATGGGCTTGGTTCTGGCATTCTGGGTCTGTCTGATAGCTTGAAATATTATTCATAGCTTGTTGTTACTAATGAAGGGAACACAGAATTTTCGGAGTACTTTAAGAAATTCTGGTATAGTGGTATTTTAGGTTTCAAGATTTTTTCTGTATGATGCATGCAAGATTTTTGCTTCTTCTTCTAGGTACTAATCTAGCCAAATCATTGCTGATCTGTCTTCTGAATTGAGTTCTCTTACCTCTAGAATGTTCAGGGTATTATTAACCCAATTATTAAAAATAGTTACTTACCTCTATTTGCTACTTCGTATATTTTTCTCAAGTTTTGGAGCTTTGAGCTTACCACTTCCAAACACAGTGCTAGTAGTTAATTCTACACTCTAAGATCTTCTTCCTCTGCTACTTGCTTTTCCAGAACCATTTTTGGTGTCACCTTTAGATGAGCTAGTGCTGCTACCATCTAAATCATCAAGATTAGATTCTGTGGAGGCTGACATTATAACTTGTTTTGGGGTTTTTAGTAAAGATGGTAAAGAGACTGCTTCTGGAGGTGGCAGTGGCTGCTGTGGTAGTTGTGGAGGTAGTGGTACCAGTGCAATATCTGAGAGTGAGGGAGGTCTAGGTGCTAGTCTTAGTTCTACCCAATGAAATACCGGTCTATGGAAAGTTTTAGCTTAGCTAAGAGAAACAAAAGTAGGTCTTTGGTAGGGAACACAGTATTGTTGTGCCAGGGGGAGATGTGTGGAGGGTTGTTTGGATGGTACTGGATTAATCATGGTTGGTAGAAAAGTATCTTTTAATTCTTAGCCAATTTTTGAGCCTATTTTGCATAGTATACTAGGATTTTCCTTAGGTTTTTAGAGGGCAATGGAAGAGATAACTGGAGATGATACATGTTGTATAGGTTTCTTAGGTATGACAGAATACTATCCTGAGATAGGCTTCTTTGGGAATTCTTGAGCTACTCTTGTGATTTCTTTGGCTAGTGCTAATATACTTTATATGGTTGGTACAAACCTAGGTCTATTTAGTGTATGAATGTACTAAGTAGTGTACATACTATTAATAAAGGCATGTGCATCTCATTCCTCTCTTTCTTCTCTAGTTTCTGGTATGGAAATTGGCTTTATTGTAGTAGGGTGTTGGATTACCACTTCTGGTCTTTTCATCTTTGGGTCTTATGTAGAGGTTACTGCTACATCTGCAGGATCTAGCTCATCCTCTGCTTCTGGGAAAGGATTCTGCTTACGTTCAGAGAGCTTTTCTTCTTTAGGCTCTTCTGTGTTTGTACTTATAGATTGTTTGGAGGGAGATCTGAAAGGGTACATATATGCGTTTACTCTCAAGGGTTCAAATTCAGGATTTTGGCCTGAGAGTCTGCTGAAGGTTACTTAAACCTAAATCCTGACCTACCCTAACTCTAATCCTAACCCTGTGTGAAAAATTACATGACTGAATATATTATATTCTTTCCAAAGATTTCTGAATGGCATCACATAGCCTAACTCTATTGATCGGTTGAAAAGAATGGTACAGCCTTTTCCCACCTTGTCATTAGAGAGAAGCCTGACAACCTGAGACAAGTGCCACACTTTTACCAGTGCTGCGCTGTTATCGGTAAGAAGCCTTTTCCACTTGATACAGGCTCCACATGCTTTCTGCAGCCTAGATGGGCCAAGCTATCAACGTAATACAAATTCCTGTCGCATTCCCATACAGCTCAGCTTCCATCAGTCAGATAACAGAGTAAAACTAGGGTTACTCCTGAATACTGCATGGTCACTTAGACCACATGACGCTTCTCACTCTACAGCCCCCTTCTTGCCATTCAATCGGAGGACAGGTCCCACGAAAATTCCCTCACACGCCCCACCGGCGGAAAGAAATCCCTGTCGCCATTCTCACACAGCCCCACTTCCATCAGTCAGCTGCTGCGGAAAAGAACACGTCACCGGATGCCCGGCCCGGATGCCAAGATCCGCAGCAATCACGCCATCATCACGCCATTTTCTTGCTCGTGCCCTACGCCCCGCTCAGAAAGATACTTAAACCCCGCCTCTCTCTCCTCTCATTCCCCAGCCTTCACTCGAAGTCTACTCTCATACGCTCTACTCGCTACAAACAGTTTCCAAACCAAAGTTTTACCATCGCGTAAGTCGCCCTACCCCGCTTCTCGGTCACCGCTGACGCCCTTTCCCAAAGAATGGCTGCCTACGATCCCAACCCGACCGTTCCCTTGGGCACGGGATATCAGATGATGCCGCGTCCCGACTACGGTGCTCGTGCCGGCGCTGACGGCATCGACTATCAAGGCTCGAAGTGGCGCAAAATGCAACTCAACGAGGCCCTCGAAGGCGTCTTGTCCCGTATCCTCCAGCATGGCTACGACACTTCACATCTCGAGACCGCACCCGCTGGCGCTGCGGCTATCAAGGCTCAGATCCTCACTTGGGCCCACCACATCGAGAAGGAAGTCCCCGGCAAGGAGGATTGGGAGGAGTTCTACAACTTCACGTTCGAGTTGCTCCACAAGCCCGACGCTAGTCCCGGCGACGACGACACCCCCATCGGCACCGAGAAGGACTTAGTCGACACCTTCGGTCACGACATGAAGCAACTCTACGCGCTCAAGGACGAGGAGACGGAGAAGGAGGAGTTCGGCAAGCACGACATCGCCCTCGCTACCGCTCGCAACCGCCTCGACGTCCTCAAGGCCTTCCGCGCCCTCTATACTCCTGCCGGTCCCATGCCTGCCCCTCTCGCCCTTCTTTATCGCAAGGTCAACAACGCTTACAAGATGCGTGAGGCGGTTCTTGGCCACCTCGGCTACTTCAACGGTTCGCTCACCTTCGCCGCCGGCATCGACGACGGTGGCATCCACCATCCCATGTACATCCTCGACCTCAAGCTTCGTCACCCCAACTTCATCCACGAGTTCCCCGCCCCCAAGCATTCCAAATTCTACCTCACCGACGCCGGGTGCGAGCTCGCCTGGAACAACTTCTTTTCTTTCTGCTACGGTTTCCACGAGTTCGGTCCCACCGCCATGCCTCCCTTCGGCGTCAACATGATCGAGCGCAAGCTCGTCGAGGGCCTTCGCAGCGAGGAGAAAGGCGGCGAGAAGTGGACGGAGTTGTGCGTTTTGCTGGGATGGGATGAGCAGGACACGGTGCTCGCTGCAGAGCTGGCTCGCATCAAGGGCGGCTTCGTCCCCGGAGGTAAGCAATTCCCTTGAAACAGGATGCACAACATGACTAATCGAAATGACATATGGCGGCAACCTCGGCCATTTCCTTGCCGACAAGACGTCCCTTTCCGACTACGGCTTTACTCGTTTGACGCTCGGGAACATCATTGGCCAACTCGCCGGTCCGCGTACCGTCAACGAGGTCAAGCTCAAGGACTTCTACGCCCACGTCCTCGCCCTCCCTTGGTCCGACCACGAGCTCGAGACCGAGCACAACCCCTTCGCCCGCTTCTACACTCGCCGCGCCGACTCCATCGAGACCAAGGTCACCAGCCGTGTCGACTTGAGCCTCCAGAACGTCGGGCGCGCCGAGGCTCGCCACCCAAGGCTCGCTGGACAGGACGGTCCCGCCCTCATCACGCTCCGCGACGCCGCTCAGGACCCCATCGTTACTGGACGCAAGTCCAACCTCATCCTCGATCCTGCGACGACCGCCAACGACCTCCGCGCCAAGCTCTTGAAGATGAACGAGGCGGAGCTCGACAAAGCCTACGCGAACATCCAGGCCTATCCCCGCCACCTCCCCTACGCCGAGAAGATCAACGCGGTCGTCGATCAGGCTGTCACCGCAGCCACCGCCTGGGTTAACGCCGCTAACGACAACTGTCGCCCCGTCTACACCGCTCCCTCCGGCCACATGATTACGCACGCCCGCGCCTTCTACGCCCATGTCGCCAACTGCACCAATCCCGCTGATCATCCCACTCTCGAGCAGTTCCGTCTCGCCATGCTCGCCACGATGATCGGCTTTAAGCAGCACAACTCCTATGAGGAGGCGATGTTCCCGCTCCACGGCTTCGAGCACGGCGGTCAGGTCCTCGGATACAACGATCGCGCCGGCTATCGCGACATCATTGACAGCACCGACCCCTTCATCCGCGCCATCGGCGAGCAACTCGTCGCCGCCGCTTACACAATCGCCAAGGACGGGATCCAGGAGTTCTACGAGTTCGCCCCCGCTCTCGATCCCCCCGTCGCCTCCTATATCCCCGATGTCATGGAATGGTTCGAGATCGCCACCGGAAAGGTTTTCGCTGATTATGTCCAACCCCCCTCGAACATGCCTCTGTCTTAACGAATGATTAGCAAGTCCGTCGAAGTTTTTGAATGTTGATGTCTTAGTTGGTGAATATAAATGCGTTGATGAAAATATCGAGTGATGCTAAGATTAAATAATAATGTGAAATAATAAAAACTAAAAATAATAATTTAAAAATAAAACAATAATACCAACATCAACATCAGCATATATTGGGATGTAATCTCCGCGGCCCGCTTTTGGGTTTGGGTTTGGGTTATGGTTTAGGTTTGGGTTTTTGGGTTAAGGTTAGGGTTTAGGTTTGGGTTCTGGTTTGAAGGCTTTTATTGTATTGGTTGCTAAGTGGGGAATAGTGCTGACATACTAGTGTTGATGTAAGATTTATCTGAGATTTCTGAAAAAAGAGGTATAGGGACTGCTGTTCCACTAGCCTTAAGTAGCTTGAGTCTGGATTGCTAGATAAGTTGCTAGATTATCGTGACACAGTTCAAGAAGGTCTAGGGATGATCAAGCCCTAGAAAGTATAGGTGAAAAATTTTAAAGCTTAATTGCAGATAAAAAAAATATAAGTTTAGGCCAAGTTAGTAGAGGAGTTCTGTGAGGAACTCGGCTCTACCAATATAGTTATAGAGGCTTGAGCATGTCCACTATATCCTATATAGGACTATAGCAGGTAGTAAAAAGGTATATTAAATGTTAGTTATTTGGGGATCAAGAGGTGCAAGAGGATAAGCATATTACTTGTATAGCTTGTATATTTCTGAAGTAGCTAGACTAGACTGTCTTGAATGAGAACTGTTCTATTTAAGGCTATGTAATTCATATCTTTAATGAATTATAAGTTCCTAATGAAATGGGTCTATTTAGGCTTATACTAAGTAACAGTAAGGATTCATTATTATACTAGATAATAATAAATATATGATGCTTCATTATAGATATGTTTAGTATTATGATGATACCTAACAAAGTAATAGAAATAAGGCTGCCATTGAAATAAACAACTAATAAAAAAACAAAATAAGGCTCTGCCCAATTAGATAGATATAAATGGAGATGGTAGTTAGCGAGCTGACATAAATGAAACTAAGTCAAAAAGATACGGAAATATGACAGGTAATAATAGAGTGATATAGGTAGAAAATCTGCAAGAAAAACAAAAGACTAATGTTAAATAATTCTTTCTAATCTAGACCTTGTCCAAAAAGAGTAGGTGCTAATATAGGCCAAAAACATATATGAATATATTCCAATAAAATGCACTAAAACTAGAAGATATATAATACATTCAAAGAAAACATAGACTAGAAAATTTGTTCCTTATAATATAACTACAAGGTTATAACTCGGTTAATAAGTTAGAAATAGATTTTAAATTATATATGACTCACTATTATAGAACAGCTACAATAGTGAGTCATAGCTAGACTTGGCATGCAATACTTAAGGGTTATAGGTCTACATCTAGAGGAAGAAAGTAGATGTGAAGAAGACAGATATAGAATAGTTATGTAATGGGCGATGCCAATAGTAGCACCGCGGGCCATTTAACAGAGTCTATACTATCATAAAAGTGATAGTGTAGGTCTGTTAGGGGTTCCCCTAAGTCGAGGACTTAGAGGGACTTTGAGAGCATTGAGATTTCCTAAGCAGGAAGAGAATTAACAGGTGTAATCTCTTTGTATTAAAGCTATCAGAGGCTTGTCTAACCTTTATCTGATATGATCTGATCTAAGAATCTTCCTCCAGAAGGACAGAATGGCTTAGTACTTATACTAGCCACCAAGCCTTCTGAAGTCTGAAAAACCTGTTTTCTGGCCGTTTCAGAAAGTACTTCTCCATGACCATAAATACAAGTGCGGGAGGTCAGGCCTCCAGTACGTAGAAATACAGGTATGTATAAGTAGTCCATCATGATGTAGGAAAGTACTTAAGAATCGGATACTCTTAAGATAATAGTATGTAAGGTACTATGTACAAGCAATCTTGTATACATGATAGGTGCCGGAAAATGTACACTAAGACAATTATAAGAAATAGTTTTCCATTACACTTCTCTACTTAAAAGGATTTCCCACTCTTGTTATCTTGACCAAGCTAGAGGTAGTCCGAAATAACAAGTGTAAGCATGATAGTTATGAAAATCATAATCTTCGCAAGGAACAATAGAAGACCAATTTAACTTCCAATTCATCCATAGTAAACAGGCATGAAATAAGGAAAAATGAAAACATTTGATAGATGCCTTGTTTGCTATACTTTCCTCCATTTTTAATTCAGAACGACAATTAAAACAACAGAAATGAACGAGGGATTGCCAGGTTAATTCAACTAGCATATATCAATACTTGAGGAAAATATTTAAGATATCTTCTGCATCATTGGTAGCAGTGGAGGTAAGGTCTTGATCATTAGGAATGAGGGCGGGAACTCTGTCTCGTTAAGGTTGAACAATTGACTTGGGGGTTTCTCTAGTGTGACACTTCTTGTTTTTCTTAAAGGACCTACATTGCTTGTAGGTGTTGGAATAGTTTCCCCTTGTCCAAAAATTTTAAATGATTTTAAAGCTGATGTCTTCGAAGTTGATCCACTCATCTTCATTACTTCGGTTACCTTTCTAACGTACCAGGTATTGGCTTTAGCTGGTATAGGGAGCAATATGATATTCAAGTACTCCTTCGACTTTCTATCTTCCTTCCATTACCTAGCTAGGTTGTTCTTTATCATGATCTGGGAAGTTAATTGAATCATTT
>Ga0307511_10001000_pt1 | contig 30067 bp, 21 predicted proteins | sample 13_EM_MG_FD_200266 | JGI IMG/M metagenome (GOLD analysis project Ga0307511, IMG submission 200266) | Populus trichocarpa ectomycorrhiza microbial communities from riparian zone in the Pacific Northwest, United States - 13_EM | ecosystem: Host-associated > Plants > Roots > Unclassified | place... | reverse complement strand
AAAAGTTTCTAATGGTCGGCCTCTTTTTTTTTCTTTTCGATTGTTCCCATTTTACATTTATTTAATTTCAATTCCTCCTATTTCAATTCATCCCCTTGAATCCATCCACAGATTTTCCACGAAAAAAAAAGTCCGTTCCCCACCCCTCTCATTACTCTTGTATTTGGGTCGAGCTTGAGATTCTATCCGCCTCAAACCCTTCCCTATCGCAACACACCATAAACGTCTCCTTGACACAAACACCAACGACTCTGTTTTACCCTAAACAAACGACGAGAACACCCCAGACTGGAGATCGCCCGCGCATCACTATCATCAACAAACCTTCCTTGCTGCAACTACAGCCTTGAAAGAGATAACAGCGTGCGGAAGTCGTATTCCATATCTGTTCGCCCCACACAAGCTACTGCTCCGACAGCTGCTATCATCTCAAATAAATATACAAGCGAAGCAGCTGCAGCATTTTCACACGATTACGAGACTCCCTCACGCACATCCAGTCTACGCAATGGCAAAAGAAGGCGGTGCTCCTATAACCATCAATTGGTCGGACGCTGAGAAGGTACACACTCCACCACTACCTTTTTCAATCTTTTATTTACTCCTTCAATCCTTTATTTACCCCTTCCTTCCCATGGTATATTGTCAACTGTTTACTGTAGCGATGGTGATCCTGGTATCATCACTAACATTGGAAACTTTATTCTAGGTCAGTCTCCTTCTCGAAGTCATCAAGCATAAGAACGTTGTTCCCGATTGGAAGTCCATCAAGGTCCCACAAGGTAAATATGCCTCACTTTCAGTAATTTACCCAATGGGTGCTAATGTGTGCACTACTAGGACGGACATTGGCTTCAGCACAATCGGAATACCTGAAGCTGACCAGTACATTTCCCATCCGCCCCCCAGTAGCGAAAGTAGACGAGGATGAGGAGATGGAAGATGCGTCCGACTCGGCAACCTCCGCGCCGGCTGCAAAGAAACAGCGCCGCGACTCTTCATCAGAAGAGGCGTCTTCCACCAGCGGTGTAGATGGTGCTGTGAGCAGCAACGGCTCGGAGAATGGAACCATTCCCGTCAAATCAGTTGCTGCTCCCCTAACCACCACCACCCAACCAAACCCACTGCTCCCAGTCAAACGCAAGAGGGGACGCCCAACGAAAGCAGAATCGGAGGCTAGGAAGGCTGCGCAGCTGAGGGGCGAGGCACTTCCACCGAAGCCACCATCCTATACCCCTGTGGCAACTCCGGTATACACTGTTGGCCCAGATGGTGTTCAGCGAAGGAGGAGGGGAAGGCCCTCAAAGGCCGAAGTTGCAGCTCGTAAAGCTGCCGAGGCCGAGGCGGCTGGGGTCGTACCTGCTGCTCCTGTTGCCGTTCTTGCGCCTCCTGTTGCTGCCACGGCTCCTGCTCCTCCACCTGCTGTCAAGTCAGATGCCTCGTAAGTCAGCGGTATCTATCGGAATTGGAGTGGAATTCAATTAGCAATTCTATCTGTAGTTTGCTACTATCGATGAGCAGCCTGCATTTTCCACCAAGGATAGTCCTATTAACGAATCTGGGTAGTATCAGGAAGGAATGGGCGTAGGCGTTGGCTTTATTTGTATTCTGCTGGTTGTTACATTGTGGACTAGGGCTTTTTTGTTGATTTCCCCGAGTCGAAGGGGTCAGCCCATTGGGGCACACCTCGGATACGGGGATCTTGTTGCTTTTTTTGTATTTCTATGACCCCTTGCTTTCTTTCTTCTTCGGGGGGCTGTGGTTATTTTGGGTGGCTTATGTTTCTTGCTTCTGGCGGACTCTTGATTTGCTTTTGTTGTTTAGTTGCCGATTGACATGATGGAAAGATAAAAATGGAGTATCAATCTTGCTTAAGGGAAATAGGATTAAGTGGTTAGTGAGGATTAGCAGGTTCCTTCTCAGTTTGGTAAGGTGGCCCTCCGCTTCTTTCTTTGGATTGTCAATGGCACATTATGCTATTCAGCCTCTGTTCCAAACCTTGAGGTCAAACTGAATTTCTATTTAGATGTACTCTTGCTTAGTTGAAATACTGATTCTGGACCCTTAACTTATGCTATATTGATGCTGGACTGGGCGGGGCCTCTGTCGATTCCTCTGTTAATTGTCCGAGCACTGAAATGAAGACGGCGGTACACTTGAGCTTGATATTGCTTAGAATGTGAGCTCCAGGCTCCATATCACCAACAATATATGTTTGTTTGCTGTAGGAAACTTGAACTTGTAATCCCCAACAAGGTGGAGGCTGTTACTCCATGAAAAATGTATGTGGTCATTTCTGCCTCAGAGCCTTCGAAGCGGGGAACTCAAAGGAGGTAATACGGCAAAATGAAGGCTCTTCTGTCAATTCGCGCAACTGAGGGGCCTGGCTTATGGGAGGCACGCCTTCTGAAAACCACACTACCTCCTAACCAAGATTTCGAATCAGACCACTGTTATTGTTAATACATATACTAGTGGTGTAGATCCGTGGAGATGAATAGCTGTGGCAAGTGATTACCTTTCTTTTACCGAAAGATTTTATGTGTTTGTGAAATCACCTGCACATATCTCTGTAGTGCAGTACCGGAGCCAGTTGCGGTTGATAAAGGCCGGGCTCACAGAGCGGTCTCCTGCCAAGCTGGAAGGCGCGTTTTACGAATCGGTATGCCGTCGTTTCGGAGATTCAGATTGGAAATTCAGCAGATCGGCGCTAATCTATACTAAATTAGGCTGTCTATGGAATTCGATGTGACTGTGATATAGCTTGAAGCTGCCTTGCTGGTTAACGATATATCGGGAATATATGATACCGGAACCTTCATTCATTTAGTCTTGGTTATCCTCCAATATAACCCAGTTTAGGCATCTGTTGGTAAAATGCTGGTGTAATTAGCCTGGTTTTATATCTTATCAGTCGTTAGGCTGTATATTGACCAACAGGCTCGATATAGCCGACGTCTCTTCTCATGTCAATGCTAACGTAGCAGTTTTGTGCTAGTCTGGTTGGGTTTTATGCCTTGCAATTGAACGTTATATATTGTAGTTGGTCCACGGGCCAGTGCCTAGGTACTGAAGTGTTAGCGACATCTTCTAATGCAATAATTTTCCAACATCTCCATGCACAAACAGAGTCTTTGTTATTACAATGATACTTTAGACTGAAACCTATAACGTGCCCTAGAGTAAGTCACCTGCATGTATTCTAGATCACCCTTATCCGAGATAACTCCATGTGCATTAGTTTGGCCATACATGCTTCTTGAGGTTATTGAATCACCTTGTTCCCCTATAAAGTTTCAGTACCGTGAGAGAGGTATCTCCCCAGTATTAATAACCACCCACATGGATTGATTAACAGTGAGGGAGGTTTTGTGAAGACCAATAGCCCGTATCTTTAATCGGGGTGGTGGAATAACAAACATCGGGCCTTAGATTTCCTTGGGATGCTTGCCTTCACGATAGGTTTATCTGGTTTTTAGACAAGTTCTCAATCAGCCCACCAGTATTAATCTTTCGGAAGGCCTCTGGATATCATGTTAGATACCGTCACCTACCTATATAGTAGTCCTCTGGTTCGTAATTTGTCCAATTTGTCCACTTCAAACAAATCTCATTATTGGGAATAGAGTACCTACCCTTCTCCAAAGAGTGACCCAATCCAAGTATTGTAGGTAATCTGTACCAGCTTCGAATTCAACACCCTTCCCACGTTATACACCTTAGCTGTTCTCCCACATGGGCTCAGCCTCATACACCAAGTTACAAAAAAACCCTCTCTGTATGCGCGGCAGATCTTCATACAGTGCATATGAATCACTCCGGTAAATATCAATGGTGTACAACCCCCGGAACCTATGGCCGACTTGGGGTAACAAAACTGCTGTATCACTGATAAGCTTATTATCACTGATAATGCACCTTTGATACACACCTGTGCTTGAAATCCCATATTTCAGCAGTCATCCTCTCTAGGTGGTGATGTAGGGAAGCTATGCACGAGGTCAGGGAAGCTGCCCTCGAAACTATAAGATAGTCTGGAATGATAAGGCTGCATTCGACATTGTGTAACCAGAATTATCCGTTCTTGTGCCCGTAAGCGAAGCCGTTAATGAGAGCCAGCCGTTATCTGTCCCTCCATATCGCCTCTACGAGGGTCTGGTGCCGAGACTAATAGGTCCGGGTGTGGTATAGATGTTTACTTGTATAACTATAACGTCTTAAAATCAGTAAGTGGCGCTAAGTTGAAACTGGTGAGGGGATCACCTCAATTCACCTAGTTTAAGTCCCCACCAGCTGTTAACGACTCACCAGACTGCCACGACAATAGGGAGTCTTGTGGGCTCGCTTATGAAGGGTTGGCTTCAGAAGCCTTCCTCTCGCTCGCCCCGAATATTGGGCACATTTTTTGATCCTCTAGGGAATCCTGCCTTGATTGACGTGAGTTGATTGTAGAAATCTGGCTATGCATGTGATCGTGGAGTCATTGTGATTTGGAGCCTAACTAGGCAGATATGGGAGCGTATATGCATTGCAAAGTATGAAAGAGGCCCACTCTCTGAGCTAGACTACTTAGTACAATTTCTGGTAGTGTGTAGACTCTCAGATTAAAAAATAGTGAAGGAGCTTGATTGCTGATTGTGAGGATGTCTTCGAGGCCTATTCTGAGGTCCGCTTGCTTGATGATCTGAACTATGTACAAGAGGTGAACAAAAGACAGAATGAACTTAACGCTCAATTGAGTTCCCGGTAGCATTGCTATTTCCTAATTCGATAACATTCGGCTTTAGCTTCCCAGAAATAATGCGAGCACTAGTAAGTACTTAAGTAGGAGTTATTTCCGTATGAAGATGTATGACTGGAGGAATCTCTCAGATCGACCGCTATTAGACCGGTGTGGGATTGCCTACCTAAGTACTCAGAAAGGAAATCGGGCTAGTACAGTCTATTGCGTAGTGCGAATAAAGCCCCTCTTTCGCATTAAATTTCTGTACTCTTGCGACTCTACAACATCCGACGGTGCAGCTAGCCTGAGTGGGTTAAGAGTTAATTCGGTACGCTTTGCTATACACGTGTCCTATTTACTATTATATAATACTCTCAAAGGAATTACGAATGGCCAGTAGCTAGAGAGAGTCTAAATATTCTCTACAACAATGCCATAAGTCACGATTGCGTGCTTGGATCTTTCCTTAATTTACTCTAAATTGTGGACTCTAACTAGTCTGGTCTAATTATCTGACCAGTCCCAATCTATTTTGGTTATTTATATACGGTAGTCTCGTTGGTGCAAGCCCCTAGTCTGGTTACAAGCCCCTCATGGGGGGGATTCTTAAGAGGATGGTTGCAAACCGCGTGCATTGTGTTACCCTGAACCGAGTCCCACTTTCATTTTCGGGAAGTCGACCATTCCGAATGTGTTACTATTAGTCTCCGGGAAAGCCTCAAGCATATCTCTACGAGCATACAAAAGTGTTTAAAGGAGGTTACGAAGAACAGCGTTTTGGTTGCATCTATAATTACCCTCAGAGTAGTCATCATATTATAATTGGGTATATTGAGGAGATCGTAAGTAACCGCCTGTTGGTGTGTAGGTCAATTACAAAACATATCCAAGGCCTTGGTCAGAGTCTAGGTATATAAAAGATCCCTGGCCCGTTGCCTGATACACAAGCCTCGGCCATAGGTACACTGCCTTAAAGGTACTCCTGGGCCAGGATGGTGTGGGTTGTACCAACAGACATCCAGTTAAAATTCCGTAAAACCAGTAATTGCTCTCAATCTATCAAAAGGATCGCCATCTTTTTTTGTTTGTATCTGCAGATTGTGGCTGTACTTCGAGAGCCTATCTAGCTGTCACACCAAATAGAGGGCTCCAATATGCCGTGTATCACTACTATATCTCAAAACGGATCCAGCTACATTATTGTGAATTCCCCAATATAAAACGCCACCTTCATAATATCATCGTGCACCAAAGGTTTAGTGCAAACGTACGTTTAACCCCTTACTTTGTCAACCGAAGCTTATCTCATACCCGCCCCAGCTCCTAGTACCCGGCCACAATCGGCCGAGTCCACTCCTCCCATGACACTCACTGATCATATTGTGGCACAGCTGGTATCCCGAGTCTTGAAGAATAGCCTCTATGTGATGTCGGAGAGCTGAACTTGATGGCCTCCAGAAACCTCTAACTTCGGAGGAGCTCAGGGCACCTCGGCCCGGCCCCGAACTGGTGATCGGTTTTTACGCGGGGTAATGTATGCGCCGATCTCACCAAAACTCAATGTTGAGACCAAGCTGAATCCGCGTCATCTAATTAAATGTCATGAGATCGGCATCTGTCATTCAACATCGTCGTTCGGGCCCTACGAGTGCCCAAATAAGTCTTCCGTACTTGCCTCGGAACGCGAGTAACTGGTCTATTCCAACTCTTTGTGTCGTAATTTGCCATTGAAGTATTTACTGTAGATACCCCAGCTGCCACCTTGCCCCAACCCCCAAGTTTTTCCTATTATCATATCTTGCCGTGAGGGGCATTACTTGGTTATTGTACCCTGCATGTATGAATTCCTTTTCCCTAATACATATGCACTTCCCACTTTACCTCTCGCCCTCATTGGTCCACATGACCTGCATGCATCACATTTCATCCCAGTCCGGTTCTAATTAACGTTTCACAACAGCTTCCAAGAAACAAACTTCCAAAAGGCACTTCAACACGATCCCATGCCTATGGGCATCGTGCTACGCTACCACTTAGCCGGTTAAACCTCCGCATTACAATTTACCCATCCCCAGGCCTGATAAGAATAAGATTCAATCAGTTAAATAGTTTATTACCCTCGTCCGGAAGCTCAACGTATTTCTTACGGTACCTTTGATCTGCATTTCGTTCATAAGCATGCGCCGGAGAATTAGACCAACATGATTTTGAGCTTCACACCACAGGGGTATTGCTCTCTAACTTTCCAACTTCGTTGATACCATCCCAGTCTGCATCATTCTCGCCCCCCTGACAGGTATTCTGATCTAGGTATATCCATATCCATATTGATAAACAAGGGTGACGGTATATGTACTGTATGTTTGTTGTACCTGCAATTGTCCCTCTTCGAATCTCGCGAGTAATCGTACCTTAGGTATGCCACCACCCGCCCGGATTCGGCACCAACCATTCAATATAAGAATGCTATGCCAACCTTCAGCGCCAAAATTGTAATCTCTTAATCTTACCTACAGTACATATTCCACAATACCCAACCCACAGAAAGTATACAAGACTCTTCCGTAGACACCTCGTCACGCATACCTAACCACATAACTGACAAATAAGTAATAGGTATACATAGAGCTGCGGTGGTCATTCCTCAAACCATTTATCTGGAGATGCCCTGTCTTTACAGCCTTCACTGCCACCTTGGTCTCCCCACAGAACTCCAAGCTTCTCCTAACGGCAAGGAGGTGGGATTTTGCCTACCTGTAAGTTTAGTAGTGAAGTCCCGGATATTAATACATACGATACAGATATGGACAAGCGGGGGAATGTAGTCAAAAAACAGGGCACCTCTGCAATCCATTCGAACCGTCTTGTAAACATGCAAAGGAGGTACTCCTCTCGCAACCCTGTAATAGGCTACCTCCGCCCCCGTGCTTCACCATGGCCATGGGCCTACTCCCTCTGCCAGCTGCCACCGGGTATATTACGAAAAAAGCTAAAATTGAAATTTTTTTTTTAAATAAATCACTTGCCTTGGATGACCTCGGTGGGAGGTACCTATAGCATGATCAAGATCCGCAACAGCCATGCCTTGCGGTGAAATGGTGATATATGTACATGTATGTCTTGATGCGTTGGCAACATGCCTTTGGGTTGGCCTGGGGAAAGCACCGGTATGATACCCCATGGTAATTTTAAGTAAGTGGCATGAGCATCGTCTTGTCTCAGACGGCGGACAGTGGCAGGCAGCCGGGAAGGTTGGCCCAGAGGTCGAAGCTCGCTTCGGGCCGTGCATGGGCCAATAAATAGGCTAGAGAGAGCAGATCTGTGTATGATAGAAGCTTCTAGTATGGGGTGGAGCTGGCCGTCTATCATTGAGGCGCTTATTACAACATTCGTATATTGGAGGAGATGAAGTCTCCAAAAGCCGACTTCGGAAAGTGGGTGCTTGAACAAGAAGGGCCATGCGGTTGTTGGTAGGTCATCTGTCTTCCATACAGAAACCTAGGAGCGCACCTACAGTTCCCAAGGCCTGTTTGGTAGCATTTGAAACGGTCTTAGAGTCTCAGACTCGTAGGGTTCCTCTCTAGCCTGGAGTTGCCTCTTTGGGTCTTTTAGGGAACTTGACGTACAAAATGAGATGCCAGCCTGAGTACCTTGGAGGGAAACGCGCAAGGTGATATATGGGACAGGAGTTAAGAAGGATTTGGTACCTCCAATGTGGAAGGGTTTGTGGCCAGTATCGAAAGCAATGGGGCAGGAACTAAGTCAGTGGATACAACAGAAAGTGGGCGCATAGTAATCAGCTTGCACAACCCAGATTTATTGTTTGTTCTTTTTCCCGAGGACTTAAGAAGAGATATCTCTAATTCGAAAGAAAAAGTATGCTTCAGTCCACCCCTCAGTCTCTTAAAATAGAGAAAAGAAAGAGAACCGGGGTCTATAGGGACTGAGCGTTCAATCCCTTTTAGTTGAACCAATCCTGCAGCTCACTGTACAATGCCCTTTTCTCAGTTGTCCTCCCACCTGTTTGCAAATTCCTCCCCAGCCCCAGCCGAGATACCAACCGGCTCCTCCTTGACCGAAACTCCCCCACTTCCATCACTTTCCGAGAACTCATATAACCATGAGAAACCGCGTCAATATGCGGTTTGCCCAAACCGCCCTTTCTTTCTCTGATCGACAGTCACAAAATGAAAAAAATATCACAAATATGGAAAGGAAATTGAAAAGAGAATGTGATGAATAGTAGCTTGAATTGGATATAACTCTCCTCTTTAACCTTAATGTCCCGCTGTCTCCTCGCTGCTTGAAGGTGATATCAGAGGCGGAACACACAAAAAGGTAAGTGATGAAAATACGATAAAAGAAACCAGAACCAAACAAGAATAAACAGTGTTCAGCATTTGGCTCTCCACACGTCCATAAATGTTTGCTTGAGGAATCTTTCATCACAGAACATATTTTTTTGCTCTTTTTTTCAAAACCTCCGTCTCCTAGTCCAGCCTCCGAGCAAGGTCGACGATGATGACATGGTGAGGAAGGTTGTTACTGTAGCAGTCAATATCCTTTTCGAAGGATCAACTGTTTGGATGCCGCCAGTGGCGCCGCGGATTGTTGCGCCGTTAGACATAAAGGAAAAGGAAAACAAGAACCCCAAACCCGTCCGATGATGATATATCACACCCACTCAAAACACCAAAACCAACCATATACCACAAAAGAGAATAACCCTCAAATAAAACATAAAGAAAGGGGATAATACAATGAAAGACAAGAGATTGAGATATATATGCTGATGGGTGAGCGGAAATAAAAAAGTGGGCAATAGAGACAAAATACCACGGCGTTGGTGGGAAGACGAAGAGCCTGCGTGAATCGCGATGGACGGCACCTTTATATTGACAGTGTAAGTGGCGAAGGACTGAGAAGTAACAAAACCACGCGAGCATGTTGATGTAAATCAGCAACTACATGGCGACAACGTCTTCTTCCCAACCCCCGATCCACTCAACATCGTCTCCAAAATCCTCCGCAGCTCCAACTTCGTAACTCCAGCTGAGACGCTTCCGGGCCTCTTCGCGTTCACGTTCTTCCACTTCTTCATCCTCATCAATCCAATCACTCCAGCTCGTAGAGACATGGTGATCTTCTTTAGCGAGAGAAATAGTAGAAGTCTTATTGCCATTGGTGATTGGAATGTTCTCGGACCTCATGTTACTAAAACCAGAAGACTTCATGGCTACCGACGTAAAAGAGACCCCAAGTGCAGAGTCGTAAGATGCTGGAGCAGGAACGTAAAAACTCATCTCTCTGACATACTCCCCATCGCTGAGACAACTTTCCTCGGACATGTCTGAGATGCCCTCGTCCTCGTCGTACACAACAGGAAGTTGGTCCTTTTGGGGCGTCATTTGAAGAGCTTGAGCCCATTGGAAGTATCCAGACTGAGTAATCTGCGGTGTCTGAATTGATGGTGTGCGGAGTGGTTCGCGGTTGGCCGGGGCGACCGCAACCTCCTTGTCCTCGGTGCAGAAATCGTCCAAGAGGTCATCTTCCGTTGTAAAGCTACCGACACGCTCAATGGCGTCACGGACATTTTGCAAGTTGCGTTCTTCAGGATCAAGCGCAAGGCAGTGAACGAGCACCTCGTACGCATCGTAGCTAAGAGTTGGAAAGATATCGAAGAGAGACTCTCTGTCACGAACGAAATCGGCGAAGAGAAGATCATCCTGGGTTGGAGTGACAAAAGGGTTACGAGCGAAAAGGATGTTGAGAAGGCAGATACCGATTGCCCAGATATCAGCCTTCTCAGGAGAGTATCCACCCATGTATTGCTCAGGGGACATATAACGATCACTACCAACACTGCTCTCTTCAGACCATCCGTCCGTTGTGGCCAGGCCGAAATCACCAAGCTTCATAGAGCCACTTTGTGTCAAGAAAATATTTTCAGGTTTAATGTCTCTGTGGTAAACACCTCTTGCATGCATGTGGTCTACCGCATCGATGAGCTGGAGCATAAATTCCCTAACATGCTCGGTCTCCAATGGGCCTCGGCCAAAGCGAATCGCCTCATATAAATCACCATTAGAACAGAATTCCAACACAATAAAGAGATGGGACTCGGTCTCGAAGTGATGAATCAGGTTGACGATATTGGGGTGCGAGCCTAAGCGAGAGTGGTATTGAAATTCCACAGTTAGATCATCTGCGAAATAACCATCAACAGAAGAGGCTGCTGCCGGTTTGGTCAGACACTTGACTGCAACTAACTCTTCTGTGATGATATCCTTGGCAAGAGAGACGAGACCAAAGGAACCTTGATTGAGAGGTGATAAGGTTAGGTAACGCCTATATTAGAGTTAGTGACTTGACCCTAGCTATATACCATCTATATCAAAAGAAAACATACCCATCCAGGAGTAGCCCCTCACTGAACTTCTCGCGCATGCACTCCATTGGTGGCGACGGATTATAAACTAATGTAAGGCAATGACGATATATTTGAGCTGATCCAGAATCCTTGGTCGAGTCGATGTGTAAACAACTGAATCTATCGATTGGCAAAACCTATCCAGGTGGTGATAATACAATGGGTGTCTCTTTCGAAGTGACCAATCCCTAGGCTAAGAGCTGAGTATGAATCCCTTGGATCCGTTGTGTGTATTTGTACTGCGCCGTGTGTTTGTTGCTATAGTTGCTGTGTGAAACCGAGAAAGAAAACTGAAAAAAAGATAATTTCCGCCAGATAACTCCTGTAAAGACGAAGCCTTCCAATACCCAATTCGTAAGTTGCGAGTTGTTATAAAAACATAGAGAGCGTGCGTGATTTCAAAAAAAAAATAGGAAAATTCCAAAGAAAGAGTGAAAGATGAAGTAGAAATTCGTTAGGTGATGGAAGTGTTTTCGAGGTCCACACCAATCCTCGAACGCTGTACTGTGTGTTTCTCTCCTAGCGGTGGTTGAAAGGTTTGAAGAGCAGAAGAACTAAGTACTACTGCTCTTCAGTTGAGATATGAACGAGGCCAGCTGCTGTAGGTATTGAGCTCGATGTGACAAGGAATTCAGTTGTTATTGTGTATAACTCAGAGCTTTTCCAGTCTCGTTCTTGCTACCCCTCGTGTATGTTGATGTCAATTCGTTAGTCCCCGAGAGCTTGCTTGTGTGCTCGATGTATTTTGTCGATACTGACGCTGTTGAAACGGGAGGACCTTGGACTGAGACGTTCAGGAGATCAGAACAATTGCAATAGTGTTGGCTATGTTGTTGGAGTGCCGGTTTCAGAAACTCGATAACTGATAGGTGCTGCAATTGCTGGCTGATTGACGAGAGGGGAGGGGAAGAAAAAGGGGGAGGGGGGAGAGCGGGAGCTCTGTTGATATGCTTGTCGCTCTCTCTGTTTCCTTAAGCTGGGGCTGTATCGGTATGGAGAAGGACAGCTTAAGGGGAGGGTTGACTGAGATTAGGTAGGTGGTGCAAGGTGTATGCAGCGGAAAAGTAAATGGGGGAATAAAAGCTGGCGATCCCTATGGACGCTTTGGGGGTCTTGCTTGAATATGTATGCCTGTCTTGTTTATGTGCTATGAACGCTGAATAGGAAAAGAAGGTGCGAGGAAGGGCGTCGAAAGGAAAGGAAAGGCCTGTGTGTAATAACGGCAAGGTGGAGTCGGTGTCGGGTGTTTGAGTTGAAGAAAGATGGTGAGTAACAGGATGGAAGAGAGGTAGCCGACGGGGGTGGGAAAAGCAAACGTAGAGCGCAGAAGCCATCACGGCAGCTTGGGGGGGCGAGGCCCTTTTAGGACGGGGGAGCGACGCCGGCAAGAGGAATAGTGCTGGGATAGGCCTGGCCAGTGTGTGAGGTGTTCCAGAAACTGGGCGAATCACATCGTCTTTTCTTCTCTTGCCACACCTGCTCCTGAGCTCTCCCCTGCTCCCATACTGCACCCATGCCCACCACCACTGCTGCTGCGAGGGCGAGGGCGAGGGTATTATTCTCTCCACAACTAACTGGCTTTATACTAGGGGCGTCAAGATTGGTGAGAGGCGCCAGCTTGAGCCATTCATTGCCAATAGATACTCTAGTCTGGTTGGCACAAGCTCTCGTAGAGATAGATACTCGAGCCACTACCTACGGGTGAGTATGGGGGTGACCCAGAATTTCAACTGAACTAACGCTAGGCTTGACTGGTGCTTGGCCATTGGGGCTCATACATACGCTGAAGTGTACCGAGAGCTACAGCTTATGGTCACACGCAGAGCCTTGAGATGAAGTGGCCCGATTCATGACCACGATAGGGTTCCGCTTCTTGCTGTAACAATGTAACAAGTACCTACGGTTAAGTTCCCTTCTTCATTGTTCCGTTTCTAGATGTCGTAGTGGCCAACCCCAAACCGGCATGGGATTCTATGACTGATCCTGATCGCCGCCCTTCACTAAAGTCCAGTATCATTTTCTTTAATTTGATTCTCGTTTCCCTGGTATCTATTTTGTTCCAAGAGGTGCGATCCGCCCCTTGTTTATCCTGCAATCTACCTGGGTTTCGAGTTCCAGAGCTCTTGAGGCCGTTTGGTATTGCAACTGCATCTGATTACATGCAAAATTGTTGGGCTCCCATTCGAGGATTAGCGCCGTCAAAGGGGTCTGTGGCCATAAAAAGAAAGAACGTTCACACCATCACACGTAATCGTCGTGGGCCCCCAGGGTTGCTTATGATGCCATGCAAGTACATACATCTCTTTTATTCATAGGATCACCAATCAGCTCACGTCGCAATGTGGCTTGTGGTTGTGGAAGCCCCTGCCGGAAACCGTGGAAAGCAAATGATCGCCACTCAACGCTTCACCGCAACCTGCAAAGATGTTGTGTGAGTGACATTCGCTAATAGCTCCGGCCGCTGTGATTTGCAAAGCCAAGACTTTCTATTGCAACGTTGCCTCTTCCAGTCTGAGCATGTGTCCGATGACGAGCTTTGTTACATAAGGGATACGTATCTGGAGCCTCCATGTCACAAGACCCAGAATGCTTTGGCTTTGGGTGCACACAAATAAAATATGAGGAGTTGGAATTGTAGTATCCGGCTAGAGGAGGACGAACTCAATCCTCCGAGTTCCGCATACTGCTAAGTCCATTGCTTTCACCACATGTAGGTACTTGGTACAGTACGAGACTGTACATGGGCAGACGGAACTGCCCCTAGTACAGTACCTAGTATCCACAGCGGTGCACGACTCGTAAGTAACGACGCAACCATGCGCGAGACCAAACCTCGCACTGATCCTACCTCTCCGGCGATCGCCGGCCCCACTTCACGAAAGTTCGTTAGCGGCTCTTCAGCCTTTGTGCGCAATATTTATTTGTTATGAGCAAGAAGCTTAATGGTGCTATGTGGCATCATGACATTTGGCTATTGCATTCCATTGCATCTTCTTTGGTGTGAATGGTGTGCAACTTAATGATTGGCTCATTTATTTTTTCTTTTGCTTCGTTTCAGCGTGTGCTCATCACTTGTACCTAGCATCCATCTCATCGAACTACCCCGCCGAATTACATTGTGCCTCGACAAGGTATGCTCAAGCTTACCGTGCTAGCCTGGCCGATCGAGTTCCCTTCTCTAGACCTCCTCACTTCACCCAATTGCAAAGTTCAAGGCTTGACTAGCAAACAGGTTGGAATAAAGATACAATCGTCTTCGACGTAGCTCCAAGCTTCAATACCATTTCCTGTCACCCACGCGCAACCTACAGAACATGGCAGCTGAAGGTTCTATCAAAGCCGTATTATTGGACATCGGTAAGTCGCCCTGATGCTATTTCCAAGTGCCCTGCACCGGCACTCTATCGATAACACACCCCCTCCCCCACCAGGCAAATTCTTCATCCTTCCTTGTGCAATACTTAGCCGCATAACCGCCAGCTCTGCATAACATCTCTTAGCTTACATATCTGTGCTTATTCTTAGAGGGTTCGTCCCCCAAAATTCTCGATTGTTGTTATCCCGTCTAAACCTTTACCCATACTACTATTGTTAGGCACCGCGTGTTCCATAAGCTTTGTGCGAGATGTTCTGGTAAGACTAGACCTGACCTCCTGTCACTTCTGTTGTTCTACGCTCCAGCACCACGGTTGCGGGTCCCCCACTGGGCTTGGTGGGTGAGACACATAATTGTGGCTTGCTGCCTAGGAAAGAGTCCAATCAATTATTTTGAGACTTTTTGACACTCGTTGATGTCACAGACGGTAAACGCCTGTACCTTATCATCTCATTAATTGACTATGCATTACTAGTTCCCTTACGCACTCAATGCTCTTCCCGAATTCCTCGAGGAAAACTGGAGTTCACCTGATTTCACACCCTACAAAGCCGCGTTTCCCGAACACGCCCAAGAAGCACCAGCATCGCTCGAGTTGTATGTGCGCGAGCTTACTGAGAAGGATGTCAAGGTTACCTGTTTGAAGAGCTTGCAAGGTAACCAATTGATTGGCTTTTCCTTTCCCTTTGTCACGCTTTGACCCCTCGCTTTCCTGGAACCGTGGGAAAGCATGTAGGGACGCCAAAATGTGGGGTAACGGCAATCGCCAGACACATGGAGCGCGATTCTCCGAGCTCTTGTTTCTTAGCTCCGCGTGGAAGAGTGCAGATTAAATACATCTCTCATGCACTCTGAACTGCACAGGGAATGGATGGATCGTTGAGGGTTGCATAAGCTCACCATGGTCAGGTCGCTGTCACACTCAGACGCCTCCTTATTCGCGGTGCCATATTGGGAAACATCCTTCGCTTATGTGCCCTTCCCTCCTCTATCTGATTACATCTTATCTTCTACTAGTGTTATCAAAATTCTGACATCGAACGTGATGATTAGGTCTTCTCTGGCGTGCTGGCTACGAGAATGGATCCATCAAGGCGCCGATATATCCAGATGTCTTCCATGCAATCAATATATGGGTTCGGGAAAAAGGCCTGAAGGTCATGATATACTCGTCTGGTTCTGTGGCAGCCCAGAAGCTGCTCTTCTGCCATACGGATATAGTTAGTTTGGAGAATGGAGACCTGACACCATATCTCACGGGATATTATGATACTGTTAATGCAGGGATGAAGCAGGACCCCCAAAGCTACAGAAACATAGCGGAGGATACGGAAATCAAACCTGAGGAATGGCTCTTTCTGAGCGATAACGTCAAAGGTATGTGGAGATATGTGTAGTCCTTGAATTCAAAGTAGGGGAGTAATAGGCCTGTCAGTCTCAAAACTGGCACGCTGTGGAGAGCTATCGGCCGGAGCAAACGAGTCCCGAACGGAGATCTGAGACCTGTGACCTTCGTGGCGATCCCTGATTGAGAATGCCGTACTGACGCTACAAGGGGGTTTACTTCAATGTCAATAGTGAATTTAGCTAACGGTCTAATTGTCTACAGAGGTCGAGGCAGCAAAAGCTGGCGGCATGAACTCTATGGTTGTTGTTCGACCAGGAAACGAACCCTTGACACCTGGTGACCGCACCCACCATCGTGTCCTTGACAATGGATTCGGGGAACTAGTTGAGACCTTCCTCGGTTGAGCTTCATCGGCTCTCAGGTTGACTGGATAAAAGGTTGGCATTGGGAACTAGGTAGACGTGCATATGTGGGGAGATTGTCACAATTGAGGAGCAGGCTTGTACGATGGGGTGGATGCCTGAGATTCAGTATTTCAGATAAAGGATTAGATAAGAACAGTAAATGGAAAGAGTACTTTATTCCTCACAGGGCATACCTTGCCTAGGTTCCTTCGCCGTTTTTTCGACCGGGGGATGTTTATTCCCCCAGCAAGGTTCAGTGAATGAATTCACTTGTCTTGGGACTACCAAGTCTAGGCCCCAAAACCCATTCTCTTTTGGGTTCGCGATTGAGATAAATTGGCACGGTACATACTTCCTATTCAGGTGATCGCCGCTGTGTTATCACACTTGACCTCAGTTTGAAGGTCTCCGGTGAAAGGTTGAATCATCATACAGGCGCTGTCCCCCACGTAGGGCACAACAATATTCTGGATTGAGACTATGTACTACTTCAAGGCGTCAGCAATTATGTGTACAGGTCCCCACCGGGTGTCATCTAGTCTTACATACGTGCATGCTCCCTGGTGGACACCCATTCGGCTTTCGAGGGATTGGGAATATAAGCAACAGTACGCCTCTACATATGCACGGTTACATTATTATATCATCACACCTTTGGTCAGAGTACTGACTCTGATTGGTGTAAAAATGGAGGATTTTTTTCTCATACATAGATATCGTACATGCATTGTAATTGCCCTCAAGGCTTGTGAGCTGTAAGGGTTGCATATTGCTCAACGAGGAAATTTACTCGATTCGGGAAGGATTTGCATCCATTGAGAAGGTGAAGTGTGAGGTACCTAGTCAGGCGCTGTATACCGTGGATTGCTTGGGGGCCATGGGGAATTTCGGATGTACATACCCAGGGTGTCCATTCAAGGGGAGATACCGGTAGCGGGTGGTCCACTTGCTAGTGATCGCTGCCTGGTGCCCCTCCTTCCTCTGCTTAAAAGCTGTTACTGTTCCTCTAAATCTATCCCAAATTCCCCAAAAGTACTCACGAGATCGATCTGAGCGACAAAACATCTGCTCAACTCCATCTCCTGTCAGGAATCAGACAAATTACTATTGAATAAACTGTCATGGGTGCAGTCAACCCATGTATCTAGAGCATGAGTACATAATTAGTGGCGTCTCCGGGTACACGCACACGCACAAGTTTAGCGACCTGTTAGGTACACGAGATGCCTTAAAACTACATGATATCGATCCGACCTATAGGGTAAAATTGACGGATTCCTGGGCTTCTAGTGCAGTTGCTGGACATGATCGTTGCCTATCTACTAGCTCTCTATTCGTCAGTTTTGCTTTTGTGTTTTGAGAATTGGACTAGGAGCAGCAGCTGCGGCCATGCAAGGTATATTAATATTAACAGGATCAGTCCAATGTGGGATTGACGATTCGATGCAGGTGGATTGATCAGTGCCAACCAGACCAGATTGATCACACGCCCGCCACGCGCGGCCGCGTATCCAAAATAGCAAAACAATAACAGCTAAACAACACAGCTTACCGCAGTGCGCAGTGCGCACTGTTTTGTTGTTTTTCTGTTGCAATGCCGTGTGTTCATCAACTGCTGTGCTGCGTGATCATGAGCGAGTTATACAGTGAGGCTCATGATTAACGATTACGATACTAAGATGCATATGGTGGTTTGGTTTGCATTGCCCCTCGCTGCCACGATAGTTGCACATGTGGGTTGCGCTGTTCGGTATCGCTGTTGCTGGTGACTTGGCTGTGTCTGTTCGTTGTGCTGAATCCGTGGACAGATCTCGTGCCAACTTGGAACTTGGACCAACGCAGCAAAGTTGATCGTGAATCCCAGGTCTACGTATGCAGCAAACAAAAGCGGAGTCAATGCTAGATCGCATGCACATGCCACCTGTTACCCACAGGGAATATTAAGACCGACTTTGGACGATTGGCGTCATTTTTGGTTGCTCAACATTCATACATACGGGGTTGGGTATTGACATATCCATACATGGGGCGTAGCAACGAATCATGGTTAGTAAACGAATCTCCTGATGAATGATCCGTTCTGATATGTCTGATAATTTGACCTTACATGCATCCAAGCTCTGTTTTCGAAACACTAGACTCTATGCGGTAGTGACTACCCGAGTAGGGAAGTAACGTACTCGACGATAAAATTTACAAATTCACTTCGCTTGGGTCTTTCGATTAAGCCGAGTTTTGCTGCGAGAATCCACTGGCCATGGTGACCCTGTACTATATTGCCAATCTTCTCAGTGGGCTCCCAGGCGTCCATGGATATCTGGACGAGACGAGAAGTCTAGAGCCGCTGATCATGCAGCGATACGATGTAAATATATATGAACGCTTGTCTGTAGGCTTACTATAAGGCACCAGTTAACTAGGCTACAGAGTCGATACATTTTCTGGGGGACGAATATCAGAGCTATGAGAATTCTGAACGGTCTGTGAGGTCTTTACTTTGCCGATCATGGACATGCGTTTCATGTCTCAGTCTCGGCATCATGTCTTAAAAAACATGGTATAGGAAAACATGCAAATCACCCATGGTCTCGATGTTAGTCTCGAACTTGCTATCTCGTATCTCGCTCGATGTGTCGAAAATACTAGAAGGAATGAATGAATTGACGTGGTGACATTGGCCCGATTCAAAGTGTAGCCTTGTGCAGTGGGTGCCAATCAATACGAACTTAACGTTGTATTCAAGGCCATATTCTACAAGTACTTATTGTCCCCTGCATAGAGAATACTTTGGATCCTATGTTCCTATACTTGATACCTTTGGGTTTATCTGATCGTCTGTAACATCTGCCTTCCGGAACACCTTAAGCTTTCAACATGATCAGATAGAACATCACTACCAGGGTCAGTCTATCCTCGCAAGGCGACCGCCAACGGCAGTTCCCAGAACAGTTCAGCTTACATATGCCCTTGTCATATGTTAGAATGAGATCCTCATACTGTATGCATGGCGCACAGCATCGAGAGGTCATGTGCCTCCGGCTGTTCCCCTCACGAGCGACAACGTTGACCGACCAACCGACTATCCTCCTCCAGGCAGGCCCCAAATGATGCAGCCTAAGATGGACACTCTCCTCCTCCCAGAGCCCTGGATATCTATGCACCCTCACCCGGGAGCCGCTGGTGGTGTTATGTTTCAGTGGGATCTTGAGATAGCTCGAGCCCATAGCTTTATCCAATTACAATATCCTATCAAGCTCAAGGCTAGGATCATGAGATCATACTCCAGCTCCAACGTTATCCTGGCTCACTGTCTAGTGAGCCAAGGGACGTGAGCCAAGGGATGTGAATTTCCCCGCGTTTGGCGTTTTATGGCAATGCTGCTGTGAGGCGACGACATTCCGCATACGCACACACATGAGACTGTTCGAACGACCGCTTACACATACTGCGCATACATCGGGCGGAGTTCGATTCTAGACATGAGAGATAGCATAGGGAATATTCGATGTTGGATTCGAGCCTAACATTACATTTAGCGTTCCGAATTTGAGTCCAAGAGATTACAGTTAACGTTTCTTGTCGCATGGCAATGCGGACGGTCGTCATTGTTTTGACTTACCAGTATGTATAAGTTAGTGGAAACGTGAGTACGTGAGAATCCTAACAACCCAGCTCCCGATTTTTACATGTGAAGAATTCTACACCATCCCTTGTTTTACCCCACTGGCTTATTATCGCGAGGGCGGGTATGAGAAAAGCCTAGCTTCCTTTCCTGATCGCCGACGTCTTATCTATTTCGGTACATTCGCCCAGGAAGCTCAAGCCCAATTTTATATCTTATCGATAAGGCCTTGGTTAAACCTGGAACACAAGGTGTCAATATCCTCTAACCGCCTAGAGTTGCACTTTCAAAGGTTGAATTTTAGACACTGGAGCCGGGTCGCCAAGTCAAATGCACTCGGTAAAGTGTCGTCTATAAGGTGCTGAGCGGGATGGGATGAACGACCAGACACACCACCACCAGAGCTCAACATTTCTAACATGCAAGCCCCATGCGTGTGGTTCCCTAACGGTTGAAGTGGGACCGGAGCAAGGAGATACGTGTTGAATACTGGAGATAGGCAGAATACTAGCCTGGGTGGCACAAGCTGTTCGTATGTGCCAATGGACAACACAAACTAGACTAAACAAATACCCAGTCTGGTTAACAAATACCACGATTAATTAACTAAATGCAAGTTTTTATGGATGGATAAGAGATTGCATTGATTGCATGTTGCGATAGGCCTGTATGTTGGTTACCGAATCTGGTTATCGAGCTATCTATCACGTTGAAGTGTCAGCTGTTCTGTCTAAATTAAGAGAGCTGTTGTTTATCTATTTACAGGATAACCAGATAGATGGGGTCACGGGCAGTCATTCCGGAGAGTTACAAATTTACAGGATGTGTTGGTCTGTTGTTGGGAGCATTAGAAATGTCCTCAGCCAGTGAGAATTTCAATCCGAAAGCCCCAGGATAGTTGTAATACTGTTACCACTAACACTCTGCAGAGTGTCACTACTCTGCCTTCATCAAATCACCCCAGCGGCAGCAGATGGAGTCAGCTGTTTTCTGCGCATGGCCTTCTACCAAATATGATCCTTCAATTTGTATGCAATGAGGTATGATCTCAATGCTCCCATACCGCGATGCAAGAAATCGACACTGACTAGTGAATCAGCAAACTCCAATACAAAATACTCACAAGACGATCGACTAAAGCTCTCTACATCTATGTTACCTCATTACGGGAGGATTGTTTTTAGTGGCCGTTACATAGTGCCCCTCGTATCTCCAGGGCAATCCCCTCCCTGTCTTTCCTTCAGTTGCGAGCATGGAACGCTCCCCTGGTAGATCTAGAAGGAACAAAAAGGCCATATCTGCAAAGGCCACTCGTGAGATATTTGCAACTGTAACAAATCGAACTGTGAACTGGGGCATAGATACTATACTACCAACCAATATCTCTCTGTATGCACCCTCACTGGAAATATGAAATATCAAGAAAGGCCACCACACGGAGAACTTCCGTCTCAAATATATATCGAACATTCTCTCTCATTGGCTCCACGCTAGACGGCAGCAGGAGCCATGCATCCTTTCATTTGTCTTCCGCCAGCCTGGTTCCTGGGAAGTCTCTTGTTGGGCCTAGAATTCCTAATGCTGCTCGTATTTGATGTTGAGAGACCCGGTTTCCTGGGCTCCCTTACTGGATATCTTTATAGACTGAATTGAGAATCGTAATGACCTTGCCTTTATGTGAAACTTAGGACCACCAAACCCTGAGTTGATTAATTGGAGAAATCCATAGGTAAGGCATGCAATGGGTTATAGGGTTGTTTTCTGTAATGGAAACAAAAGAAGAACGTTTTTGGAATCGGTGCCCCCCCCCTGGCTTGGGTTGAGGGTAAGATTACAATAAGAGAAGTCACCATATAAAAGAGCTGCCAATAAGTTCTCTTCCACCTGGAAACTCAAAAGTGGGCGATGCTCCCTTCTATACATCGATACTGCCACACTTTCCGATCGTTACCCGGGTACTAGTTGGTGTGGTAATGAACACAAAATGGGCCCAGTGAGTACTACTGTATTATCATCATAGAGCTACTCTACAGTGAGAAACACAATTCTTTCACTTGGCCCCGGCCAAAGGTAGGTCCAAGATCGTGATGTCTAAAGGCCCAATGCAACGCAACGATCCTGATTTGCTTAAAAAAAACCAGTTCAACTGATAATCTATCACTGGTGAAACCGCAACCCCACGAATCACAGAGGAGGTGCTGAACTCCTACTGTTACCACTGGCTCAACAGTGCAGGAGGCCAAAAGATCAGCGTCGAGCTCCATACAATCCCCGAAAAACTAACACGCCGCTCTCATCTTATAGCTCCATATTGTGCTCGTCCGGTGTCCACTTCCTCGACTCAAGATTTTTGATTCCCAGAAAAGGGAGAGAAAGTTAAGTTGCTAGCTGGTACATTCTCTTCTATGTGGCTCTCCTGCTCCATCAAGGTCAATAGACATCCACCAGACCTGACCCCACTCTCCCCAGCAAAGCCGGGAAGGAAACAGAAAAATATGAAACCCTAATATGAATTCCCCTTGATGCCGTATGTCCCTCATATTTTTTTTCCCGCATCCTAGCCAGGAATGGTAACCTTCAGAAAGATACATCCATCAACAATGCCACCCTCCAATGCCAAATCGACCGATGGATAGATTAACCAACCAATGGGCGTTTACCAAACCCACAGCTTAATACCAAGTCTCCACTAGAGTCTCCCTCAAGCTTCCCCGGACGTTATCTGGTCCCATTCCCTCACCAAGCTTGAATACCGACTCAATAACACTCAGTTCGGTTGCAGTAGTATCCAGACCCGTTACCGCCAGCCAGTCATTGACAACCATTCCAGCTCCAACAACAGGTGAACCTCGGTTAATACTTCCTGCTACAAGCGGTACCTGGAGAAGTGAAGAAAGCTCGTCCTGGTCTTGTATCGATGTCTTTGGATGCACGATTCCTCCTAAACGATGTGTCAACTTTCGCTCTACATTCTCCTAGCGCTAGTAAAACACTCCAAATCTGGATGCCCGCGTTGGGATCCACAGGGGCAACCCTGGTTGGGACCAGCTCAGAACCCATCCATCACATACCTTGATTACTCAATGCACAATAACTTCCCGTCAACACATTATCCTGACCAATCGTTTGCCTGAACACTTCTACCCCCAACACATCCGCAATGATTTCTTCCGTTTCTCGCTCTATATCTGGGTGTACTAGTGCCACGTAGTCGTTACAACAGATGACGTTTCCGAGTGCTGATAGGCGTTCTTCTATCCGTTGGATTTTGACGGCATCTGGGAGGGAGTTCCGGAGATGCTGGAGTTCTTGGTCGGTGGTGGAAGTGGGGACGAGAAGACCTTTGCGGTTGCTGTGCGGCGTGTTAGCGTGTGAAGAATGTAATCGATACGGGCGTTCGATGAAGGTGTTGTTAGTATGTTCGTATTGGGGTGGGTGTTTACCCAGCAGTCATTCGTCCAACAATCCGGGTGCCAGCTATGGTGGTGTGACATATCGGGATTACATCTGCAAGTTCTGCCTCGAATACACTGTACCCAGTAGGCTGGATTAGAAATTATCCACCAGACTCCCCTAAATCATCCATCGTGGCTCCCTCCCCTTCCTTCCGTCATGAATACCCCATACCTGTAAAAGTTCATCGATCCACCAGTAGCAACTAACGCATACGAGTTCGTAAGAGTAGCAAACACCCCGACTCTGTATCCTCATAAATTCACCATTAGCACTTCACATTCAATCCCACCCATTGACCATCTCATGACTGTTGGTTTGCACATGAAGACTGCTTTTGCTTATTGGAAGGAATCAACCCAACTCATTAGAATTCTCAAACTAAATACCCCGGATACCAATTAGCAAGCTGTATTCTTCCTTCCCCGAAGCGATGATATCTCTACCCCGCCACACCGCAGGGTCAACTTGCGGAGGGAACTAATAACGTACCTGCGCACGAACAGCCATCCTTTCTCTGTGAACAAATGTAGCTGATACTCCTAGGCGTTATTATCGATTATGTCGAGATGCCCGCACAAGATGGTGATTGTATATTGAAGTTGCAAGGCGGTCTACTGAATGAAACGATTTTTCGTAAACTTTACTAGGATGGAACCGAGCCTGCCCTGCACAGGGTAAAATCTTGGCAGCTCAATTGCCCGATTAGTCAGTTGCAGCAGACCTTTTGGGTAGTCTCGTGCCTACCTATTTTTGCTAATAATTGATTCGGGACTGCAGAACCGCAGCTGTTGATCATCCCCGGAGTATGGCAGACATTCCAATGCTTTATAGAGTTTCGGAAATCTGTGATGGCAGTTGTAGGTAGGTCTCAATACGGGTGGTCTGGGTTTTCAGCCGCATAGCGAAAGACTCATAGTGATGCTCTCCACTATCATCACATAGACCAGTTGTGACTCAGGCAGCAACTGAGTGAACTGCGTATTTGTTTTGATTATCAAAATAGGAAAGTGAAGATGAGAATGTACGTACACTTGACCTGACAGTGGAAAAATAGACAGAAAACAAACGAAACGTAAAAAAAGAGAAAAAAAACATAAACATAACTGGCACATGGGAGTGACAGGCAACTGCAGAATTCACCTAACGGCCTGTAACTAGGATCCCACGCCTCAGATCATTTCCATCCAAACCCAGGCTAGCCCGCGTGCAGCCATAAACTACGTCCAATCTTCATCGTCCCTTCTACCCATTACCGCAACCACATCAAATGACCCTCCAACACCTACTCGTCATCTCCATCCGGCTGCTCAAAAAGAAAGTTTGCTGCCAATTCCTCATTTTTGTCAAAAGCAAAATAGGCTTGGATGACAAGATCTCGTTCAAATCCCAGACGGCACAACTGACAGGGTATCAGTAAGCATCATACGAACATCCGATGTTTCCAAATCTAAGGACTTACCCGCTCGATTGCCTGTCGCTCCTCCTCCGTTACCACGACTTGGTGTGTCCCAGGCGGCATAGCGCCACCAGGCCCGTCATCATCATTATCAGAGCTCTCACCCAACAGCTGCAAGAATTGCTCTTGATTTTGATTTATCAGAGCAGCCAATCCGGGGTTTCCTTGACTGACTTGCTGCAAGATGGGCTCCAGCATCTGTGGCTGTTGTTGAACAACCTGCCGTAGCTGTTGGAATTGAGGGTTATTACGAAGGAATTCCAAATTTCCCAAACCAGCGCCAGCACCAGAACCCCCGCCTTGCTGTCTTTGCCTTGCAGCGTTAGCCGCAGCCTCGAATAAGTTGACATTCTCTCCTTCAGCTGCCGCAGCGGCCGGTGGTACTGCTGCAGGAGGAGGACTAGCGGGGTTGACCGCCGGCTGTCCTATTGCTGCTTGACGTGGTGGTGGTTGCCGCTGTTCTTGTTGTAGGTGCTCCGGGATACCCTAATTATTCGTTAACCTTGAAAGCTCATTCATATTGCCTTATTGTTGGCCTACCATCAAGAGATATTCCACGGCCCTATCCGGATTATAGAATGCAGCTCTCATCGCACGGTCAATATTCTCACGCTCGTAACCCATTTCCAACATATTCTGAATCGCAGCCTCTCGTTGGGCACCCATAGCTAACGCGGATGGGTCGTTAAAGCTTGGTGCTGCTGCAGGCTCAGCAATAGCAGTGGCGGCGGGGCCAGTACCAGCTGGTGATGGTGTCTCCGGTACATTCTGGGCTCTCGAGGCAGCTGATGGGGCAGCAGGCGTAGTGAGAGGTGCAGCTTGCTGGGCCGGTGTTGATGGAGCAACCTTCTTGGGGGTCGATGCAGAGGATCCAGCGGCTTCCTTATCAGCTGGGGGTGCTTTGGGCTGTAGCACCAAATAGTTAGGGTAAGCTATCAGTAGTGAATATACAAAGAGGGGATGCAAACCTTAGAAATCATGCAGACAATGAAGCCCTTCTCTTCGATGCTGTAGGATCCAATCGTATTTTGATCCTGCAAGATCTTTCCTATAGGCAGCTAGACTGTTAAAGACATCTTCCACCAAAGTACACGAAAAACCTGTGACTTGCCTGAGTAGATGAGCTTCTGTTGGGCAACTTCCCATCCTTTCTCGGTTGAGATCTTCTCCTTGAGCGTAGCAATCTGTATCTGCAGTGAGCATCCAGCCCATCTCGTCAATAATGTACCGACTCACCGTTTCCGAAGGCTCTGCTTCAATGAAGAATTTCTGCTGTTTAAGATCCTATATTCATAGTTAGTGATGACCAAGACATTTCTCGGAGTGCACGAGCGACATGCCTTGAATGTGAGCTTCATGTCGGAGATAAACTAAACTCGTTGTAGACGTTAGATAACTAGGGAAGTCTTCGAGGGTGGTTGAAGGTTGTGATTATCGAAGGCGGGGGAGGGGAGTGGGGGTGGTACAGCAAGCACTTGAAAGGTCTTGAGATGTCTGGGGTCTGGCGAGGCTAGGGTCTGGGTGAGGCAAGGCAACAGCGAATTCGTGGCGAAACAGCTTCAGCGAGACTGCTTATTGCGTGTTACGTTGCTGACTGTGCAAAGTTATTAGTACACCAAAGGAACCATTTTGGCCGAAGGCTGCCCGTTGCCTGTATCAATAAAGTAGTCTGGTTATCAATAAAGCACGGAGCTTGTTATCCGACGCATATGTGGCCTATTACAGTACGGTACAATTAGAACAACTACTCTACAACTCGTAATCTGGTTGGCACAAGCCCCTACCTACATCTTGTATCTGATCTCGTGTCTTGTATCCATGTTTTTGGCTAGTCTGGCGGGCACCGGCCTCCCGTAGGTTCCATGGTTTTCTATCAAGACGATGTTGAAGTATTATCATCAACCAATCTCTTGCTGTAAGGTTCAGGTTATATCAAAGCTGTATCAGCTTGCCCAAAGATGCATCACAAGTAGCCCAAATCCTGCCCAGGCTCAATAGCTAACGTCCTCCGGTCATAGAGTTTCACATGCATGATTTCTAGATTTATAATATTTGTTGCTCCCAAGATTAATTTTATGATTCATGATTAGAAGGTAGACTTTTATTTCAAAAACAGTGAGAATTTGGAAACAGAGCTCCAGTATCTGTACCCAAAAGGTCCAGGCTCCAAGCTACATTTTACTTGTTCATATATAGTACGGTAGGCTCGTTCTCGCACTTTCGGCCTTACCCCAAGGCTGACGCATTGAAAGGCCTCCCTTCGTTCTAATATCAACTGACAAGTGATGACACAAGCTCACGATGTCATGGACTCTTCCAGTTATAATAACATGGCGGTCATAACCCTAAGAGACTCCTCCCCCGCATAAATATAAGAATTCTTCATATACCTAGTTTCGGCGCCAGACCCTGAATGAGGTTCTGCTGCCTACCTTGGATGTGGCTCCGGAATATAACTTACTCTTTGTCGCCAATCCATAATAACATCTCCCCAATGAAAGCTACGTATATATTAAACTCTTCTATCCTCTCTCAAATGACAACTACCCCCTTCTTCACAATCCCTCCACTATTCAACACTATAATTTCCTTCCTAAAAACAACATCAGATGTGTCCGTTCCTCTATCAATGATCTATCATCTTAGCTAGCAACGCCTAATCACAGAATCCCAATCCTTCATAAAATAAATGAGCTACCATAATGTCCTCTTGTTCTGCACAATCTTGAGCTCCGCCAGCTACTTGCATTCCATCGCATCCAACTTGCTTTGCAACACGGTCTCACTCGTCTGTCTGGTCGTCTTTACATACGCCTTAATGTCTGCCTGCTGTTCTACACCGTAGCCGAGTATGTAACCAGACTACTGAGCGTGTATTTGAAGAAAGCCTGGTCGTGGTTGCGTCAGTAAGAACTATACCAACCTGACCCTGTTCGGAGGACTCTAAGTACACGGCTTCTGGCTATGCTCTCCGTTGCATCTCCGAGTTCATCTCTGACATTAATGGAGAGAATTCTACCGAATGCAGCAGTGGTGGACAGTACCTAAGTGCTGACTCGAACTGAAGGAATCGAAGACGAAGCTGTGGATGGCTGAGAGGGACTCGAAGCGAACGCTCCAATACCTCCGACCCTCCTTATATATGCCAATGCCACATGTCAGTACCTATGCAAGCCTTCCAAATTAGGCAATTTAAGAGCGTTCCCAGCAGGGAAGGGGATGTTCCGTAGGGGACCAGCTGACGGTTTTGGACTAGCAATGCCGATGGGACAGGACTGCTGGCCAAGGGCCACAAGCTTCGCTCGTATCTCGTATAGAAATCTCGAGCCGAGCCTCAGTCATGTCGTGCTTAGCCGAGAGCAGCCCTGGTTATTGGTGGTTTAGGTCCCAGCGGCTGGGATCCAGAGATCTTTGCTTTTAGTCAGTCCCCTGGGGCTACTTTGCTTTTATCCAGCTGAGTACCTATCGAGCGACCAGGTCAGCATGTCTCAGACCTGACTTTTGAACTCTCATTTTCTTAGTTCATATTCAGTTTATCAAAATCCTTGCTACTTTCTGAAGAATATATCACGTCTTTGTCGTATTGGTTTGCCTTGGGTGTTGGTTTCTTCAGTGGTCGTGTAAAATGGTTTCAACCATTTTTGGCTCTACGTCGCCAGCCGGCATAGCCCGAGGTACTGTACATCCTGGGTTACAGTCTAATATGACCTAGACAGGCAATTGCAAGGACCGGAGATATCCATCACTGAGGAAAGAATTGCTCGCTAGGTGCATAGTGCGCGATGGCCGAAGCAGTTGGACTATCCGAATCAGCCCTAGTCTTGAACCATCCCCGGAGGTGCGATATCACTGTATAAGACTCCTTGTCTGTATCTGAATCATAACTGTAGGATAAGTCAAAATCCAAGCCAAGGACGCCAATCTGCCCACAAGTAGTAACGCCGCTATCTACAGACAAGGAGTTTTCCCGGTAGAACGACTTGCTGGGTTGTTCTACTTGTTGGGTAGTCTGGTCCTCGTTGAGCCCAATTCGTCAACCCCACCCCCGAACGTACATATCTTCACGCACATACCCCACATACCGGACCAGTTATGCGTTGCCATGGTGGAGAGCTAGTGAGGCACACAACGTACACACCATGAACTCTCTATGCAGGGCTTACTTCTCTGTTATCCTTCGTTCTGTATCAAGATTAACCCCACGCATCACGAACAGCTTCGAAGCCTCATATTTTACACTTAGTCTTAAGTTGTGGGGCTGAATGGTAGCGAAACGATTGCAAGGGACGAGGTACGTTCAGTCTTTCTGGGCTGTAGCTTGATCATTGGCACAGATAGGTTCATGCTGAAGGCGATTTACTACCGTTGACCGTCATTTACCTTACAGTGAAGAGACCCAATCTCGAGAGAAATACACTGGCTTTATTTCAGTGTTCTCGGGGCTCGTTAATACCAGAGCTCCCAATATCAATATATCATGGCCAATATCTAGAGACATCTGATATTGGATATACCTTTTCTCACTTTTTCTTCGGCTCAAGCTATTTGATTTCAAGAGTTTCTTTTGTACATTTATAGCCATTCTATTGGAGGAGAATTCATTGGTTTTGTGTGCTTTGTGCTGCCCTGAGCCAGGTCCCGTGACTTCCTATCGGGGGGAGGGCACGACGAAAAGAAAGATTCGATATCTCTATCTGTGGGCTCGGACTATCGGTCAACTTTGATCTCTTATCTGATTTGCTCGGTCAAGAGCTGGTTGCACGCCTGTACTGGGTATTTTTCGGTCTGTGGCTGTTTGCTCTCTGTTTGCTCTCGTTCACCCCCTCTCTGCTTTCCCTTCCTCGAACATAACATCAATCCTCATCACTACTTTCACATAACAGTACTCATCTTCTGCCTATCCCCTATCCCTTTCTCGGCACGCAACGTGCAACCTACTGGGTTCTGGTTCAATGAGTTCCCAACCCGGCAATCAACCGCCTCGCTCGGGGCCAGAGACGCCAACACCTCCGTCCACTGCAAGTTCTTTTGCAAAACAGGAATTACTTCCAGCTGCCGAAAAGAAAGAAAATGCTTACCCTCAGCATCCAACCAGACTACTTCAGCATTTCCCCCAAACCAAGACCCGGCTTCTAGCTACACTCAACCTCGGTGTTCATATTATGGCCTCATTGATCTTAATACCGATCGGATGGGAAGTCATGTACTCAGGCACGGAATTTACTATTGAAGTTTTCATTGCAGGGGTATGG
>Ga0307511_10000999_pt1 | contig 30084 bp, 20 predicted proteins | sample 13_EM_MG_FD_200266 | JGI IMG/M metagenome (GOLD analysis project Ga0307511, IMG submission 200266) | Populus trichocarpa ectomycorrhiza microbial communities from riparian zone in the Pacific Northwest, United States - 13_EM | ecosystem: Host-associated > Plants > Roots > Unclassified | place... | reverse complement strand
CCCGCACCCAGCCTCGCCTGCTCCCTGGCAGTGAAGGTCCCCTCCCCAGCCTCTATTAACCCGTATAATCTTGTTGAGAAGAGAATTAAAGATATAATCCCAACCATTTAAAGATGTAGAACCCAAAGCCCCAAAATTCCAGTTACCGGAAAGATATATGCTGATTGCGAGATAAACAAAAAAAAAAACTCCAGAGTACGTTTGCCTCGCCCACGGATAATCCTTTCTAATAAAGCGCATAACATAAAAACCAAATTCCCAGATAAGGAAACCGCACAAAAAAAAATAAAGCCCAAGAGATATGAGGGATAAAAAAAAAAGTAAAAGCAGCAGAGAACCACCGGCCCCATGTGACAAAATGAAATAGCCCAGAATGAAATAGGATCCTCGTTTTCGCCGGATAGGGTATCCTGCCGCCACCACCGTATCGCGCTCGAACCATGTCATCTCTGCCATTATAGGCAACAGCTAGCCCCAATCCCTATCGTTGCCGAGCTATGTATCTCGTGTATGGTTGATGAGGACTTGGTAGGGATATGTGCGTTGATTGGCTGCGCTATTGCGGGGCGAAAATTGATATTCGAAGGGATAGGTAATAGAGGCAGGGCCGAGGAGTAGGATAAGACGTTAGGCATTATATGTGCAAGGCCGGCAAGTCTTTAGCTGGCAGTATTTACACTCAAAAATAAACCAATGTGGGCCGGAGTGACACATTCCGCAGTTCCATAGTAGGAGGGTCGACTCGCTCTTGATGATCTTGAAGCTGTGATGGCAGTAACCTGGGATGGCCATTGCTATTTTCTTCTTGTTCTGTCAAAGGTATATGCTTTTTTGAGAAGCGAGGGAGTGGTTACGCCAAGCTGCTGCAAGATGTAACGGTATATGGAAGGATGTAGTTAGACTTGAAGTATCAGGTACTACTATCGCTGTAGCTGTAGCTGTAGATGTAGATGGGATGATTGATGAGAAAGGGAGGAGGAAGCGAGTGGCGTCAACGGTGTAGCTGAGGAGGAAAAGACGAGATCAGGCTACTTCAGCAGGGCGGGAAGCAGGCCTACTTATATGATGAGATGACCGAAGAAGACCCGCTTGAGGGATGAAAATATCATATGCAGCTGTGCTGTGCGTTTTCCCTGGTTGGGAAGGGCGAAGGATGGAACCCTCGGGGATAGATGGATGGGTGGATGGGATGCCAAAAAACGCCCAAGCCTCTGGGTATTGGATTGATTCGGTGTGAGCTGACCTGTGGTATACCGGGGAAGGAACTGATCCTCCCTTCGCTGCGTTTTTGGCGAGATATGGAACCCACTAGGTCGGGCTCGGGCGAGCTCTTTCATTCGATGTCTGTGGACCAATCGCAAGAGGCCTGAGAGGAACTACTTTCTTGTACTTACCGGGCGGACCACACCTCGAAACAAAACCGCAAATATACCATCACACAAGAGTTCAAGGTTCTCGGTTATGGTCCCACCAAATGTCGGCACTGCTCAGACACATTTGCATCAAACGCCCCCCCTCTAGGAAACCGGAACCAAAGGTAATTGGCTGAGCTCGAATTCGAAAATTTAGTGCCTCCCGGTCCAGGGTATTGTTGCAAAGTACCAGAGTACCGGGAGGGGTGGAGGACCCTCCGGTTCCCAGCACTAATAAAAAACCAACAATTTGGTACCGTAGCCTTTCCGTGTTTCGATAAGGCACAAAAGCATGAAAATGGTGCTTGGACGGATTGTGGTTGGGGACCAGGATCATCAATATCAGATGAGGTTGTAAGGGTTCCCTAGGCCTTGGTCGGGGTTTCTACGCTTTTTAGACAGACCGCAATCTCTAGACATAAGATGGAATACGGGGACTGGGATGATCACGACCATTGGGGAGGGAAATTCGAAGGGGATTCAACAAACCGGACAGAACCTTCGCCGTTTCGCGACGGCGGCGAGAGGGTGTGTGGGGTGGGATTTGTTTACAGTTAAGACAGAAAAATGTTTCCTGTGCTTCTTTTTTGCTGGTGGGTCTCGAGCTTGCCCATGGCTTCGCCCCCAGCCTTAGAAATGAGACCTCCAAGGGCTGTGGTGGGGGGTGGGAAATCCGAAGTTGAAGAGGAGCAGGTAGCTACGTAGGGATTTGAAGGGGGTGAGGTTGTTGCGGTACTTTACATATTAAAGACTCCAAAGACAAGACAGGGCGCCACTCGTGATCCCAGATCCCGTGAAATGTAGGCCTGGAGACATTTGTATTTACATCTAGGTACATCTGCATCTGCGTCTGCATCTGTGACATCCCACCTATATTGTGGTACCCTAAGACTTGTGAGACATGCCCTATCGGTCTCACTCCTTTCATCATAGACGGCTAGGAGAAACCTCGATATCCTCGCTCCGCGATAATGAAACAAATCTCCCCATTCTCTTCCCCTAAACCCCTCCAGTCCCCAATCCAAGACCTCTAGGGCATCACCATTGTCGCTCCCTTTTTCCCCAACCCACCACTCGGGCTCCCATCCCCACCAACGCCGCCCAAGCCAACCCAGTCCATGCCTCTACCCCCCTGCCTGCCAATCCCTGCATCTCTTGGATCTAATGCACAAAAGGGAGAGCGTCCTCGCCAGCCCAGCTTCGCTGCAAGGCATGGAAGCTGAACCGCAAGGTCGGTAGCTAGGCGTGCAGCCTTGATTCAGGCTAGTGCGTTGCCGATATAATAGTGCCGCTGCAGGTCGATCGTTTGGGTATGTTTGTAATCTCCTATTGCAAACGAAACAAATTGAAACAAGGATATAAAATCATAAAAACAAAAGCAATAGTCGGTTTAAGCTGGCACCTATATAATCCGCACAGATCGCGCGGCAGTTGACCTTTCATATTCCATCTTTTGGTGTCACGAGTCACGAGGACGGAGCGAGCTGCCAGAATCGGGAGCGAATCTGACAACTGGCGGGATCTAGAAGTGGTAAGTATCCTTAACGTACTAGCCTGCCACGGAATAGAACACCAAACAAAGTTCTAGTACTTTTGAGGCTCACTTATTTCCTCCTTCGCAGCCCCTGTAGCTGACCAAGAACCAGTCACTTTGGACTGAAAGGGGCCCAACCACTGACTCCTCCCAAAAACTTGTTTGTAGGCAATCTCAGGTGAGGCTCAAAGAGAGGCCTGAGTGCGACCCGAGTGAGTCGATTCTTCCAGGGATCTAGTGCTTTGTCCCATGCGGCTGGGATGGCATTGAGGAAGTGCTATTGAGTCTCTGCCATGGGAACCCATGCATGTTCTACGTAATCGGGAAGACCTCCGTGGCGGACGACTTGGTGCTTTGACACGGACTTTGACACACTTGACAGAACCAAAAAAAAAACTGATGACGACGGGCATCAAAACATTTATGTAGTCATAGGGTCAGCCTATCCACCCGTGAGCTGGCGGTGGTACATCATATCAACCTCAAATTTTATAGTATCCACAGAGGCCTGTTCCATGAACGTAGAGTTGACTGGTAAAGGTTTTGTGGCTTTAAGCGTAGAAAACACATGTGTAAAGGGAACGAATCAGATATGGGAGAATATGATAACTTGTTCATCTGGCAGCCATTGATATCTCATATCATCGCTTCATGATCACCCATGGCTCTTCACCAGTGGGTACAAGGCCCCGTGTGCCACCCTCGCTTGCATACCCCGCACGTTAAGCTGTGGCATTTTAGGCATTTGGCCTTTGAGTCACGGCTAATCGAAAATGGAGGAATAAATTCTCGACAAGTTGAGGTATGACAGTATGTGTTATCGACAGGAATATCGTAGTCCTCAGCCAGTCTGCTGTACTCGGTGCATTCGGCGGCTGATAGAAACCCAGATACAGTCTCAACTGGAATATTCACATTACAGCATTGGACTGGAAATGCATCTTCCGGGTTGCGAATCGCTTGTCTAAATAAGTCTGTCCGGCAAGAACATTAGTTATCATCCTTTTGAGATGGAACTCTAAGACCAATACCTTTTACGCATGTACTGCAGAGGAAATGCATGCAATTGGGTGCTTGTATCATTTTTTTCACTTGGTATTTTTCCACACATACAACGCACCGAAATTTAACAACTCTACCACCCTTTGATGACTTTCTTGGATGCGACTGGGAATCGCCACCTGCCATAGCAGCATTTGGTGAGCCTGGTAAAAATCCCGAATATCCTAGTCTGGGCGAAGTATTTCGTGTGGCGTCATGCCCTAAATCTGCTCCGTGGGACGGAGCTATATCTACCGATCTTTGCAATACATCACTTTGTTTGATAGCACGTAGCCGGGGGTCATGATCATGCACCATTGGAGAAGCCGACCTTGACCAATAGGTATACGCACCCGCAGGGTTATGCAAATAATTTGCTGGGTCAGTGTGGGTGCGCCTGCTTGAGTCTGGAAGTGCCAGATTGGGCGTTCCCGACTGGCATGCTAGATTCAAAGCATGGAAGGCTGGACTATTAGGCACGGATAAACTTGAAGATAACTGAAGTAAAGGGAAATCTTGTGCTCGTGGAAGACCAGCAGTGCTTTGTCCAGGTGTAGCCCCTAATGGACTGGTCTTTGTCGGTGTTAGAGGCAGTCGATAATGTAACGGCAGCGTTTTACTCTCCTGTGGTATGGATGTCGCCGAGGTTACAATTTTGGGGGAATCCCAGTTAATGCTTCCCCTAGTTGTGATTGGGCTGACATCAAAACTGTTATCAATAACCTCGCTGGCAGTGTTTGAAGGCGGTAGACTCTTATTCGCCGTCAACCCCTCTAAATCGGTGGGAACTGTGATTGTCGTATCTGAGGTATGCATTCGCCTCCGCCGGACCGCTGCTCTTCTCTGTAAGGGTGGTGTACCTGGAGAGGACGACGGAGGTTGTGAGGCTCCAGCACCGATTCTGGATAATGGCGTTCCCCTTTCGGCGAATACACGTCCCCAGCGGTGCTGAGGGGAAACCCCCCTCATTGTACTATCTCCACCATGTGGTGGTGGTGATGGTGGTGGTGATGATGGTGGTGGTGGTGGTGGTGGTGATGGTGGTGGTGATGATGGTGGTGGTGGTGGTGGTGATGGTGGTGGTGGTGGTGGTGGTGTATTTGATACTCGCAGCCGTTCTATGTTCTCTTGTATTTCATCATCACCAGTTGCTCCTTGGTATTGCACGTTGACCAAGTCACTAGTAAAGGGTCCTCCGGAAGATAATCCCATGTTCTGGTCATGCCCCATAGCAGTCTCGGGCGATGCTCTGTATGGAGGGTGCACTGATGATGTAATTGCTCCATCCCCATGGATGGATCCATACCCTACCTGTCTAGGACCACCTTCGAACACAGACGTTGAGCCGCCGCTTCCTGGCGTTGTTCCCTCGTTTGCATTGTTCAGCTGTTTCGCTCGCAGCTCTGCCTTTTGTCTTGCCTTTCGTGCTTTCCGATCTGATTCAAACATAAGTACAAAGAAAACTTCCAGATATTTAAGGGCGCTTTACCATCTTCATTACGAGACGCCCGTTGGGACACTAGGTCATTATCCACTGTGTCGCTCCGGGAGGATCTCTTCGAGCTCCGCCCTGATATCCTCCTCCTATGGTCTTTCCCCTCCATCACATTTACTCAGTTGGCCGCAAACATAGCATATAAGATATTGATCACTTCGTACCTTCATTGTGGGTATTCGAGTACATTGCCTAGTCGCAGACGGAACATGAGGGGATGGACCAATTGAATAAACAAAGGCAGTCCGATTGGGTCCAAGACTTAGAATACCACCCCGGGAAATAGCCTACTTTAAAAAAAGAGGTTGCTACTTCGTATTCTCTCGAAACATCCCACTCGCCAGTGCTTGATGTCTCATGGTATCTTCCACCACTCGTACCTATGCAAGGGACGTCCACACTTTACTGTAGTAAGCTCGGTAAAAATAAAGACTGTTGTGATTAGGCTGCATTGGATCGCTGCAGCTACTAGATTCTTAAAATAGGTTCATGTTTTCTAGAACAATTTAGCGAAGCGACCCCACGTTTAATGCGGAATGATCACCGATGAAATTCAACTTGTTTCTTCAACTTCATAATGGCCGATAATAGACCTATGACGTTGGCTTGCTTTTATTTTGCATTTCCCAGGTACCACAGCATAATAAAACTCGCCATAGAATATAGTACATATAAGCGGGGTGCAGCGGATCAAATAAGTAAGCCGGGGGTATATTGGAAGGGGCTTTGTATTATAAACGCATGTCAGGAAACCTAAAAGGGACGGTGCAAAGTGTCAGTCTAACGATTAATGCTGCAATATATATCGTGAAGGTCAAGGTTCTTCGGGATGATCTGCTTAGTGCCTCGAGTAATCTTACCTAGTCATCTGTTCTCCATAAACCTTCAAACCCCGTCTGCATACACTTTCTGCCAGCGATTGTGTTTCCGAGCTTTCCTGCTGCTAGCACATCCAGACCTTGTGATAAACCAAATATTATTCCAGCGTTGAATGTATCGCCAGCCCCCACTGTCTCCACTATTGGGCTACAGTTCGGGAGAGGCCCAATCTCCAGCATAGTCCACGATACTTTCTCATGATCAAGATCCTCGTCCCGAAAGCTGCCTTGTTGTAGTCTGTTTCCTTGTTGGTCACCAAGGGTTCCGAGGATGCGGCTGGATATCCCAGCAGTGTTACTATCATGCAGTACTCCACTGGAATGGTCAGGTAATGTAGGCTTCGGAAATCTGCACTTTGAGGAGTACAGCATGAGGCATCCAGCACCTCCTAGGGTTATGAAAAGGGCTGAAGACTGTTTCATATTGAATCCAGTTATCATCTGATTGATGCTCACGCTCCCCTTCCTCATTTCGTCTAGTAGAAATGGGATCTTTTGCATCGATGCGTCTCTGCCAGAAAAAAGTAGCACATCGGCCATGGACTGCAGGTTTGTGATTCCTGGCCTCGAACTATCTTCAACATCAAGGCTTATGATTGGCATTGAGGAGTCTCTGTATCTGCTTGCTAGATCATCTAGGAATAATTTGACCTCTAGGCCATTCCTCCCTTCGATATGAACCCAAGAAGGAAGAGAGTTGTGTTGAATATTTCTGGATAACTCTGCAAGTGCAGAGGACAGCTCTACAGAGGTGATATCAGGAACTCTTGGGAAAATTAGGAGAGTAAGCAATCTTTCTTGTAATATGGCGTAAGTAGAGATCACTTTCTTACGTGTTCCAGCTGACAACGCTCCTGGATTTGCGTTTCTCGTCCTCAATAACATATGCTACGGCAACATCATGCCCCTCCCTTAGCACGCAACCCATGTTGATCGAGTGAGATTCAAGCTCTCTAATCATCTTCTCACCCAGGCCCTCTCCACAGCCTAGTGCAAAAAGCAACCCCAAGCGGTACTCTGGGTATCGACCGAGGACCGCTTTCAGGACCTTCAGCGAATTCGTAGCATTGCCGCCAGTTCTCACCACCCTCGAATGGGCTCGCACTTTGCCATCATCCTTGAATTCGGGTACTGAAAGGATGATGTCCCTATATACTGCACCAAGTCCTAAAATGAGGTATGTCATTGGAGTGGCCAGTAGGATGCAGCTCAAGGCTCAGGTTAACCAGACGCGTAGAACATTGAGATAAATTTTTTTTTTTGAGTCACGTGAGATCAAGCACGAAACTGTAAAGATAATCGGACTCACAAAAAAGCAATTACTTAATAGATAAAATACTTCAATAAACTTATTGCTTACAGAAATAAAAACGCTATAAGGCACAAAACTCCACCTTCCTTCCTATCCCATTTCCCACCACTGTAATCTATGCCTCTGTCATTAACTTCCTTCGCCCTCTATCTGACTACTGCGAAAAAAAATCCAACCCTAGGAGTAAAATTCCATCCCGAGCAACTTTTCCCTAGATACATTCCACCTAAAACATCCCAAAGTATTATACAACCCTTAAAAGGTAGAAACGGCAATGGCAATAGCTTGGATATCACTATGACTGATGCTGACCTGCACAGACTTCACTCCAGCCGAATTTGCAGCCTTGAGAGCATCTCCATGTAGCTATATACATTATTAGTACCATTTTCATGAGCCGGTGATGAGAATAACAGCTTACCTCAACTGTAGGAGCACCCTTTTCGTCACTTAAAATCTCAATACACTTGAGAGGGGCACCTCCACCCTGTGATGCAACTCCTAATGACTTGAAAACAGCTTCTTTCGCACTCCAGCGTCCAGAGAATGATGCTTGTGGAGATGATGCCTTGCGGCAGTAGTCAATCTCCGCCTGTGTGAAATTCCTCTCGATAAAGGTATCGTTGTCAATGTTGAAAGAAGAAATTAGCTCGACATCAACCCCAATCTTGCTGTTCTCGCTCTTGGTGGCATGTGCAAGTTGCTCGACAATCTTTCGTGTATTTTCAATGCTGGGATCAACAGGCTTTTTAACAGGCTTCGGTGGGTAAGTGAAGGAGTTTGTCTTTTTGTCTGGCTGAACACGGGCGAGAGGGTTAAGGAATACTGCGGTCTCCTGGTCAGCAGCATACGGTGGATCTTTCTTAGCCTGGAACATATTGTTCTGGACCAAAGCAGTGTGCATGTAACGGTAAGCTTTCTTGTGTCTTGCAGTGACCTTCGTCTTGTACGCTTCGTAAGTTTGCTCATCTAAGGTTGCAAAGAGATAATTCGGGTGGACACCGATGGCCTGTGCACCCTTTTGCCCAAAACCGAACGAGGTGACGGAGAATGCCTTGACTCCATCGGTCTGGATACTCTTGCTTGGATAAACAATGTACTCGAATGCTTCAAGCTTCTCGTCAACGTTATCTGCATTTCGGTTTCCGGGAACGATACCAGAGTTGAGACATTGTATAGCACCATTCATCATCCACGCTCCAGCAGCACCCTTAGGATGTCCTGTCAAGTACTTCTGGAATACACTCAACACCGGATTTCCCTTGCTTCTCCCAAGGTGAGCAAGCATCTTATTGATAGCCTCTGACTCGTTCTTGTCATTAGCCTTGGTTGAAGTACCGTGGAAACTGGCAACTGTGAGGTCATCGATGGTCAATCCCCAAGTAGCGAGAGCACCACGTAATGGCGCAATTCTGGGGTCTTGTCGGTAGAAGTCGTTGCCCCATGTGTATAGAGCATCCTTCTCCTGACGGGCAGACTCGCGTTCAATGTGTGCCGCACGTTCTTCCATGTATGATTGTGCATCAAAGTCCGGCTGCTCAGACTTCATGGCGGCAACCTCTTCTTGGAGATACATATATTCCGATTCGGTCCATTGCTTGATCTGTGCCTTTCGGAGCTCTAGTTGACGTCTTCTGTACTTGATGTCAAGGAGGGGAGATGGGAACTTGGAGTGGGCCTCCCGTGCAGTGGTCAAGATACCTTGTCCAGGGGCAGGAATACTTCGACCAATCTTGTCCGTAGCGGTAGCAGTCATCGCCACAATACCATAAATTGGGACACCCATTTCAAAAGCCAGCTTGGCATTCATGATGATCTGGACACCACAACCCTGAGACTCCATAAATCCAGATCTGGTCGTGGTGGTAGGGCGTGACATTTCCGCTGGCGTCCTTCCATGAGCGAACTCCTTTTCGGCGTTGCTAGTGGCTTGCATGTTGGCAAACTCATATGAACCTTCCTCCTGGAAATCGTCGAAACCACCAACAATACAGATTCTGGCCTTTCCTTCGATAACAGTCTCAACACCGATGTCTAGAGACTCAACAGCGGTGGCGCATGCTCCAACAGGCGTTTTGATGGGTCCAGTTGAAGACAAAAGCAACATGTTAACCCAAGCAGCCATGGTATTGATGAAGGACTCCTGTAAAATATCCTTTTGAATAGGCTTATCCATCCATCTGTCCTTGTACATTCCCCTGAGAGCCGTCATACCACCAACACCGGAACCAATACAATTACCGACCTCTGATAAATGGACATACTTGTAGAATTCGTATGGATCTGTGACACCGGCAGACAGCAATGCTTCGACGACACTGACCAAAACATAGAGGGTAACGGGGTCGACCTGGGAAATAATGTCCTCTGGAATACCATATCGCCTGGCGTCCCAACCTGTCGGAATTTGACCAGCAACTAGACGGTCGAATTTAAGTGCCTTTGGAACGAGAATAGAGGCACCCTTCTTCAGACGCACGGTGTATTCGCCAGTCTCTGGAATTTCAAATATTTCAACCTTGTCTCCATGATGCCTCTTGAACTCTTCGGCAGCCTCCTTAGAGGCTTCAAATTGTTCAAGGTCTTCCTCGATGACAACTTCTTGGAGAAGCTCCTTCTTCTTTGGGTCGTACCCGCCAAAGAGCTCAGACTCGATCAAACGAATTCCTGAGTGCTCAAGAATATGCTTCTCATACTTGGCCTTCACATCCTTATCATCGACTGGTTCGCTAGTCTTAGCATCAACCCATCCAGCATACTGCTTGCCTTTTAGGGGACCCCGATGATGTTTGATTAGACCCATCATCCAAGCCATCTCAATACACCCTTCAAGAGAGAAGGCGCCATAAGCTTCCATCTCCCACCTAGTTCTCGAGTTACCCCATGGTCCCACTTCAGCAAAACCAGTGACCACGACTACTCGCTCCAAATCCACCATTCCCTTCAGGTTCACGGCTAGAGGCTCGATGACAGTCTTATAGTCAGGCAATTCAGGGAATGGGAACTTCAAGTTAGCCCTTGGTTGAATAACGACCTTCTGGTATAGCTTCTCTGAGCTATCCCCATTGACGATTTTATTCTCGATAGCGTTCTCGGTAGAGACAACCTTTCGGATATCCGCAGTCTCCATCAAACTCTGTCTCAGCCGGGCCATTGTCTCCTTCAAGTGAGGAATAAATTGTAAACCACCATTCAGATCAGCCCAAACGGGCTCAGATTGGCAGAAGTCTGCGATAGCGGGGGCCATGAGACCGAGAATGTTGAAAGCCATTTCTTGTTGAGAGAACGTCCTGACGCCCAGCCTCTCAAGCCCTGCCGCAACGATATTGTTGGGCCCCATCAACCCAGTTCCTCTTGTCCATCCAATGATCGCACCACATATTGTCAAGTAATGGCCCCAGGATTCTGAGTACCACCTGTTGAACAGCGTCTCCAAAGCAAGCTTAGATTCCGAGTACAGCCCATCGTTACCGAATGTGCCATGATTTTCGGATAGAGGAAGAATGACCTGAGCAGGTCGTGTCTCGTAGCCGTGTCGTTGCTTGCAGGTTTTGACCATTCCAAGAAGACGAAGTAGGTTCGTCAACATGATACGGTGCGCGAGTTCAGACTTTGAGTCAAGGTCGGAGATCTCACGACCATTCTCAGAGATTGCGGCAAAAGGTACAACATAGTCAAGATCCCAACCAAGACCATTCTTAGCATCATATATATACTCGACAAGGGCTTCGACATCCTGCTTACTGCCTGTGATTGATTTCAGTATAGTTGACTTCATATTGAGGTGATTCATAGTACTCACCTTGATTGAAAGGTACAACCACTAGCTGCGATCCCTTGCCTCCGTACCTAGCGTACATCGATTGATAGTATTCGGTGACTTCCTTGGAGAACCTACTCGTGGTCACCAAAACCTTAGCACCACCAGTGATGAGCCCTTGTAGAACCTCAGCACCGATTGAGCCGGCGCCAGCACCAGTCATGAGGGCAGTCTTCCCATGGAAACTAAGCCCCGACTGGACGATATGTTAACCTAGCACAAACCTAACGTTGTGGTCAGACGAAGACCTACCTTTGCGCTTTCTTCCAAACAATCCAAGTACAAGCCAGTCAACTTCTTGGAATAATCCCAACCATGCTCGGACTTTCTCTTAAGGTGCAAAAATGGTATACACTCGGTTTTTCCTTCGTCCTTTCCACCTGCAGTAGCACTATTGGACTTAATCCCAACCTTCTTGCCCTTTTTGCCCTCAAGGATGGCTGACTCATTCATAGCCATGCTTTTGATGACATTTGCATACAATGTCTTGATCTGGAGGTGGGTACCCTTAGAAACATTGTGTTGTTGCTTGATGAGCTTGTAAATTTTCTGGAGATCACTTTGCACCTTTGTGCGAGTGCCATATTCGCTGATCTTACCACCAGCTGCCATCTCCTTGACATAGAGCTCTAGTTTGCGAATAGCAGGGCGGGGAACCTCCTGGTACGTCATGTTCCCCCTGGCATCGATTGTGGTCTGCGGCGCCATTGGAACTCCGACATCCTTGAATACAGGGTTGACAGTAAGAGCTTCTTTGCAATTCTCGATCAGTTGACGTCCAAGTACTTCAGCAAGCTTGTAAGTTTCCCCCCTTTCTGTCGGGCAATGATCAATGTGATATTGCATAAACTCCAAGAGAATTGGGTTTGACCTGTTCATGATACGGATGCACTGTGAAACGATTTCTCGGTCGACAAGTTTGAGGCGACCGAAGATGATGTCGTAATACATGGTAAGGGCGTCTTGACGAGCCCAATTCCAATGGGAATCGTATACCCGCGCCTTCAGATGAGAGAATACAGGCTCTATACCAGAAGCATAGAATTCGCCATGTTCGGTGTTCCACAAATCGAGCTGCCCTTGGAGAACTTTCTGAGACTCCTGAGACGTGATAAATGCTTTATCTCCGGCTCGAAGATCCATCCTTAAATAGCGAGCTAGCAGCTCCAGCTGCTGCTTGAAGAGTGCTCGCTGATCTTTTGTTAGGGCATCAATGGCGGCTGGATCCATCATCATTCCACCACCACCAGCCCCACCTCCGCTTCCTCCCGCAGCAGCTCCAGAGGACAGAGAAACTCCAGTGATGGAGGAATATTTGCCACACACACTATCGAAGAACGCCTTCGCATCATTGTCACTGCCCAATCGCGCAGCTGGCTCCATTGTAATTGCAAGCACTAAAACACCATCCTGACGACCAGCTTGCAGCCCCCATCTATCGCTGAGATACTTTCTGACGGACGTTATGTTGAAACCACCCGGCATCTTAGAGGATATCATCTTGGCGATTAAACTGCTGCTGTGCTTTCCAAGCTGTCCATTGAATGTAGCCTGCATTGAAGAGCCAAGCTCTTCAAGCGGTGTATCTTCTGCCTTCTCGGGGGCTGAACCGAACTCCTTACCCAAGTCTCCGAGGAGTTCATTTTGCAATGTACTCTTACTGTTTGCTAGTCAATAAAGCTATCCAAATTGAGGTAGAAAGGGATCCTACCCATTTACCAAGTCTTTAATGGCACTTGATAGTGGCACCTCCGTGAGCTGCTTCTTGAGTTTCTGTGCAACAATTGCTCGCACAATGTCAACGGCTTTCACAGGCTCATCGGGGACTTGAGCAGCTGGCCCTGCTGAAAGTGCCGCTGCCACAATTGGCGCAGCCGCAACAGGAGTAGCTGCTGAAGCTTGGGGTGCACTTGACGGTTCCGCAGCTGATCTTTCTGGCTCCTCCGGTTGGGGTTCAACATCGTAATAAATTTCCTTCACATCCTTGTTGTAACAGAGTATTTGACGTTGTAACGAGAGTGCAGCGTCATATGATTCGTATTTTGCAGCCAAAGTCCGTCGTGCCATACCGCCAAGTGTATCTAGTTCCCTATTATTTTCATGTTGCTCATAGAGAATGGAATTCATGAGATCACCAACCAGAAGGGCCGATTTCCACCAGACGTTCTGCCGCTTTCTCTTGAAGAATCACATCTTGTGTTTCAATCCTGCCGCCGTTTGTAAGCTTCAGATGGACAAGAGGATCCCGAGCCTTGCACAAAGCTTACCATCGTACTGGACTTGCAAATTGGTATGCTAGAAGCTCTACCATAAGGATGTAACTAGATACCCCACGTCAGTCTTCTCCCTATTTGAGGGACTGGCAGAAAACTTACGCCAACTCCTGCTCCTGTTCTGGATGCATATTTGCCCGTAGGAAATGTTATGTGGAGAATAATCTGGTTGTGGATATTGTGAAGACCAGATGTGCCTGGGGAAACGAATTGGATACAGAGGTAAGGCAATGGCAAAGATGGACCCTGATCCAGCACGAGATCAATTCAAATTAAGAAACCGCACGCACCACAGCGGAGAATGAGGAGAAAGATGGAAAGTCGCGGTAGATGGGGCTCGGCAATAGCAGCTTCTCCCTCATGGCCTTGGGATGTTACCACATCCCTCCCTCATATGAAGAACCCCTCCATGCCTCGACCCAAAGTACCCGCTAGGCCAGGGTTGCGGGTCCCACTGGCTTGGCTTGCCATTCCCCGTACACAGCGCTGGAATGATTTGTTGGGAGCCTAGTCCAAATTGAAAATATCTTGCATGACGAGAGGCAGAGAAGAGAAATAGAACTTCGGAACTATGGCCCTTTATTCAATTATTACCTTCTGCTAGTCTGGTTTACTTTCTGCTAGTCTGGTTGGCCTTCTGTCTGCGTATGCCTATCCTGGTTGCGCGTATGCTTGCCCTTTTCTCTCAACGGTCTGGGATACGCATGTAGTGTACTAGGTAGGTATGGAGCGAGCAACATCTCACGATGACGATGCTTTCTAGTAAATGAAGAAAGATAAAAGGTGCGTTACATTTGCTCGCTTTCTGCGCATATCTACTAAACCTAGATCATCGCGTACTCCTCTTTTAACGTGGCACTGGATATGTATGTATGACCGCGACCGAACCCAGCGGGTCTCGGCCTACAGAGCATATCACCCTTCGCCACCTCCATAAATCTTTATTAATGGTTGCGAATCGTAATCTCTTGAGCGGCATTTCTCTCGACGTCAGACGTCGGCAATATGCAAACATTGGATGAAGTTAACAATGTGTCTCAGGTGCTCTTCGCGGTAACTAGACTAGTGGTTAAGCTTATCGCTGATAAGAATTCTGGCTAAGCGTCCCTGAACTTCAGGCGGCACTAAAAAAGGTTGAAGGTGTTGGTGGTCCCTCAAAACACGTCCCAACGTTTCCTCCCTTTCGTCCATTTTTTGTCGTCTAAGATCCTTGCAAACAACTTCAGACTCTCACCAACTGTGCACATCAACAGCCGACCCCGGCACAACAAATGATGGCAGGGCAAAGCGGCGGATCCGTTCCTGAATGGAAGTCGGAGTCGCATCAGCCAGGTCCAAACTCAAAAGACCCTAGGTCTTTGTAGCCACCACGGCTCCATCATGCGGAGCCATTGTAACGAAGCTCTAGCGTTGGGGCAGTCGGGTTCTCAACAAACCCCACTGGATGAAAATTTAATAATATTTTTTGTAGAGCTCTCGCATGATTTGCCCCTCTAATGCTGTTGGCCGGTCGTGCATGCTGTAACGTAACGTGATGCTCCCCCTGCGTAACTCGCATATCTTAGTTAGACTAGGAAGCACACTGTTAGTGAGGTATCCTCGATGAGGCAGCCATACAGGAACCCCCTCAACCCCACCGCTCTCCATCGTTGCATCTCCCTACTCTCCCTCTTGAACCAGTTGTTGGCTGGCTGTCAACTTCTGAAATCATATTTCCCTAATTCTCACGAGCTTTGCGATTACAGTCCCCACGACTTGTCGGTGTCTGTCGTTGGTCTTTTCTGTACAATTAGTTCCATTGAGGGGTGAGTTGCAGTTGTTCTGTGGTTCTTGCCTCCGGGGGATGAGAGCTAATACCATCTTAAATCCAATTCCAGCCACGATACTCTTACCAACGACACCTCGTAACATATCATCAAAATGTATGGAGCAGCAGGAGCAGCCACCGGTGTATCAACCCCGCACTCTGCTTCTTCTCTAAGACCCCTCGCTCTTGCACATGGACCGCTTGAACATGCTCTCTTGATACCCACATCTTTACATTTCCATGCTTCATCACTCCGAGAGCAATTCCTATCAACATTGCCGGCTGCCACTGAGGAATTGGCATCAGATGATGAGCCAGCATCTACTGCGGAGCTGGTAGCGCGGTTTTTGGGCTTTGCCGCAACACAGGTGGAAACTGGAGAAGATGATGCCCAGGGCAGCTACGAAGAGGTTTTGAAGCTTGTACTAACGGAGTTTGAGGGGAGATTCCTTCGAGGGAATGAAGTTCATGCAGTAGCAGCGAATCTGCCAGGGAGCCCATTGAAGCGTCAGAATGTGGTGAAGGCATATTATTCAGCTCGTCAGTCTGCTAATCGACCAATCAAGCCACATGAATCCGCACTATTCCGAGCAGCTTCCGAGGGAGATGCTGGCATATATGCCGTTTTTGGTGGTCAAGGAAATATCGAGGAGTATTTCCAGGAGCTTCGTGAAGTATATGTAGTCTATCATGGTTTGGTGGAGGATTTCATCACACAATGCGCTCAGACCTTGTCCACACTATCGAGGGACCCAAAAGCTGGGAAGGTGTACTCAAAGGGGTTGGATATAATGAGATGGTTAACCGATGAAGATGCAACCCCCGACCTCACATACCTTGTTTCGGCACCCGTTTCGCTGCCATTGATTGGGCTTGTTCAGCTTGCTCATTACTATGTAACCTGCAAGGTTCTCGGGAAGGAGCCACATGAGCTTCGCTCAAGGTTTTCAGGTACGACTGGACATTCTCAAGGTGTCATCACAGCTGCAGCTCTAGCTACGGCCACCACTTGGGATTCTTTTTACAAAGTCTCTAGGGATGCATTAACTGTGCTGTTCTGGATTGGCTGTCGGTCTCAGCAAACCTACCCTCGAACATCACTCGCTCCTACAACTTTACAAGATTCTGTTTCTAATGGAGAGGGTGTACCAAGCCCTATGCTCTCTATCAGGGACTTGCCCATTGCGCAAGTTCAGCATCACGTTGATACCACAAATACCCATCTTCCAGAAGATCGCCATGTCCATATTTCTTTAATTAATGGTGCCCGGAACGTCGTTGTCACTGGCCCACCACAATCGCTATATGGTCTAAATCTCTCTCTCAGGAAAGTCAAAGCACCTACCGGCCTGGATCAGAACCGAGTTCCTTTTACAGAACGAAAAGTTCGCTTTTCTTACCGCTTCCTTCCGATCTCCGCACCTTTCCACAGCCCATACTTAAGCTCAGCCGCAGAGAGTATTGATGAAGATCTCAAAGACATCAAGACCTTCACGCGGCAGGCCTTGGGAATACCGCTTTATGAGACCTTTGCTGGGAATGATCTGCGGAGCCAAGAGGGCCCAGAAAATATTCTTCCGGAATTAGTGAGAATGATTACCAATCTGACTGTACACTGGGAGAAAGCCACAATTTTCCCACGAGCTACCCATATCCTCGATTTTGGGCCAGGTGGTACCTCAGGGCTTGGTGTCCTCACTCATCGCAATAAAGATGGCACCGGGGTGAGAATCATTCTCGCTGGTGCCATGGAGGGAACAAATACCGAGGTGGGATATAAGCCGGAGCTGTTTGACAGAGATGAGGAGCACGCTGTGAAATTCGCAGAGAATTGGCTGAAGGAACATGGCCCCAAGTTGATCAAGACCAAGGAGGGAAAGACATACGTTGATACCAAGTTCTCCAGGCTATTGGGGCGCCCACCACTTATGGTAGCTGGGATGACTCCCTCTACCGTCCCTTGGGATTTTGTAGCTGCAACGATGAATGCTGGTTATCACATAGAACTTGCTGGTGAGACCCTATCTAACCTAATAGAGAAGTTACAATTACTAAATATTGCGGTCACAGGTGGTGGCTACTATAACGAGAGGCTCATGACGGAGGCATTGCAGAAAATCGAAGCCAATACCACTCCTGGCATTGGTATCACCGTCAACTTGATCTATGTTAATCCCAGGGCAATGGCTTGGCAGGTCCCCTTGCTCCAACGGCTTCGTAGTCAAGGTATCCCAATCGAGGGTATGACAATTGGGGCCGGTGTCCCTTCTCTGGACGTTGCGAATGAGTACATCCAAACTCTAGGTCTGAAGCATATAGCATTCAAGCCTGGCTCGGTTGATGGTATTCAAAACGTGATCAACATTGCAAAGGCAAATCCTACCTTCCCCGTTATCTTACAATGGACTGGAGGTAGAGGTGGAGGACATCACTCCTTTGAGGACTTCCATCAACCAATCTTCCAAATGTACTCCAGGATCAGAAGATGTAAGAACATCATCTTGATCGCAGGAAGTGGTTTTGGTGGCGCGGAGGGCACATACCCATACCTCACTGGTGTTTGGTCTACCAAATACAAGTACCCACCCATGCCATTCGACGGTGCTATGTTTGGAAGTAGGATGATGACTGCAAAAGAGGCACACACCAGTTACATGGTAAGATTTAACGTAATATTTGTCTCCAGTTATAGTTGCTAATGTCGTATAGGCCAAGAAAGCAATCTGCGAGGCAGAAGGAGTTGATGATAAGGGCTGGGAGAAGACATACAAAGGACCCGCCGGGGGTGTCATCACCGTCAGGTCGGAAATGGGTGAACCTATCCATAAACTTGCTACAAGAGGTGTTAGATTCTGGTAAGCACTGGAGCTCCTATGGAAGTTTCTGTGGAAATTTGCTAATCCATCCCTCATACTAGGGCTGAGATGGACCGAACGATCTTCAGTCTCGACAGGGCTAAGCGTGTACCAGAGTTGAAGAAGCAGAGAGACTATATTATCAAGCGACTCAATGCCGACTTCCAGAAGCCCTGGTTTGGTCGTAATACCGCTTGTGAAGCCGTCGACTTGGAGGATATGACCTACGCTGAGGTTGTCCGACGAATGGTCGAACTCATGTATGTCAAGCATGAGTCTCGCTGGATTGATCAATCGTTGAAGAGACTCACTGGAGACTTCATCCGTCGGGTCGAGGAGCGATTCGCCCTTTTGGATGGTCAAACTTCTCTGTTACAAAACTACGCCGACCTCGACGACCCATTCCCCACTGTCGAGAGGATCCTTGACGCATACCCAGAAGCCAAGTTGCAGCTAATCAATGCGCAAGATATGGAGCACTTCCTCCTTCTTTGTCAGCGAATGGGCCAAAAGCCAGTTCCATTTGTGCCAGCCTTGGATGAGAATTTCGAGTTCTGGTTCAAAAAGGACTCACTTTGGCAATCAGAAGATTTGGAAGCAGTTATGGACCAGGATGTCCAGAGAACTTGCATTCTCCAAGGACCCGTTGCTGTGAAGTACTCCACAAAGATTGATGAGCCAATCAAAGACATTCTTGATAATATCCACAATACCCATATCAAGTTGCTTCTAAATGATGTCTATGGCAATGATCCTCAGGAAATCCCCGTTACCGAATACCTTGGAGGAGAACCAGTTGCCGAATTGGAGGACATCGAAAAGGTCGAAGGTCTATGCATCATTGAAGAGGCCAACAAAGTGACATTCCGCCTTTCTTCCGTTACATCGCAGGCACTGCCAGATGCCGAGTCCTGGTACCAACTCCTAGCAGGCAAGGAATACTCCTGGAGGCGTGCTTTGTTCACAGCAGACGTCTTTGTTCAGGGAAACAAGTATCAAACGAACCCGATGAAGAGGGTTTTCGCTCCCGCGCACGGCATAATTGTTGAAATAACCAACCCTGGAAATGCTGATGAAACCGTTATTACAGTAAAGGAGCAGCAGCATCCAGGTGGCCCATACGCCCTTGTCCAAGAAATCAGACGGGAATCAAATAAGGTCATTGCTACCATGTTTGAAGAGAGGACAGTCGATGGTCAATCAGTTGGACTGCCCCTCCTCTTCACGTATCATCCTGATACCGGATACGCCCCTATTCGTGAGGTTATGGAAGGTAGGAATGACCGCATCAAGGAGTTTTACTACAAGCTTTGGTTTGGCGAGGACAAGGCACCTTTGGATGCATCGATCACGGATATCTTCGATGGAGGTAGAACAACTGTTACTGGGAAGGCTATTGCAGACTTTGTCCATGCAGTTGGGAACAATGGGGAGGCGTTCGTAGAGAGACCAGGAAAGGTTGTATATGCACCTATGGACTTTGCAATCGTCGTTGGGTGGAAGGCAATCATCAAGGCCATCTTCCCAAAGGCAGTCGATGGTGACCTCCTCCGCCTAGTCCACCTTAGTAACAGCTTCAGGATGCTTCCTGGGGCTGACCCACTGAAGAAGGGTGACGTTGTTGAGACAACTGCTCAGATTAACTCTGTCCTCAACCAGGACTCCGGGAAGATGGTGGAAGTTTGTGGTACTATTACGAGGGATGGTAACCCGGTTATGGAAGTCATTAGTCAATTCTTGTACAGAGGAACGTATAATGATTTCGGTAACACCTTTCAGAGGAAGGTTGAGACACCTATGCAACTAACTCTGAAGACATCTAAGGATGTTGCTGCGCTGAAATCCCGGGAGTGGTTCTGCCTCGATGATCCAGCAACAGATCTGTTAGGCAAGACGGTCACCTTCAGATTATCAAGCTTCATTCGATTCAAGAATAAATCTATCTACAGCAGTGTTGAGACTGTTGGACAAGTTTTACTTGAACTTCCTACCAGAGAGATCATTCAAGTTGCCACTATTGAGTATTCGGCAGGTGAAAGTCATGGCAACCCCGTTATCGAGTACCTCCAGCGCCACGGTGCCTCCATCGAACAACCTATCAACTTCGAGAATGCCATTCCCCTTCATTCCAAGACGCCCCTCATCATTCGTGCTCCAGCTTCCAACGAAGGGTACGCCCGTGTTTCTGGCGACTACAACCCCATTCACGTGTCAAGGACTTTCTCAAAATACGCAAGCCTCAAAGGCACGATCACTCATGGGATGTTCACTAGTGCAGCGGTCAGGTCTCTCGTTGAAACTTGGGCTGCCGAGAACGATGTCGGCAGGGTCAGAAGCTTCTCATGCCAGTTCGTGGGTATGGTTCTTCCCAATGATGACATTGAGACTAAGCTTCACCATGTTGGAATGGTTTCTGGCCGCAAGATAATCAAGGTCGAGACTGTCAACAAGGAAACGGACGAGAAGGTTCTTGTTGGTGAAGCTGAGGTAGAGCAACCCGTTACGGCATACATTTTCACTGGTCAGGGAAGTCAAGAACAGGGTATGGGAATGGATCTTTATCAATCGAGTCCCGTTGCTCGAGAGGTCTGGGATCGTGCGGACAAGCATTTTATGGACAACTATGGTAAGCCCCTTTCCCCCATACTCTGTGATTTTTAACGACTAATTCCAACCGATATAGGTTTCTCGATCATCAATATTGTGAAGAATAACCCCAAGGAGTTCACCGTGCACTTTGGAGGCCCCCGCGGAAAAGCCATCCGCCAAAACTATATGTCAATGACCTTTGAGACAGTAGCCGCGGACGGGAGTACCAAGTCTGAGAAGATATTCAAGGAAATAGATGATCATACTGCCTCCTACACTTATCGATCGCCCACCGGATTGCTTTCGGCAACTCAATTCACCCAGCCTGCTTTGACCTTGATGGAGAAGGCAAGCTTTGAAGACATGAGGTCTCGCGGTCTCGTTCAGCGGGATAGCGCCTTTGCTGGACACTCTCTTGGAGAGTATTCTGCTCTTGCAGCTTTGGCAGAGGTCATGCCAATTGAGAGCTTGGTCTCAGTTGTGTTCTACCGTGGTTTGACCATGCAGGTAGCAGTTGAGCGCGATGAACAAGGAAGATCGAACTACAGCATGTGTGCGGTCAACCCAAGCCGTGTTTCATCTACTTTCAGTGAACCAGCATTGCAGTTCGTTGTCGACAATATCTCTGGAGAGACTGGCTGGCTCTTGGAGGTTGTCAATTACAACGTTGCCAACCAACAATACGTCTGCGCAGGTGATCTTCGAGCCTTGGATTGTCTCACAAATGTCCTCAACTTCCTCAAAATCCAGAAGATCGACATTCAGGCCCTAATGACCAAGATGTCCCTGGAAGATGTGAAGGCGAAGCTCGTAGAAATTATTCGTGGTGCTGCGGAAGAAACCGAAGCCAAACCAAAGCCCCTTGAACTTCAACGCGGTTTGGCTACAATACCCCTCCGTGGTATTGATGTGCCATTCCACTCTACATTCTTGAGGTCGGGAGTCAAACCTTTCAGGAGTTTCTTAATGAAGAAAATCCTCAAGTCTAGTATTGACCCGAGCAAGCTTGTTGGAAAGTACATCCCGAACGTCACAGCCAAACCATTCCAGCTGACGAAGGAGTACTTTGAGGAAGTCTACAAATTGACAAACTCACCACGTATTGGGAATGTTCTTGCCAACTGGGATAAATATGAGGATCCCAAGGTGGAGGCTTAGGTGCAATATAGATTTGGGATAGGACTATAAAATCGTTTATTTGGAGGGACTAGGAATTTGTAAGGCACCGTGGAGGATAGAGGGGCTACAGGGGTAAAATATAGACATGCGCTTCGACATGGTAATGGTGGATGTTTTCCTATTTCTTGTTTCCTGTTTCCAGTTTCCAGTTTCTTGATCCTTTCTCCTTTTGTCATCAAGTGTATATATAACTCGTTTCCTTGTGCTGCGGATGATATCGATGGATGAATTAGCTCTTTCAGATGTAATATTACCCAGGCTCATAAAAAATATCTCTCTGGGCATTCTCGATCCTCGATCCATCATGACAATCGTTTAAAGTCCATTTATGATTCATCTCAAATATAAGAATCAGGGCGCAGACAGACGTATGAGGGTTTTCCGCATCTGACGAAATATAGAGTACTGCACTCACTTACCTAGATCTAGAACTGTACAGGGTAGTCTCGTGAATACAGGGTTATTTATTTTGTTTCCTGATTTTATGCACGCCTTCCCTCTCGTGAGCATTTTCATCTAGTTAATACCGGGTCGCTTGTTCCCGCGCTCATCAAAAACTTCGGACTTGTTTTGCTTTTTCCTTTGAAACTTTCAGAAGCCTTGTGAGGGGAAATTCAGTATTGGCTCTCGAAGATTTAGTTAATGGCGCATATTTCTCGACCCATCCATCACTCGAGAGAATGAACCGCAACCGCATACAAATCTCCAATCACCATCTCCTCCGGAGTGCCGCTTGCTCATCACCGATGAAGCCGCATCCCCCGTTTCCTGGCTTCCACAATGTCGTGTTTTGCGCTATGGGTCTCACATGCTGATAACGGATCACTGCCGTGTGGTAGTGACCCCGAGGGACCAATCCTGGCAACTGACAGCTCGTTTCTGACCTCTGCATTGCCAACTCAGTGGAACAGCCCAAAATATATACCCATGACCTGTACTATATGCCCTGGCCTTTGCATTTGTGTCGACATGTACAAGTTTCACCCAGCGTGATGCAACGTTATTTTGTTTTTCTTTTGTTCACCGCGGCGCTACACGCTCGATCGGCGCAAACCTCTCAGACTACTGGTTGCTCGTGCAGCCTCGATTGCCCATGCGAATCCTGCTGAGCGTTGATTGATCGGTAAAAGCATATGGATTGCGCCAAAAAAAGTCCACACTGGGCAATTCTTACATCACGCTGGAGTAAGAAGCAAGCAGAAGAAAAAGAAGACGAGATAACTTTATTTTTCGTAGACTCCTCATAACTTGTACTGTCCTGGCGTTATTATAAGGATAAACAAGCGGGGTGCGTTGGAGTAGGCTCACGGCTTTCTTCTAAACCAACATTCCCCAGTAGACGCACACCACGTTGTTCGGTGTTCTCAAAGCTCCAGTAGTTTTGATTCGAGCCACCCAGCGCCAGCCAATACCCGGAGAGAACCAGGGAACGGAAACTTGCGTCCTGGCCGCAAGATCGTGCCTAACATGACAGACCAGCGTCACCATGCCCATAAACATCCCAAAGTGACAACGACACAGCAAGACAGTGGATCCTTATGCACATGCGCCTTTCGAACACAATGGTCAGATTGCATTAGAGACGGCTTTGATGGAGGGCGAGGAAATGCGCTTGTTCGTGGAGAGCAGCATTTAGGTGCACGCCGGTATTTGGGGAAGGTACCAGGCGGCGAAGATGTTGCTGTCGTTCGCCAACTGCAGCATGACCCCCACAATAGAGAACATATGAGAGATGAGTGGTGTTTTGCTAATGTGGGCCAGCATTGTTCAAATGGTGCCCCCTCCCCTACATCTTTAAACCCGACATCTGTGAAGAGGAGAAATACAATTCCGACACATAACAATCACAATTCAATCTCAGGAGATGCATTGTTGCTGTATATAGCTCGAAATTCGTTATTAGCCAGGTTAGCACCCTTTCTAGGAAGTTTCACAAATACCCAATCCAAATTCGGAGTCAGAAACAAAACAAAAACAATGGATGTGATTGTCCCACACAAGAAACATAGAACCAGGACTGAGGAGGATGAGTCTGCGGGGAGGCACCGGCACCATCGCCGACATCACCGGAATGGGCATAAGAGTGATGGAGAATTGGAGAAGGAGAGGATGAGAGCCAAGATACGAGGAGGGGAAAAGGGAAGGACCACAAGCGCCCACATGGAACGGAGCTCATCTGATCGAGGGAAGGTCAAGGAAAAGGCATCAGCATCATCCTCAGAGAGAACAAAGAGAGTGGAGACGGATGAGGAGAGGGAAGAACGACGGCGGAGAAGGCGGGAGAGGAGGGAAGCGGAAGCTCCTACAGCGGCACGGGTAGATACAGACCCGATATTGTCGGATAGCTACAGAGGGCATAGATCTCATAGACGGGACAGTGAACGGAGATCAAGTCGGAAGGAAAATCGGTATGAATCTGACAGAGAAGGGAACCTGAGGTAAGTAAATATTTTGGCTGTTATATTGTGTGGGCTTCCCAATTCAATGGCTTATGTACTAATTTTATATGACAACAGCCCAAGGTCGGACAGAGACAAGCAGTTGATACTGGCACGAAAAGAGAAGGAAAGTTCTAAGGTTTCAACCCGAGAGACACTTCGCCCCCATGTTAGCTCAAGCTCAAGGAGAGCAGAAAGTAAGCAACATGTAAGGGAGAGTAGCGAAAAGTCTAGTGAGAAGGAGAAGGGCAAAGAGTCGTCTAGTGAAATGGAGAAAAAGGACAAAATGTGGGTTTCCGCTTCCTACATGTTAAAAGTAGTTTTGTTTTACTGACCCTAGATTTATTACAGGGTTAAATGTGTATCATGTTTTTCCGATGACATTCCAGCACACCAGGCAGCAAAACTTGCGTGCAATCATCAATTTTGCGATGAGTGCCTTAAGCGGATATTCACCCTTTCGCTGACTGATCCGGCACTCATGCCTCCAAAATGCTGTACTACGGAGCATATCCCTCTGAAGCATGCTGAACGTCTCCTTTCACATAAAACCAAGAAGCAGTGGAACAGGAAGTATAGTGAATACACTTCGTCAAATCGTGTCTACTGTCCAACAAAGGATTGTGGGCATTGGATCTCTCCAAAACACATTGAAGCAAAAATTGGGACATGCTCTCGCTGCAAAACAAAGGTCTGCACAATGTGTAATGGGAAGGCCCATGAGCAAAGTGAATGTCCACAAGACGAAGACACAAAGGTGTTCATACAGACTGCAAAGGAGAATGGATATCAAAGATGCTATGAATGTAAAGCAGTTGTGGAGCTGAAAAGCGGTTGCAACCATATAACGTCAGTCCCGATATAATCCACTAAACCTGATTTTGGAGATTTCTAAACTGCTTATAGCTGTCGATGCACCGCCGAATTTTGCTATCGTTGTGGTGACAAATGGAAAACTTGCGACTGTCCGTGGTTTGCATACCCCGACTCCGAGGAAGGCGAAGACGAGCAGGACGACCAGGCTGCTCCCGCAAGGCTTGAGGAGGAGAATGCAGAGGCTCGCCGGGAGCGGCGGCGGAGAGAACAAATGGAGCGGGAGCGCCGGGAACAAGAAGAGCGAAGACATCGAGAAGCCCAGATTGCTGAGGACGAGGCTCTAGCCAGGCGGCTAGCACAAGCCAGTTTATTCTTAGATAAGGAAATGCTGGAGAAGTTGGATGGCAGTGGGTCATTACGAGCTGGGTTGAGAAATAGCTACAAAAAGCTTTCAGAGGAGTATGCAGAAGCTAGCAAACGAGACGAGGAGGCTAGGGGGGAAAGAGTTAGGGACAGACTGCAAAAATTACGGGATAGAGATGAGGCAATCCGATCCGCCAGGAGGGGGTCGACTTCTTCCCACCGAGAACCCCGATCACCGACAGTAAGGCACGAGAGGAGACATTCGGAGCCTAGGCCGCTAACGTCACGAGGATTACATTCAAGGCCAAAAACTGCCCAGCCTTCACCAACGTCACCCTCCACAAGGGAGAATCCCGAGGATGACAGCGCCCACCGCGGGTTGTTTGATGACGAGAGAGCAGCGAGAATTGCTAAATATATAATGGGGGAACTAGACGAATTGGACGATGCACCAACTGTCCAGCTTCCTAGCCCGATAGAGAAACCAGCCGGATCCTCTTCACCACGACACCGCCCCCATGTGGAACGAGTCCGTCGTGCAACCCTTTCTGCTGTTGAACCAAGGGCGTCCTCTCGAAAGCCTGCAGAATATGGACGGGATGGCAGGCCAAGCCACCACCACACCAACAAGGCAGCCAGTGTCTTGCCTCGCACGTTGCCGAGGCTAGAAACCTCCAGCTATGCTGCTTCGTCAGTCCTTGCCGACGTTTCTTTCCCCCTTGAAAATGAGAAACCAAACCGGCGTTCCTCATCCCACACCAGGGCGGGTAAAATTCGAGATATCTATATCAACACAAGTGCCAAATCGGCTCCGACGTCCCCCATGCATTCGACACCGACGAGTGCCCTTGATAGCACTTCCTCTCGAAGGGGCTACTTAGCTGATTTGGGATATAAATTCTTGAAGCACCACCAGCAGGTCCCCGCCCCTTACTCCGCATATCCACTGAACTACACATCCGCTGTAGCTCCAGCACCTACGTATACTACTTATGCGTATAACTCATATACTGGGTTCGGTGCTGGGGAAGGCAGCAGGGCGAGACAGTTTACACAAAATTGGGGTGGGGTTGAAGCAGTGGGCGGCTCTAGTTGGAACGCTGATAGATTGGAGCTGGCCTCTCATGCGCCTCGTGTGGGAATTTCGAGGACTAGCACTTACTAGATTTCTGGATGCGCTTCATCTTTATATATTTTCCTTTTCATTTACACTCCTAATTTTCTATCTTTATAGCCAAGTATAGGGTTGTATAGCTTTTATTCGAATGCCTGTGTTTTTCATTATACCCAAGAAGAGTTTTCAATTTCCTAGTTATTAATGCATATGCATTGCATTGCGTGAGGGAGGGTTTGGGACAGGGGTTTATGGTATGGAGGGAAATCATGACATGGACGATTAGATGGTACTTGGGCTCATGGAGGGATTAGGGCAACTCAGGTTAGATGGATAGGGTAATATGGGTTATTCGGGCTGGAGGATCTTGGACACGTGGGTGGTAGGGTAGGGTACACATCTGAGGAGGCGACTTATCTTCAGCACCTCAAGCGAGTAGGCTAGCTATATGATATGGCGTTCATCTCACTATCTCTTGCTCTTCCTGCGTGAAGCCGTATAATAATTGGTTCGACAAGTGTTGGAAGAAAAACGGCTCGAGGCCTGGCAGTTCTCTTGCCTAGTCACGATGCTCGGAGAATTTCCCACGCTTTACAATGCACTCTGTAATCATTAATTAATCCATCGCTCAAACATGGATATTGATGCTACTCTTGCCTTCTGCCAGCGCCTCATAGTGATCCCTCAATGAGGCAAATTGTCTACAAGGACCAAGTTGGTAGGTATACTGAGCCAATTACTCAACAAGTTCGGCGGGAGGGCTACAAGGCGGAAGAAGCTACTTATCCAAACTCCCTCGACGCACAGCTCCGCTCATCAACCTCCGCTTTCTATCACCAACGCCGTGGAGAGTGGAGCAAGTGACACCGGATATATCTCTAAGTACACAATCACACCGCAGTGCATCTACAGATACTGCCAGTGACTGGCTATGGATGTAGTGTAACTTTGCCCCGCGAATAAGATGCAAGAAAGCATGGGGGGGAATGGGCATGCAGAAAGGCTAGGATAGTGATATGCAAGTGATGCTCGAGCGGCCCGGCGAATGGAGGAAAGCGGTTCGTATTTTTGAGGTTCTTCTGCACATTAGCAGGTGCTGTTGAGAGGAGGAGGCAAAAAAGCCAATTGCGAGGTTGCAGCTGACCAGACGTTGGAGAACTTGCTGATCTTCGAGCCCACGGTTACGTAGTCTCGGCACCCGACTCTCGATCGAGGTCTGGTTGAGTAATTAGTCGGACTATTATGTAATACTCGCCGAATCATCTACTAAGGTAAATAAACACCTAGCCGAAACATCAATCTCTGCTGAGTCAGCGACTGGTTATTGCGAAGACTTATTTGTCACAAGGCATTTGATATGTTATTATCATGGATGCATCCATATGCTGAATATAGGCGCACTTTGAAATTGGCGTTTTGATATACATAAGTCTCAACCTCCTCGTCTGGTCGACGCTGTGGCAGTTGCTAGTAACCAGACACCTGCCGAGACTAACCCCGCTAGGACTGCACGTAGATAGACGGGGATAGTCTGGTTAGACGGGGAAAGCAATCGTATGTATGTTACTGATCTCTGCCAAACCTCTATACAGCAACTACACCCCTGAGATCTGTATTACCCCTGTTCTCGCCCCCAGACTCTGATCTCCTCACTAAAAGAGTTGTGGCACCAGATCATATAACTCTTTAATTACATCAAACACCTCATCCTCTAACAGGGACGTTACCCTCAAAAACTTGGAGGAAAAGGAAATTAACTCGGAGGCAATTATAGTGCAGTGAACCTCAATTCAAAAGCTTCATTCGGCACGAAACTTGGTCCTCGGGTTCATTTGCCAGGATAGCCAAGGCGTTTGGATAACAAAGCACCAGCACCGGTGGCTTATAATTAGGTGCTGAAGCTGCTGTACTGGACAAGCAGCTGACATTCTCCGGGATTTCAAACTGTAGGAATAAGCAAGCCTGGCTCAGCACGGTTTATTCAGCCACTTTACCACTATCTCTCGGGAGCAAAGTCCCAATAGCCTTTGGCTACAAACGCTGATACATGGGACCCGAATTCTCAGTACGGGGGCCTACAACCTCCCAGCATATCCGATTTCTGGGGCCGGAGGTCACCCAGGTAGGGGGTTTGGGTAGCACGGGGAACGGTATACAAGTAGTGTCAAGAGGTTCGATTTCAACCACTGATCGACCCACTAGGAAGGAGTTGGGGGTTACGTTTGTATTCGTATCACCTTGCCAGCGTAGGGAAGTTCTCAGGGCTAACATTAGAACACACCGCAGGTGTAGGGCAGTGTCAGTTTTTAGGCCCAAGAACTACTATTGAGACACACTTTGCCCCACCACCCGCCACTTTTCCCGATGGCATCCAGTACCCAAGGGCAAGGCCGCTAAGAAACGTAATCGCAGGTTAAATAGTTTACCTAATATCAGTATAGGAAGCCATGGCCATCTGAAGACTAGGAGGCTATGTCGGTTCTCTCCTCAGCGACTACCCCAAGCACAGAACCTGCCTAGGGGTTGGTTCCCCTCCTACGATCGATAGGGCCCAGATCGAGATCGAAGAGCTCTCAACTACAAAGCGTATTTTGGACCGCGCACCCCGCACGCCACTTCGTGGTGACAGCGCTTCACGCAAGTGATCCACACTTTTTACTCTCCTCTTGCTAACACCCCCCCTCTGGGAAATTGCGCCGAAACACTATGCATAATTATGACGGTAAACTGAACAGGGGCTGTAGTCAGCACTCTCACGATGGCAATCGGGAACCACCACTCGTAAAGGAGACGTGTTGGAATTGTACTGGGATTCTCTCCCAGTGACTGCGGCTATTCCCGCACAGGACCCCAGCATTGGGGGTCTGGAGGCAAGCGGACAAAAGGATGGTAGGAGTCACACAGGCGGCCAATAAGTCTATTTCATATTTGGACTACCGGTAATATACATTCAAACTGACTTATGTTTAGGTTATACTTAGAAGACCATACAGCCTTTCGGGGGGGCTGAAGATTGGGCCTTTTTCCAGAGATATTGACTGGCCAATGACTGCTGGCTTCTCTTGTGAAGGATGGTGAGCTCAGTGACGGCCTTTGAGGGTTGCATTAAGTGGAGAGTGGTATTATTTTTACGAGGACGGGTAGATGAGACTTTCTTT
>Ga0307511_10000998_pt1 | contig 30085 bp, 19 predicted proteins | sample 13_EM_MG_FD_200266 | JGI IMG/M metagenome (GOLD analysis project Ga0307511, IMG submission 200266) | Populus trichocarpa ectomycorrhiza microbial communities from riparian zone in the Pacific Northwest, United States - 13_EM | ecosystem: Host-associated > Plants > Roots > Unclassified | place... | reverse complement strand
TCTTGACGATTGAATCTAAAATCTCATCTCTTAATCATTGGGTCTTCAAAAATTTAAAAATTTTAGGTTGATTTTTACATATGTTAATTAATTTGTATGTGAAATGGAATTTGAAACAACCACTATTGGGAATAGTCATTGTATGCAAATCTAATATTTAGAAATGCGATTGTGTTTAAATTGTGCTATTTTCTAAATATTTTTTCAATATATATCATTATCTTAAAACTTTTACCAAACTTCGTCATTTAAAAAAAAATCCTCATATATTCAATATACACAACATTGCATCTACGAAGACATATTTGTATGGATTTCTTCAATAGTTAAAACTCAAAATACTTTTGGAAGTGATATACAAGATATAGATAATTCCACTAATAATTAGTGTTTTTGCCGGTGAACAAATCCCAATATTTGCAATTTTTTATGAGAGAAAAAAAGGTATAATTTCCAATATACAAAATAATTCATTTTATTTGTGATTATATACACTATAGAGTATAAAATATATATGTATTATAATTTACGGATGATATTGCTACATGCAATAAAGAAAACTAACTTAATTATTGTGCTAAGTTGCGGGTTTTTATTTCAGTCAATGAACATTATTTATCTAATTATTTTTAAATATATTAAAAAATAAAAAGTGTAGTGTATGTACATAAGTCAGTTTTACTTAATCATGATACATAAAATCAAATTATTTCCATAAAAAAAAGGAAGCAACGTGTCTTTGACATGAAAAGTTTTTTTTTTTTTTGAAGACACAATTATGTCGAGCAAACTTTATCTTTTTATAAATCTTTGCCAAACGTTTCTCCAGTTAAAACTCACTTCTCTATCTATATATATAACAAATCTTTTTTATTCATGGCATGTTTTCTTTAATAAAAACAATTATCATGATTTGAAAGTAAGTTTTAAAAAACAAAAAAAATACAACTTGGTACTTTTTATATGATAATATGTGAAAATAAAGAAATAAATAATTTGAGAGAATTTATAAAAACTTCACAATAAAAAAATTAGATATTTTATTCTGAAAAAAAATTCATGACAAGTTTTTAAATAAAATTATGCATTGTAGGTTCATGTATATTTTTTTATAAAGTAATTACTAACATTACCATTAAAACTTATAATCCTATTTGAAAAGAATGATATATGACTCTTAAAATATCATTGTAATTTTTTTATTTAAAAAAAAATATTATTTTAGAATATTAAAATTAAAAAAAAAAACCTAGGAAAAGGTTAGTAGAGTCAACCATATGCACGTCTAAGCTTGAGAGGACAATCCAAGAACACCTAGCTTTTTTAAAGGGAGCAAACAAAACATTGTCCTCTGCAAAAAATTATGATCACATCTAATGATCGGATCTATGTTGTTTTTACTTTTAAAACTCAAATTTTAATATGTTTTCACTTAAAAACATTAAAAATACATCATAGAAACCTCAATAACCTCATTTCCAACACCATTACACACTCTAATTAGTCTAAAACTCAAAATCAAATTAAATAAAAATAAACTTTTTAGATTTTAATATACTTTTTTTGATATAATTAAAGGACCAAATCACCTCCATCAAACTTTCATATTATTAACATCAAGATCAATGCTTTTAGTGGCTAAAAAATGGCTAGCCAAAAACTTTCTCTCTCTTCTCCCTTTCCGACAACTTTTTATCTCCTCTATAAACTTCTAGAGGCTGAAACATAAGAAAAATAAACTTTATGATCGAAATATAAATACAAAAGCAATAAGAACCTAAGATGTAAAAATTGAAAACTCTAAGGAGAAAAGCATACTTTCTTCGTCTTATAAATAGTAAATATTGCATTATGGATTGCAAAATGCAATCCACAATGTATTTGTTTCATAGTGAACAATTTAGGTGTATAGTAAAACACCCAGGTTAGGAACAATCCGAGAAAATGGAAAAACCCAAACTCAACACCCCCAACCAGCTTAATAATAAAGAGAATGCTAATGGGAAATAAGGGGAAAAAAAGACTAAGATATCATTTATTATATGGAAGAACTAATGCTTAGCAATAAAGAGGGCAAACAATTTCTTCATATGCCTTATTCTATAAAGTATGTGGAAAGGCGGTAGAAAGGTTACCTAATTTCAATAGGAAACACAACCAATAAAGAGGACAATCATAAGAAAGATATGAAACAAAATGGCATAAAAAAAAAGAAAAAATTAAAGAAACTATAAACAATATTATGAAACTCATCTTGTCAAAATAGACTTGTTAGCAAGAAAAATATATTGCAAAGAGCCTTCCATGGATAGGGAAAAAGGGTGAAACTAACAATGCAATTTGTCCAATAAAATACTTCTAGCGTAAACCCTTAGATAAAACTCACAAAATTAATAAGGAAAATAATATGTTAAATGTGTAAAGTGAATATTTAAATTATGGGGATGAAGATAGTCAAGCGAATTTGAAATAAAATGTTCATGTGTTAATTTTAAAATAAAAATATGAAAAATGATGGAAATAAAATAAAAAAGCAAATAGAAACCAATTGAAAGAGATAAAAGAGGAAAACAATGTTTTGGATATAATGTGATGAAATTTGATGTAGTCAGTTTAAACTCGGTATTAAAATGCGCATGGACTGGAAATATATTACCTGACGAACATAAAAGGTATAATGTAAACCCTTAAACCGAAAATTGATAAAATAGTGCTAAATATGGAGAATGCTTATAAATTTGGGGTGAAAATATTTAGAAAAGTACTTTATAATTTTTAAATAAATAAATGTATGGTTTTACGCGTGAATGACCTTGACCACTAGTATAAGTCTTACGTACAATTGCGCAGGTTTTAACCCAAAGTAGGATGAAATTTGAGAAGAATTTGTATTATAAATATGGATAGAAGTTCCCAATAAAGTAGTTTAGAAATCTTGATGATTTAACCAATAAAATATTATGCAGATTTGGATTTTGGTATAAAAAGCACTTGCTGTCTAGTTTATTAAGCATAATTCTTAATCCAATTATTGAATTGGGCTAAAGTTTTATGAGGAGTCTTTTGACTTATTGTTCTATTTTGGTTTAAAATTTCAAGTTGATCAGAGTCTAAGAAGATTATATGAATTACCAGTACTCAGGAGAACTATTTAGAAAATAACAATGATGCATATAGTAGGGACAAATTCATAAGAAAATAAAAAGACTCGCCTCTTCTTTATAAATATAGTCAGCATCCATTTTTAAAGGAGGAGAGATTCCTTCATTTTTCTTGAATTTTCGTTATAGTTGTGAGGGGATTTAGGAGTTTTGATGGTTTTAGCATGGATTCAAGGAGAAAAACACTTAAATACAAGATCAAAAAGAGAATAAAAGGAGATAAAGGGGAAGCTAGAGAGAGAAAATAGAGGATTCAAAAGAGGAAGAAGGATGCTTGGACAAGTTTTGACTAGAAGGTATTTTGAGTTCATTTAAATGACTAGTAAGATGTTTAGAACTCATTTATGTAAGTTTGAGTGATTTTTAACAAGTTTTAGACAATTTATGAATCTTTAAGGTCAAGGTTGTTGATGAGATTTGAGGGAAATCTAAAATTGTTTGTGATTGAATTAATTCAGTGGAAATAGGTTATAATGGATGCTAAATCATAGAAAAATTATGAACAAATCATGGTGACAAGTAGAACTCTATAGGTTGGCCAGGAGGGAAATTGCTTTGGAGTTGTTTAGATTGTGCAATTACATGTAATTGTGTTATATTATTGTTTGTTGTTTTGTGTAAAGTGATTACAAATATATTGAGTTAATTTATCAAAATGATAAGAGAATTTTAGGTTAGTGAAAATAAGAATTTTTAAAGAAATAATTAAATTAAAGACATAGTCAATTGTACTTGTGATTACATGGTACTTGAGATTTGAGGAAAATACCAAGAGCAATGGAAGTTTTGGGGCTGACCATAAGTATAGTTAAGGAAATTTAACAAGTAAAATGAAAATGTTAAGAGAGTTATTATGAGTTAAAAAGAATAAATTGAATTATAAATATGTTGAAAAGTGGATTATATGTTTTAGGATTTGAAAGTATAAGCGGAGGATGTGATGAATATATGGATAATAGATTGTAAATTAGACATGAAATCGAGGTTTTAAAGAACAAAAGGTAAAAGAAAATGATTTGCATAACTTAATGAAAGTTAGAACTTTATTTTTGAAAATATGAATTGTAGTAAATATGTTGATATATAAGTTATCTGTATAAAAAGTGATGAAAATCATAACATAAATGGATAGAAGAAAATGTGATATTATATAAGGGAAAGGAATTAGATAATTTAATTAGGTAAGAATATCACTATGAAAAATTAAGAATTAATAGAATATAAAAGGAAAATTGTGAGGTTGATGTAATTGTTAAGAATTTAGGAGTAACGATTGAAAATGATATTTAGAAGTAATGATTGAAAATGATATACCTAAGTACTTATATACATGACAAACCAAAGAAAGAAAATATATTGAGGAGTAATGTGATGAAATTATATACCATGATTGTTGATGTATGATAAGATAAAAGAGATATCGATAATGGTACCTTCTTTAGATTTATGAGAGGCACCAAGAATAGCATTTTTTGTACCTAGAGGAGTACGTTTAGCTAAAGGTGCAAGTAGGTGCTCAACACCTTGTTCTAATTTAAATTTTAATTAGCCCTTGTTGTTGCATGCACTATATCGAATGACAGGGTTGCTTCCTAGATCAAGGGAGTTTTTGGATGTAATGGGATAAATCATAAAATTATGATTTGAAGAGTTCAAGAGTCGCTACCTAATATTGTGGTCACTAGAAAACCTAATGGTCTATAATAGTCTAGGTATGGAACTAGTTGTGCATGTGAAAGACGCATCACCCCTAGTGCACTCTATCAATAATAAACTGCATTATTGATTGATTGTTATTTCTAAGTCACATTTCCATTGGTTATTTTGTTTAACGTTCAAGAAAAAATCCTTCATAGTAAGGAGGTATTTATCTTATCATACTAAAATCTAATCATTTCAAAGCCCAAAACTTAAAGGTGTATTTTTATCAATTCATTTAATTTAATACAAAGAATATACGTTACATTGTAAAATTCATACCCAAATATTAATTAAATAAATTGATTTTTGTAGTGTTTTTGAAATCTTGGTCAAATCCTAATGGATAATCATAAACCTGTTATGATACATATTAATTGTTTTTTTTTTTTGTATTTTTCAAAGTATGATAAAATGGAATTTTCATTTTTTATATAAAGTACACATGAAAATTTTAGAATTTGGCTATATACACACAAATAAAAATGTGTTTTTGTATTTTTCTCGAATAATGAAAATTTTATTTTATTTTTGTATTTTTTTCTAAATTTTTTAAAAGAAAAGTAGGTGTATTTAATATAGGGTCAATATCTTATAGTGTAAGTCTACATCTCAGATATTAAATGAAATAGTTGGAAAAAACATGCGAGGGACCCATAAATAATTTTAAAATGGTCTCTGAAATTTTTTAGAATACTTAGAAATTATTTAGGGTTTGTTTGGCATAAGCACAAAAAAATAAAAAAAAAATACACACTGCTGGAAAATCAATAAGGCACTTTTGCTAAACACGCTCTAAGAATAAAAAAAAGCATTTTTTTGTCAAAAATTCTATCAAGCCAAACATGGTTTTAAATTTTGTTTTGGAAATGGTCGAGCCCAGCCCCTCGATCTAGGCTCTTTGGCTTGGTCCGACTGGGCCAACAAAACAAAATGGCTTAACCTTTCTTGCCTTTAAAAACAAAAGAGTTTTGGAACCCAAATCTATAAACAAAAATGAAGGAGACCATTTTACATTTCAAAGATCAAACACACAATTTGCATGAACGTTAAATAACACCTCATTTTTTTTTCAAAATGTTTAAAACATGCTCAAACTTTTTCTAATGTATTCTTTCTTTACAAAACCAGAACATTAAGCTTATTATATGCAAATAAACTATCATGACTACAACTACAACAACAACAAAAATTATATATTTCACAAACTCTACTACACTAGTTTTTGGAAAGTAGTAATTGTTGTTGTTGAATGTTGAGTTAAAGGAAGAGTTGTTGGAGTAAGCTAATGTTAATAGGTTTCACTATTGTTGCTAAGGAATAGTCGCAACTATTACTGGGGAATAGTCGGCTAAAACTCCTACAGTAGTGTTGGAAAAGAAAGATAGGGTGTGGTAGCTAATTTATAAGAACAAACACAAGAACAAAGCTAAAGAACAAGAAGAAGAATGAGAGGAATGATGTTTTTCATTAAGAGTTTTCTCAAAAGATACACCTTTTTAGCTTTTCTCTATATCTCTCTATACTTGTGTATTATGCTTCTAATTACAAGCCTATTTATAGACCTTAAGTCCTAGATAATCAAGGAATTAAACTATTCAAAGGAAATTTTAATCTAATAAGGAATGTAACATTCTAATTAAACAAAGATTCTAATAAACTAATTTATTACAAATCTTTTTTCATTAAGGATTCCTACATTAACTAGGATTCCTCATTTAACTAATATTAAAACTCTTACAAACTCTAAATCCTAGTTGATGTTGAACTTCAACACTTCCCCTCAATATCAATTGTCATCATTCTTCATCACTCTCATCATATTTCTCATCTTTGCAAAAACATCATATTTGAGTGGTTTTGTGAAAATATCTGCGACTTGGTCTTGAGTCTTCACATACTTGACTTCAATTTCCTTGTTTGCAATGCAATATCTTAGATAATGAAATCTTGTGTCAATGTGCTTACTTTTATCATGAAAAATTATATTTTTAGCTAATGCAATGGCTAATGAGTTGTCCACATAAATCTTTGTTGGCTTCTCTTGTGACATTCGCAACTCCTTCAATGATCTTCTTAGTCATATGGAATGACAAATACATATTGTAGTAGCTACATATTCAGCTTCACAAGTAGATAATATGACAATAGATTGCTTCTTTGAACTCCATGTGAAAGTTGTGTCTCCCATGTAGAAAACAAAACATGTGTATTCTTTCTATCATCCATATCTTTAGCCCAATCACTATCATTATAACACACAAGATCAAAGCTATTAGAATAACCATATAATAAGTCAAAATTTATGGTACCTTTGATGTATCGTAGAATTCGCTTCAAGGCTTTGAAGTGAGTCATGGTTGGTGTCTCCATAAATCTACTCACAAGTCCTACTTCATAAAGAATATTCAAACAAGTATCTCAAACTCCCAACTAAGCTCTTGAATGTTTTAAAGTTTATCTTCTCCCCTTCATCATTCTTTGACATATTCTCTCCACACTCTACTAGAGTATTCATTTTTGCACTCCTCCATTTTGAATTTCTTGAGAATCTCCTTTGCAAACTTCTATTGATTCATAAAAATTCCATATTCTCCTTGTTTGATCTCAATTCCTAACTAGTACGACATAAGACCAATATCTATCATCTAAAACTCCTTGATCATTGCTTGTTTGAAGTCTTCAAACATCTTTGGATTATTTCATATTAAGATTAATTCATTCATATACAAACATATGATAAGTGTATCACCATTCTCTTTGATCTTTACATATATAACTCTCTTTGATCTTTACAATAAGTGTATCACCACTATCTTACTTCTTTAAGAAATAGCCATCAATGCGACTATACCAAGCCCTTGAGGCTTGCTTCAATTCATACAAGGCTTTATTTAACTTTAAAACCTTGTATTAATGTCCCTTTACTTCATAACCCATAGGTTGCTCAATATAGATCTCTTCCTCAAGAAAATCATTAAGAAAGGCTGATTTGATATCCATTTGATAGATTCTCTATCTAGTCAATTTCATGCTTTTAACTATAGCATTTCTCCACTAACCGTGCCTTGTATCGCTCCGCCTATCCTTTAGCATTCTTTTTTTTTTTGTAGATCCACTTGACATCTATTGACTTCTTTTTATTTGGTTTAGGATCCAATCTTCATGTGTCATTCTTCTCGATGGATGCAATCTCCTCATCTATAACAATTCTCCATTTTGCATCTTTTATTGCTTCTTCAAACACTATAGTATCACATGTAGTAAGATGACAATATAGTGTTACATCATCAATAAGATTAGTTACCTTATATAAGTCATCAAGGCTCCTCATCTTTCTTGGTGGACTTAGTGGAATGCCACTACTTGAGCTTTCATTAGAAGAAGAAGAAGAAGTTGAGCTCATTGATGTTTGTGGAGGTGTGACTATGGGTTCTTGATGATCTTCGTATCTTTCCTCCTTTTCATCAAGAATCGGTAAGAAGTCATATTTCTCATCATCATTTACCTTCCAATCCCATGCTCATTTTTCATTGAACTCAACATCTCTATTAATCATCATATTTCCTTTATTAGGGTTATAAAGCTTGTATCTTTTGGAATTTTGGTCATATCATACAAAGATCATATTTTTGCTTTTATCATCTAGTTTGGTCCTTACTTGATCATTTACATATACATAACAAATGCTCCCAAAAACTTTCAAGTGAGAGACACTTGGTTTTCTTCTACTTCATGCTTCTTATAGATTCATGTCATTCAAGCTTTAGTAGGACATCTATTTGACAAGTAGATAGCACAATCTATAGCTTTAGCCCAAAACTCTTTAAGCATCTTTTTGGTTTTAAGTATGCTTCTCACCATGTTGAGAATGCTTCTATTCTTTCTCTCCACCACGTCATTTTATTATGGGGATCTAAGTACCGTTAGGAGTCTCTTTATACTATGATCTTCACAAAACTCATTAAAATCATTAGAACAAAATCCGCCCCCTTGTTCGTCTTAAAAAGTGATTTTATAGAATAATCACTTTGTTTTTCAACTAATGCCATAAACTTCTTAAAACAACTAAACACATTAGACTTTTCTTTTAAGAAGTATACCCAAGTCTTTATATTATAATCATTAATAAAAAGTAGAAAATATAAATTTTTACCAAACAAACATGGTTTGATAGGACTACAAACATCGACATGTATTTTTTATAGGGGTTAAATTGCTTTTGATGTAGACTCCTTTGAAAAACTCTTGTGCAATTGCTTACCCACTAAACATCTTTTACATGACTAATTTGGATGTATAATGGATGGTAGACCCTTCAACATCTCTTTTTGTACCATCATCTTTAAGCTATCAAAGTTTACATGACCAAATCTCATATGCCAAAGCCAAGTTTCATTTTCACACATGCATTTAGGCACATCCATCTCTATGTTTAACAAGAACATTTTATTCTTTATCATGGCTACCTTTGCAATCATATCTTCTTTAGTGTCAAGTAATGTCAAAATACGATCTTTCATCTTAATCTCATACCCCTTCTTCAACAATTATCCTAAACTCAATATGTTATTTTTCACCGTTGGTATATAATAGACATCACCAATAAATTCATGACTTCTATCTTTTAATTTAATCAAAATCATACCATTTTTATTTGATGGCAACCTTTGAATGATCTGCAAAGGTGACATTACCTCTAATTGCTTCATCAAGTTCCATGAATTTATCTTTGTCTCCACACATGTGGTTACTAGCTTTATTGTCTAGGTATCACATGTTCTATTTATCTTGCACTCTCTCATTATACACTAGTAGTAGAGTGGCTTCCTTCTCTTATTCTATCATAAGATTTGCATTCTCTTCAACCTTCTTAGTTGGACTCCAACAATCCCTAGCTTAATGACTTGTCTTTTGACAATTATAGCATTTAACTTTTGATTTGTCAAACCTGTTGTCAAATCTGGATCTCAGATTGTTATTTCCAATTGAACTAATTGACTGGTTCCCTTCATTCAATCGATTGTTTGATCTATTGAGGCTGCTTCGACCTTCTCTTTCAAATCTTCCTCTTCTTCCTTGGGAATATCCAAAACCATCTTGTTTTGAAAAAAAAATGTTTGTGCACTCACATCCTTTTGAATCTTATTGACTCTTTCCTCATGGGCTTGTAATTTTCCCATGAGACCTTGTATTGAAAGAAAATCCATATTTTGCTACTCCTTTATCACGATCACCACATAATGGAACTTCTTTTACAGCAAGCGTATGATCTTCTCTACAACACGTGTCTCTTCCATCTTCTTCTCATATCTCTTCATTTGATTGTATATGGTTAATACTCTTGTAAAGTCTTCTAAAATATTCTCTTATTCAAGCATATGTAACTTTTCAAAATCACCACGTAGTATTTATAGATGTACCTTAATCATATTATTAGCTCCTTGATTTGATTCTTGCAAAACTTCTCATGCTTGCTTGACGGTGGTTACGTTAGCCATTATCTCAAAAGTGGTGTCATCCTTCCTTCATACCTTTTGCATGGCCTTCCTTTGGGCTAAAGTTAACGTTGCTCTATCTATAGGCTCCTCAAAGCTTTTTTCAATCATCTCTCATACATCTTGAGAACCTAGCCAAGCTTTTACTCGAATACACTGAATTTCATAGTTGTCCTTTGTTAACCTAGGACATTAAAATGGAAAATTTGAATTGGCCATGTTAAATAATCAAACCTAAGCTCTGATACCACTTGTTGGAAAAGCAGAATAGGATGTGGTAGCTAATTTATAAGAACAAACACAAGAACAAAGCTAAAGAACAAGAAGAAGAATGAGAGGAATGATATTGTTTATTAAGAATTTTCTCAAAAGATACACCTTTTTAGCTCTTTTCTATATCTCTCTATACTCGTGTATTATGCTTCTAATTATAAGCCTATTTATAAGCCTCAAGTCCTATATAATCAAGGAATTAAACTATTCAAAGGAAATCCTAAACTAATAAGGAATCTAACATTCTAATTAAACAAGAATTCTAATAAACTAGTCTATTATAAATCCTTCTTTATCAAGGATTCCTATGTTAACTAGGATTCCTGCTTTAGCTAATATTAAACTCTTACAAACTCTAAATCCTATTAGCCTAAATTCTAGTTGATATTGAACTTCAACAATTGAGATAAAGAGGCGCGCGGTATAACTACTGAAGACTTTTGAGAGGTTCATAGTGTTGTACAAGAAAAGTTGTTGTTGATGCAAAGGAGTTCATAATTGGTGCTGAGTTGTTGAGAAGATATGCATTATCAATGTAAAAGAAGATGCTAGTGGAGGTTAGTCAGTAGGCTGGTGTTGTGTTCAGATGGAACAGGAGAAGATGAAGTGTTGGGACTGGAGAAGACGTTACAAGACTGCTTCATGGTGCTGCTATTTCCACAAGATACACTGTTGGAGCTGAAGAAGTCATGTTGGTTGTATTATTGCTACTACTGCTAACGTCAATTCATAAGACTATGGAGCTTCACTGAGAAGAGAGGTTGGGCATTGATGTTGCCACTGAGAGTTCACATTGCTAATATAAAAGGTTGTGCTGCTACTGGAAAACTATGTTCTGCCACAAGAACAGACAAGGTAAAGTTGTTTTTTGTTAGACAGAGATGCTACTAGAGCTGGAATTAGTTATGTTGGGTTGCTCACGATGTTGCATAAGAGAAGATGAAGTGCTGGTAGAGGTCATGATACTGCTTTCATGAAACAATAGAGGCTGGGAGAGAAGGGTTAATTATCTTGATTCTCTTTAGCTTGTCACAGATTTGGTGTGTTTTTTGAGAGGTTGGAGAAACTTTAATATGTTTGTTTGTTTCTTTTCTTTTGGTATCAAAAATATTTTTTTTTTAGTTTTTCTTTTGTTTTTTGCTATTTTTGGATTTTTTTGAAAACTGTTAATAAAATGACGTAAGAAATCGGCTTATGATAGTCCTATTCATACAAAATTCTTTTATTGTAAATGACCGAGTTCAGAATATTTGGAAATGAAAAGGAAAAGAAACAAATAAATAGATTGGTAAGATATAAGCTGGCAGCAGGAGCGAGGGCTATTGTTAAAATATATCGGTCGCAAGAGTGAGGGACATAGTTATAATAAGTCGGCCATAGGAGTGGGGGCTATTCAAATATGTAATTGATGAGCGAGGGCCATTGTTATGTGAAGTTGATTTAGTCAACCATATAAGTAGGGGCTAAATTGTTAGAGTGTTAAATCAAATTTCAGAATTTATGGTTTTGATGTATATGATGAAACTTATTACTCAGTTAAGATTATTGGTCTAAGGAAATGATAGGTATTTTTGGTGTAAGAATGTTGGATGAAACTTTGCATATCAAATAATGAAATGGCATACAAAATGGTTTAATGATAAAGAATTTTAATGTGGAAAAATAGAATTCTTAGAAGAACAAACTATTATATTTTTGGTTTCCAACTTATAGAAATTATATAAGTGAAAGAGGTGATTTTTGGTGTTAATCAGTGTAATTTAACCATATATTTCAGGTTTTTCTTATCCTTTGCTTTAACAGTGACACGTTGACAGCATCTCATAGTTTTTGTGCTTAGGTAGAATTTTACAAAAAAAACAATATGTCATGTAATTAAACCAATATATAGCCTAGGTAACCAAAAGGGTTAGCTTGTTTTATTGGTATCCGTGAGGGATAGCTGGAGTGATTGGCATTCATGATAGATAGCCAAGGTTACAGACATTCGTATGGAATGATTGAGATTAAGTTGGCTTAGTTGTTAATGGTCGGAATGATTAAATTATTAAATCAAAGTCATAGGTTAAATGTTTTTTAGGAATGAGAATAAGATATTCTTGTTGACATGCTGCTCATTTCTTAATGCTTATAATGGTACTCAGACATTTATGATGCTAATTACTTGATGTAAGGTTCATCTCAATATAAATAGAAGTAGTAGATCATTAGTAAAGTATCTTTTATAAATAATTAATGATCCATTGAGAATGATATATCATTGATTTAAATCTTATGACATGCATGTTAAATAATTGTATTTTGATATGTATACAAATTATTACTTACATGATTGCCAAGTTAAAAAGAAAAATATTTGAAATACAAGATGTTACATCAGCCTTGTAAAAGAAAATGGACAAAAGAGTTAAAGGGTGATGAGAGTGGCATGCATGAGGATTGAAGCGAGAATTGTATTTAGAAACTCTTTTAGTGAAAGGATTCCTTAGGATTGTTGGGTAGTGGGGAGAGAGGGTTATGCTAGCCAATATAATCGTAATGAGACTAGAGGGTTGAGAATTAGCTGTATTGATAACAAGTTACACAGAAGTAATGATTATTTTAGTGGCATGATGTCAAACAACAAAAAAGAAAAGAGAGGTTGTTTTGATAATAGGATAAAGTGTGTGTGTGTGTAAATTGTTTATTCATCTTATAATAGATCTTATGGGACTGTTAGTCAATGAGAGGTTGCTATAATCTTTTACTAACTTGGTAAACTAAATAGGTAGTGTTGGATGTTGTTTGGACAATGAAGGAATTTAACTGTGTAAGGGTTATTGAGTCGGCCGCAGAAAAATATAACGCTAGAACTAGTGGATCAGGAAAAAAAAAGGAAATTAGGATTATACGAATATCATAAATGCAATACAAATAGAGGTTGTTAGACAACAACAAGAAGGTGTAGTTTAGTGTTGTTTTAGATAACACAAAAATATTATAGTTTTGGATTGTTATAGAAAACTATGGATTGAATGAGAATCTAGAATAAGGTTATTAGTGTTAGTTCTAAGAGGTGATGGTTTGACCATGTTAGGGCAAGAGAGGTTGTAGAAGCGGGGCGATAGACTAAAGTAACTATATATGTTCAAACTTCAAGTTTGTGCTCTACGTCTTAACTACTTTAAAGGTTTTACAAACTTGTAGCACCAAATTCTTTAAATGTGTTATGGACATCCAAGAGAGATGTCTAAGATTGATTTGATCTAAAGGATAATGATCAAATTATTTAACTACTAAATATAAGAATTAGATGGAATTGTTTATAGAAAGAGATTGAAAAATATTTTGATAGAACATTGTATGTCTTTGATCGATCTGTTGATGATTGGATGTAATATAACATTAATTGTTTGATTTTAGGATAATCTCAGAATTGCCAGAAGCAGCTGAATAATATTATATTATCTTGTTTAGATTTAGGTATTGACCAACAACTTACTATGGTCCGGAATGTTTTGGGAATATTTATGTATCTGGACTTAAATTTATGACATGCACCTTAAATAGCTTAAATTCTAATGTATATGTAAATCTTAACTCGTGTATTTAGTTGTAAGATATATTTGTATTTAATTACCATGTATAATTTGTGTATGGTCTAAATTGATATTTATTTTATTGTTAAGAGAATTAATTATGATTTATTGTTGATGAGAAAATTATGGAGTTATTATGATACGACGTGAAGAAATGATCCAGGATGATTGGATCAAAGATTTAAATTTGATTGGTGATGTGAGAATGCAAATGTTGATAACTTGAGATGTTCTAAATATAAAGGAAACTTTGCCAAAATCTCAGTAGAAATTTCAATAGAGTACTAGTTAATATTAAAGGACTAACATCATGTTAAATGAAATATATTTATTGAAAAAAAAAATTACTTTGTTTTCTTGAGTTTAAGGTAGCTTTATAATCATTAAGATTGCGGGGTGTTACATTTAATCCATCGTCAATCATATACAAGCATATAAAAATGCATCCTAAGCCTGAAGAAGCTAAGAACAAAACCATCAACTTGTGCATTAAATACACAATGATGGAGGATTGTGATTTGCCAAGAAAGCCAAAGAATCATCATCACTGAGGAAATTTTATTTTTTGAAAATGGCCAAACTAATTAATACATTCATAACACACTTAAATTACTTATAAAAAAAAAGGATATAAGGGCCTAGAAAAACAACAAAAGAAAAGTCTAATTATAGCTGAGGATACTACAATTGTTGTCCAATAGTGCTTATTTTTTAGAGTTATTATAATTGGGAAAACATTGAATGTCCCATCTACTTTAGTTTTTAGTTTTTATCATAATAATAATAATACAAGAAATAAATAATTGAGAGAAATGAAAACAAAATCTAAAATTTTGAATTATTTTTTAGATCAAATAAAAACCCTAATTTGTGTTTTATTTTTTAATAGTTCTCTTCTAATGATCTACTCTCATGAAAAGGGATTACAACCTCTTAAATAGGCTTTAAATTGACTTTTATAAGATATAACAATTGTAATTACAATTCAAAAAGAAAAATAATGTAAAGCTAAAAATTTTGAAATTAACTATAAAAATAACAAAAGCGAATAGTTGACCTTTGATGTTTCTTTTATTTCATGCTATAATCAAGGTTTAATCAAATGAATATGGACAATTCCAATCTCGAGAAGACAATAGGTTGAATGGTAATTTTTATCATTAAAAGTATTCTAGATTTCATTAAATTTCCCATGTCAAAATGGTCCCAATATTTAATTACCTTTTTCCATTATGTTTGAGATGTTTATTGAATTTATTTTTAAAATACTTTTTATATGTGCAATACTGAACCTCAGAATAAATTGCTGAAATACTCTAGAACCAAAATTTATCATTTCAATAAGAAAAACAAAACGCCAGTTGGCTGCCACTATAGATAACTATATTTCACACCTCACATTTGATTATGCACATCAAATGAAAGATGTTAATGTATAGCTAATCTTTACTCGAATCACCCTTAGGAGCTAACGTACTCTTTTAAATGACTAAGGTAGCACCCTCACCTTCATAGAAAATCTCTTTATTGTTTGAATCATAAAAAATAAGATCTTGATTGGTTACGTTTTTTTTCTCGTATTTTTTTTTATCAAAAGATGTTTGCTTGTGAAACTCTTTTGCTTATGGAATTCAATGAAATAATGCAACTATGCACCACATCTGTAACATCAAAATTCAAAACTAGAACTCTAGCTTGTAGTTTCTAGAGCAGCATGTTTAGTTTAACTAGTTGTCCACTAGTATTATAATCAACCCAAAACCTATTATTCTAGTCAGTTTGAAAACCTCTATTAGTTCTCCTAGTTTGCTATTTCTCCACAACTAGAGCCGTGTGATAAGCTTCTGAAACCATTCATAATCACTGCAAAATAAAAAAACACGTCTTGTATGGAGTGTCATGATACACTCAAGTATCACACCACCAATTTCTTCTCTATTTTTGACAAACCATTCCTTGCTATTAGTTGATAGAACTCATCAGTATACTCATTAAGACACTTTACCCCTTGCCTTAATATGTGGAGTCATTGGTACATGAGTTGAGTATATCCTAAAGGAAGAAAGTTACATTTTATCTTTTCCTAGTCATTAATTTTTAATGTTTTGTCTTCATATAGTCCTTTTTAGATATTCTCGCCGAGTATAAGCTTTCTTTTTTTAATCTAGTAGTGATCAATTTCTCCTTCATCTATTTTGAGATCTTTTTGTATTAAAGGTTCTATTCATTTCAAGCATCCAAATAATGAATTCCTTATTCTATAATGTTATTGAAAAATCAAGAAATTTAATATGAAATCCTAAGTCTCATGAAATTCATCATGTTCAAAAAGTTGCCTCCTCTGCTCCTCGTGCTTTTGAAAAGGATTTTCTAAATTGTTTGTGGATATATGATTACTTTTCTCATGATCTTTCAATTTTCTCTTCTTTAATCAAAAAGTTAATTCTAATAAATGTTGTCTCTGTAACTCTTTAATCATTTGTTCGTGGACTTTTTGCATCTAAATATGTCATAATTTGTAACTTTTTTCGGTCATGGTTTTTCTACTTTCACAACAAGATAATAGTAAGAATTATTGGGCTATAATATTAATTAACACAATTGAACCAAGTAAAAGGAATCAAAGAATAATGATCTTCTAATGGTATATTATTAAAATAAAGATTAAAACCTCTAAAATAATAGAACTTAAATCGACCTTTACAAGATAAAAATAATCAGAATTTTAAATTAAATAGGAAAATGACATTTAAATTTTTTAAAATTAACTAGAAAAATAACAAAAATTAATAAAACAATAGCTTCAGAGTTATGAACAGTTACATTAGATAGATCGGTTGGATTTGAATCTATTCATCTAATGAAAATACACATGTGCTAAACGCTACTTTTCTTTTGCTTCTTATGCATCCTTTCAACATCTAACTTGCTCAAAATTTACTTGCTATAGATAATTTTGGACGAAAAATTATTTGCCATGAAAAAATCCAATCGTTTTGTGATTTTCAAAATCTAAAACATTACTATGCTTATTTATTTTTTGGATTCATTTTCTGAGATTTTTTTTGAGAATATATCTTGTGAGATTTGAGAGTGCTTGGTAGTGTGGTTGTGGTTGCTTTTCAAATAACTTTTTGTGCCGAAAGATATATCAATGATATTTTTTTATTTTTTAAAAATTATTTTTAATATCAGCACATCAAAACGATGAAAAATATATAAATTATATTAAATTTTAATAAAAAAAATTTAAAATTTTTTAATAACGCAATTTACACCGAAGATAACAAATTATAGCAAAGAAGATAACAAATATAACCGCCTAGTAAGAGCTGACTTTTTTATATTGCCCCACAATAAATAGAGAGCAAAGCATGAAACGAAAGTTGACTGGCCAAGAAAGAAAGAATATCCAATGATGGGAGACACGCCTTTCATGCACGTTTGCTCGTTCTTTCTTTTATTTTGTTGGTTAAAGTTTGTAGCTAAAAGTCGCTGTCTTCCCCCACTTCTATTTCTTATCTCGTCCAGTTTTCAATTTTTCCTATTTTAAGTATTTTTTATTTGTCAATTCTTTTCTAATCTTGATCAAGCACCTTTTCTTCTTGTATTATCTTTATCTCTTCATTAAGGGAGATATTTGATCTGGGTTTTGATTTTTTGAGTGGAATTTGGGATTTGTTGTTAATATTGGGGCTTTTTTTTATGTTCTTTTGTAAAGTTTGTTTCTTTGAGCCAAATTAATAGATGAGTTTTTGAAATCTTCAACCTTTTTGGAATTGGGGCATTGGAGATTTGTGTTTTTCAGGGAATTTTGATATTTGAAGGAGAACTGGGTAGCTTGAAGGTTGTAGTGTTCATCCTGGTGAAGTAAATACGATGTTGTTGGAAATTGATTTGGGAATTCATTATCGTATTATTGGATTGGTTTCTCGAAATTCACGAGATCTTTAACTAACCTATGAAGTGTCACATTCATCTTCTTGTGTTTTTTTTTTCCTCGAGCGAGTAGTTGAAGAGACTCCTTTTTAATTCTTTCATTTGGGATTTGGATGTCGACAGCAGTCCTTTTCTAATCTCTCTCTCAAAATTCACCAGAGGTATTATGAAATGGTCAATGAGATAATGACTGTTGCAACCAATTCTTTGATTTATTTTCGAGTTTTGGATTGTTGTTAGTTGGATAGTTACAAGGAATTCCCCCCCTGTTGTTTATGTTATATCATGTTTATACGAGGGTTGTAAATAGTTTGGGGGTTGAGGATAGAAAAGTTCTCTTTTACTGTTTGATTTGATTAAGATCAAGGGAGATGTATTCGAGCTAGAAAAAACAATCTTGATTCTTCCCCAAATCATGAAATTCTTTAGCATCATTGGCAATTCATTTGGTTGTTCTGCTTCTGGAGAGCGTTTGGTTTCGGCTGCAAGAGATGGGGATATTCAAGAAGCCAAGGCCTTATTAGAATACAATCCAAGGCTTGCAAGGTACTCAACGTTTGGTGTTCGAAATTCTCCACTCCACTACTCTGCAGCTCAGGGTCACCATGAGGTATTTTCTAGTTATATCTTTTATATTGTGCAATTATTCGAGTCTTTCTGTTGTGGTGACGGTGATTTTACCTGTTTTTAGATAGTTTCTCTCTTACTTGAGTCCGGAGTTGATATCAATCTGAGGAATTATCGTGGTCAGGTAATTTCATCGTACTTCAATGAAGGTTCCAGGTTTATTTGTTCGTTATTTTAGCTTTTATTTACTTGAACCAATCATTCATATAGCTTTTAGGTATTTTGAGAAACTTCTAGACAGGTTAGCTTCTCTATGAAATAATAAAATATCGCGTTCTTTTTAATTTGTGTGCATAGACTGCTTTGATGCAAGCTGGTCAACATGGTCACTGGGAGGTTGTGCTGACTTTGATGCTTTTTAAAGCCAATGTATGTAGTTTACTTTCAAGTCAACTGGAACTTGTTTGATTAACCATGAATAGCTTACAAGATTTGGGAACTAGGAATGTGACATTTGTGGAGTATTGGATTTTAGATTCACAGAGCAGATTATCTTAATGGGGGTACTGCACTTCATTTAGCTGCTTTGAATGGTCATTCTCGATGTATACGCCTCCTCCTTGCAGACTACATACCCAGCATTGCTGATTGTTGGGATATATTGAGTAAAGGCTCAAGGGACAATGGATCCATCTCCGAGTTTGATGGAAGGTAACTATGAGCTCCCTTCGCACTTCTACAATCTCTTTTCCATTATTATGATTTTATTTGCTGAGTTGTGCCATTTGTTTGCACCAGTGCTCTTCGCGAGGTTATCAATAGACCTGCTGATGGAGGCATTACTGCTTTGCATATGGCAGCACTGAATGGGCATGTTGAAAGTGTACTGTTACTCTTGGACTTGGGAGCTTCAGCTTATGAGGTCACTGTGGAAGATGGAACTACTATCGATTTAATTGGTGAATCCTCGTTTTACCTTAACTGATGATCACTTAGGCCAACTAGCTGTTAATTTTAGTTGAATAGCAATGGCATTTTTTTAGTTCACAACTTAAACAGTGATGCCATTCTCTACCTTTGCCATCAATGCTAATTAATTTCTCCTGCTCAGTTTCGCACAAGGAGACTAAGACATTTCTTAAAATGGAGGTCATTTAATCAATTTGTTTTCAGATCACTGTTGCAACACTCAGTGAAACCAGTATACAGAGGAATTGAGTTATTTGTATCCAAATTGAAATATACTAATTGACATGGTTATCAAAATGGCAAATCAACTTGTGGAATTCTATGGTTTCACTATCCAGAAATGATCAAGTCAATTGGTCATCTCAGCTAAAACCTTGTTTTGGACCTATTGACCCAGCAAAAGGGTGTTAGATGCTCTTTTTGTGAGTTCCAATTCCAACAAGTTTTGGAAATTCTTCAGTTTCATCTGGGAAGTCTCGAAATTTGAAAAGATTTTTGCAAAGTTTTGACTTTGCATGTCTTCATTGAGATCTGAATTGTTATTTTTTTTTTCTTTAAAAACTGGTTTAGGGTTTTTCTTTTATAGGAAAAAAGAAATGAAGCTTCATATCTTTTTTCTTCCCTTCCAAGCAAGTCTCTCACTTTTTTCTTACACTCTTCTTCTTTGTCTATCTTGACATTGATAGCTTATGAATTTGACATACTTGAAGCCTCTTGATAGCTTCTAATTCCCAGTAACTTTATTAGGAAAGTTAGAACACTGAGGAAGTACTGTTTTATGTTTGTGTTTTCTACCTGGTTTTTTTTATTGTGTTGTGGTGAGAGCCAATGCTGTTACAGGTTATAGCATTATTACAATTTCAAATGTTCTCTAACATCATGAATATTAAACATGGTTAGCAACTATGCTAGTGATTTATTATAATAATCAGAACATTATGTATAAAGATACTATTATTTGAAAGTCACATTTATTCAAAACTAATTTCACATTGTTTGTAAAATCATGTGTTTTTATGATAGATTTTCTAGACCCCCACCATTCCTAATGAATAATCAAATCTTAACAACCTCAGTATTAATCAAATCATACATTTTATTGCCTTTTTTGTTGTTGTATTTAGATGATAAAGATTGTCTCATATGGCAACTTTGTGACAGAGATCAGACAGAAGATGTTAAAGCTTGATTAAGGGAAAGTCTCATTGAACATTTTCTTACTCTCTGGAGAGAGAAATAGCTCAATTTTAGTTGCATCACTAAAATCCTAATTTAATGACATCATTTGGTTATCAATACCCTATTGTACTGTAGATCTGGAAGGCTAGGTCCTACTGTTTTGGATAAGACCGATTTACAGAACAGGTAGGTCTCTCATAGTGTTGTAAAAAATATAGGCACGGAGTGAATACCAATGGCACACCATTATTCTGAGCTGAATTGTTTAGCTTGCAATACCATCTATTTAAATGTGTATCCCCTGTTGTCACTTTCCAGGTGCTGGAAGCACGGCTCTTCACTATGCTGCATGTGGTGGAAATCCTCAATGTTGTCAAGTATGTTTACAATCCAAGAAGAAAATTGTGAAACCGAAAATGAGTTACGTGTATGCTGAATCTTTATCATGTTCATATGTGTTGTGATTCAGATTTTGATTGCCAGGGGTGCCAGTTTGACTGCTGAAAATGCAAAAGGGTATGCTTCTAACATCTTTAGTTCTCCCATATGTTCAATATACATAATAATACAGTGATTTGCAAGTGGAATCTCTTTGCATCTTGCAGCAATGATACTTTTTACTTCTTTTCAACTAGGTATAAAAAATCCAAACAGTTAAAATGTTTTCCTTTACCGGATGCTATTTTGTTCAGCCCACTTACATAGTGTTTGTGCCTAGAGAGTAGGGTGGGGAGCAGAATTCAGGATTTTTTAATTGGTTTAGGATGTAATGATTTTGGGTTGGAAACCATTGGGCATGTCTTTCAAATAAAACCATCTTAACAAATTGGCATTGAGATTATATAGGATAAGAATTTAATGGTCATAAAACTGAAAAATCTCAGGGCAGACTAATGTGACCATGGAAGAGTTGACACTGATGTCAATGTGACATCGGGTGCTGACTAAATGAATTTCAGACGTTGTAATATACTGCTTTCCCCTTCCTTTGTTCCTTGAAACCCTTACTAAAACTAAAATATGAAAAGTGCCTATTAATGAGTTTAAATCAATAACATCTTTACTAATGAAGAAGGGAAATATTTTAGAAATTTCACGGAGTATACTTTGGCTTCTGGGTAAATTGTTTCTTTGGAATATGTTAGGATAATCAACCTTTTCTGGGTCCTCCCCTTTTAATGTAATTTCCCTTGGGACTTCCTCTACTCACGTGTTCTTTGCAAAATGATAACCGCTGTTAGAATGTAGCCTGGGCTTTGCCAATGTCAGTCATGTGAGGATGAGCACTCTTAAGAAGAATTTATTGGTTGCTTCACCTTATACACCTATGTGCCTTGTGTTGCATTATATTTACATGACCTTGGGAAATAATGATGATTTTCACTAATAGTAAGATCAGAATCTTTGATTGATCTCTACTTAATATAAAGTCCACATGCTGACATTAAAATACATCTCAAGCGTAACATAATTAGTTTTTAAGATCAGTAAAATCTGGCATTCGAATCATTCCATTTTGGAATTAAGTCATTTCAATAATGAATCTGTACTTTAAAAGGCAGGGATTAGCAAATGTTCTGTACTGTTGGATGTTCATTTGCCCCATTATTGTATTGATTCTGGTGAGATAAACCATATCATTGTGTTGACTTACCTCTGGTTTTCTTTTGTTTTGTTCAAGGTGGACTCCTCTGATGGTTGCTCGTTCATGGCACAGAAATGAACTTGAGGTGATTCTTACCACACAGCAAGAAAACCAGTCTCAAATATGTCCTTCTCCATATGTATCTATTCCCTTTATGAGCATTGTCAAAATTGCCAGGTAAATACAGTTTGTCATATTTTGTTGCAAACTTTACAGTAATGCATTGACATATGCTATATTCTGTGACTTGCTTCCTCGAAGTATAATAGCCCTTGAATCTTACACTTGTGTCTAAACTACAAGGTCTTCCAAAACTTCCTGGGAAACTATGTTTCACTTTTAGTCTCTTTTTGTGTGATAACATCTTGCCTGGCTGATAATATGGCTTTCAATGAAGTTCCAAATTAGTAACTGCTATGAGGGTGACTTTTGCAAAAATGTGGACCCCTAGAAGCGCTAAAGGATAATAGTTTTGCACATGATGTTAAACCACAACACGTGTTGTGGAACTCTTCTAGTTCAGATTGAGTTCCATGTAAGAAATCGCATATACCATGAAGTTTTCTTCATGGTCATTTTGAGGCTAGGCGTCTCATTTACATTTATGTCAACTAATGGTTTGTTTCCAAGCAAAATGGTTAATTCCATAATCATGGAATGTTAAGCTATCCTTTGTTGGGATCATTTGCAGAGAATGTGGATGGAGGAACAATGATTCCCTACCTACATGTGATGATACATGTGTTGTTTGTCTGGAAACAAAATGCACAGTTGCGGCAGAAGGTATGTTACTAACAATTGCTAATGGTTTCCACTTTTCTATTATGTTCTTTATTGCTTGCTTTAAATTTTATGGAACTAATATTGTCAAACTGAAATTGTGAAAGTAAAATTATGGAAAACAATGGGGTAAATTGATCATGTAGCTTGTTGTCTATACCTCTTCTGGAAGCTATTGTCTAGAGCAAATGACAGACGTTCTTTGGCTTGCAAAGTAAATGTTGTGGGTTTGAGACCCAAGAGCTATCACTTCATCAAGAAAATCTGGAGGGTAGAACTTCATTTTTTGGTCGAATTTTATTTATTCACTCTTAATTTTTTTCAGTTTTGTCACCAAAAGATGGAAACATGGAATCTTAAAATTTTTTCTCTTAGTTTCACTCCCTCATTTATGTGTTTCATCAACATAAATGTAGGCTTTTTGTCTCACACATAAATAGATGAATATGGAACTGAATAATCATTTTACGCACCAAACCTCCAGAATTTTCATGGGTATTATTTTTATGAAGAGCAAGCAAATCAAACTGTCATTTCAACCTTTAGGACCATCACCTCACTTTTCCAGGGTTGTGTTTCTGGATTCACCCAAGTGGTGGTGAGAGTTGGATGCTTGGTGCTATTTTTAGGCTTAGTAAAGAGTGATGTTCGGGTGCGATATTATAGAGCAGTAGTGGCAGATAGAGATAGGGGTGGTCTGTTACGTTCATGTATGTTATTGGTGGTTGTTAGGATTAAATTTATTGAGGCTATAGGTATATAACTAGAGAATCACTATGACAATCAACTAAAATCTATGGGAAAGAAAACAAAATTTATATGCATGGCTATTAAAACTCAGCATGTACAATTCATCCCGTAAAGCATCTACAAGGAATGTCTTTCCAGGTAACAGAAAAGTCTTGAGTATGACATGTTTTAATAGCATACTCACTTTTTTTTTTTCAATCCTGGTGTGATATCATTGCATGCCATTCAATAATCAGTGCAGTATTTCATGTATAACATGGCCATTCAGGTGGCTTTTTCCTGGGTACTTGTAAACACCTTTCATGGGTTCCATTGCTTTTATCTATTGATCTTTACAAATTACATTTTTTTTAATTCCACGAAAGTCTTCCTGTTTGGAGTAGTTCCAAATAGTTATGTGATTTTTGACAAGCTCATGAAGTTTGTGTATTTTATGTCACCAAAATAATAGCTGAAATCTGAACCTGTAACTGATGCCAAACTATATATTCTCAGTCTGCTCCTTGTGTGCTTCAACTGAATAATCCTGTCATTTATAAAACAATATGTTGTGCAGGCTGTGGACATGAATTCTGCACAAGATGTGCTTTATATCTCTGCTCTACAATCTGTATCTCAACTGTTGCTCAAGGTCCAACGGGGTCGGTTGCCTGCCCTCTCTGCCGGCATGGCATAGTTTCATTTGTCAAGCTTCCAGGAACAAAGCCAGTGGTTAAAGCTATTGCCAGAACAAGTTTATCTCTATCATTTTGTACATGTACGGGTGAAGAACCAGATTTCCCTTCAATGACAACCCCATTTCGCAAGCCTGATTTCCAGTGCACCAAAATTTCCCCTCCATCTTCATTCCGTTCTTTAAGTTGCCAAAAGTTCCCATCTATGAATTTCAATGCTAGCCGTTGCATGGGAGCTTCAGATACAACTCCTTTAGTTCCATGTACAATTGATCTGAACCCGCGTGAACGTGAAGTCAGGTGTTCGAGATCAAGAATTAGACGATCAACCTCCAACCCAGAGCGCAGAAAGTCTTGGTTATCTGCGCTCAATCAGTATGTAACTACAGGAACTGGGTGCTAATTTCCTTGTTAACCTATGATGATTATTTTTCCTGCCGTTTTGTCCATAATTTTGGTTGGCAGTGATTATTGGGCTGTAAATTTGGAAGAGAATCAGCAATATCTACAAATGAATCGCATTGATATTATTGCTTCATCATGTCTTACATTACAGGACACTTAAATTTTTGTTGCTTGTTGCCTGGAAGATGATAGGGTGGACCAAAACATTGGAACACTATGCGAGTAAATTGAAAGTATCGCAGGTTACTCATCAAACTGGATTTCAATTAACAAGGACTTGGTTATCTATATTATAGTATTAACTTTTTTTTTATCTTGATCATTATTGTTCTGCCAAAAAAAAAATGGGGTAAAACGAACAGCAATAGGGCTCCTTTGTCTGCATCAAATGGGAGGGCGTTGCCAGTTTGAAGGGTGATTTCTTAATGAATACGGTAGGTATTTTTCTTTTGACCATATACTTGTCTAATTGTTTGCGTTAGGTTGTGGTTTTTTTTTTTTTCAGTCTATGAATATAGAATTTAGTTCTATGTATTTATTTCATTTTACTTTATTTACACAGAAAATTTATGAAGGTTAAGTTATTTTCATGATAAAATGATGAACAACATATCTTTAACATGTAACATAATAATATTTTTTTAAAGAAACTAGCTAGATATCTATGTGTCGGGGGCAAATAACTTTATTTTTTTTAATGAATGTTTTCCAAAAAATTTTGTAGTCAAAATTCTCTCTTTTTATTTATATATTTCTTGTTCTTCTTATATTTTTTTTTTAAAAAAAACTTTTGTATTCATAGCATGGTTTTTTAAATAAAAAATTATCATAATTTAAAAAGTAAGTTTCAATAAAAAAAACAACAAAAAAATAATATTTTGATAATTTTATGTGACTATATGTGAAAATAAGTTGATAATCTTTATGTGATATTTTCTAACTACCTTTAACTGAAATATAAGGTCCAAGTTTTTTAACTCTCAACACCAGATTTTCAATTTATTTTAATATAAAAACACCAAAAACATATCATAGAAACCTCTATAGTCCATTTTGAATCCCACACACTCTAATTAGTATTAAAATTTAAAATTAAATTAAATTAATTTTTTTAGATTTTAATCTACTTTTTAGACATAATTTTAAGATTCAAACCACTTTCATTAGATTTTTATCTTCGAGATGAACTTGGTAACACCAATATTGGCATTTTTTGTGGCCAAAATATGGATGCTCAAAAGGTTTATCTCTCCCCTCCCTCTACAATGCCCGTCTCTCCTCCTTTAACTATGAGAAACTAAAATGTGATAGAAATAAAGTTTGATAACTAAAATGTAAAATCTGAAAACTATAAATACCAAATTGTAAGAAGACACGTCCAATAAATAACATAATAAATAATAATTTATGTGTATGAACACTATAATGAAACATAAAAATGCCCCAAGTTTTTTTTAATTCCATGGTTAATGATATGAAATTGGCTAAAGTAACCAAACATCAATCCCATCATAATCCCTAATTCCTGCTCATTTCAAAAAAATAAAAAAACACACTAAAAGAAGTAACATACAACATTGGGGCATCATAATGAGAAGGACCACATGCATCGAACATATCTCATTGAATGTATTGTTGCATTTAAAGCATTCAACTACTAGCTAGTTGCAAAAAAGATGGTGCTAACCTTACATAAACATATGTATTTACGAAGAATATGCAGGGAATCATAAAAAGTATTATATGCATAGTGCATAGATAGTGTGTGGCCCACGTTCTTACTCCTTGAAACTAAAAATAATACATTGAGGTGGTAGGAGTTGAGAATTTTTCATGCTACTAGTTTGAGGCCAAATAATTTTTTGAGTTCAAAACATAGAAGAGAAATAATAATAATAATAATGTAGTATGTTTGAGCACTAGCCCAAATGCACTGCAAATTTTATTTTTTTAATACACGCCATCATTTGCCTTCTTAAGTCAAACATGTTTGAAAAACTTAAGTAGAAAAAGCATAAGAGAAAAACATTTATAGTATAAATTATAATTTTGTGATCATAAAAATGTTACCTTTTTTAATACGTTTGAATGTCTTCCATTTTGGCCATACTTGTAGATGGCTTTTTATTAATGTTCTTATAAAAGATAAGAGAGTTTCAATTGTCTTGCTTATCAAGAGAGATAGTCTAAAAACAAAAATGAGTATAAGAGGGATCAATGTATGTTTTCAGGAACATGTTTTAACTGGAAAGGTCTTATCAATAATCACAAAGATTGGAGAAGGATCCTTGATCATTTTAAATATAAATGGTCACGAAGGCCTAGAGAAGGATCTTTAAATTTTTTTGGAGACACATATAAAGATTTAATAGAAACACGTTTGGAGACATGAACATCTTGCCGTGAAGATTTTTATAGAGAGACATTTAGAGATTTTAAAGGGGATTTTTGTTAGAGACATTATAGACATGGAGTAAAATTATTGCTTTTATTAAAAAGTTTAAAAGATAGAGATGTAATTCAAAAGATATCATGACATGTCATCTTCATAATGCTTGTGTTAATCCTATTATTTCTCTATTGAACCTTATAAGAAGTATGAGATGTTCAAACATGTTAAAACTACCAGAGTAAATGAAGCTTGATGATCGAATGCCAAATGTTAATGAATTATTGGATTGTTGGGAGATGTTGTCTTTATAATATCAGACTAACTTTCAAAAACAATAGGGAGATATAACTTAGTTGCTCAAAATCTAGATACAACCTCATGTTTTCAGGCTATGATAAGATTTTAGGATCTAGAATACAAGAGTTTCACTTTTGATATGGTGGACATGACTCTCACTTTTACGGAGTATAATTCTCTTTTATATTGTCTAAAATTTGACTTAGTGCACTTTTATATGCCAAGAGAGAAGGTTCCATTAAATTATACCTAGTTGACCAAGATAGGCTGTAAGATAGTGCATGAAAAAATAACCAAACGAGGTTCTAGTCAGGGTTGGTTCTATAACACATTGAAACATATATTTAAAAAGAGGTTGTATGATGAGAAAAATAAGACTTGTTTGAGGATTTTGACTTGCGTATTTATGGTCTAATTCTTTTTCCATCGGCAAATAGGATGATTGAATTTAAGGCTGATAATGTATTCAAGAGTATGGTTGCTCTTAAGATTAATCTAGTAGTTGCAATATTAATAGAGACATTTTCATCTTTGAATCATTATAGAAAAACAATCACTTGAGATGTTGTTTATAATTGTTATTTGTTTGGACAATGAGCCATATAGTAGAATGAAAGATATTTGGAACATTGTGGAATTTGTACTACAATTTAGAGAAATTGATTTAGCATCTATTAAAAGAGTTAGGAAGGACTACTTGCAAGATTAATTTTTTAGCATGAGAAAATCTTCATTTCTTTGGAAAACACGATATGCTTCCTATATTGCATATTATGGTGATTAATTATGGGTCCCATTGATGAGAACTCAATGTTGCATCAGTTATTGACCTAACATGGTCATGCGACAGCTTGGATTTGAGTAATTCATTATGAGAACCACAAGTTTGCCTCAGTTTTACAAAGAGTTCAAAACTTTAAGAAATTTAATAAAGCTGGTAATAAGAGCTTAGAAAGACCCTGGTGTTGTCAAGATTGCTAAAAGAGTTGATGAAAGGGTTACTGCTAGATATTTGTTATGGAAAAAGACTAGAGGAAAAGAGTATTAGATTCCACCCTTTAAGGGTCTATAAAGATTGATGGCTTAGATCTTGGAAGATGTTTACTAGGAGATATGGGTACAATAAGAGTTATACAATTCAAGCCTAAATTTATAATTGGAGGAGCTAAGTGCCAATAAATGAAAGTTAGGGGCCAATCTTACAGCTTGAGAGTAGACACTCGCCACTATGAAAGAGAAAAGGATGATTTGCCGACTCAGCTGCAACAATGTAAACATGCTCTTAAGGAACTTTAAGTAAAACTCAACATCATGGCATAAGCTAAGAAGGAGCAAGATTATAGGGTAGCTGAAATGATACAGGTAGCATTCACAATTGAGGAAAGAGTTGTGGAAAAAGAAAAGCCAGATATCAAATGTTAAGTTGTCTAGATCAAGATATATGGATTGGAGCAGACGAAATAGATGCTTTAAGAACAATGCCAATAGCAAGCTTAGTTGATCACACGATTAGATGACCATCTAGGGCAGTTAGTTACCTAGCAAGATGAGTTTGTCTTAATCATGCAAACTCTGATAGATGAGAGAGAAGTTTTAAGAAGGGAAGCACAACATTAGACTTCTGAAACCATGTGCTATCATATGCATACTGAAGATGGCAATAATTATGCCATAAGATTGAGAGGCATAACTCAACAGGTAACATAGGGTCGATCAATTTTAAAAGAGAAATCCTACACTATTTTGGTTAGATTCAAGATTACATTAATAAGGTTGCAGTGTATTCTAATTCAAGGTTATGAAAAGAATGAGAAGAGTAATTTTGTTTAGGACAACAATTTTCAAAAATAGTTTGTATTATATTAAACTTATAAACTATTGTTTCAGTTTAATGAAAAGATGACTTATAAACTTATAAAATAGTTTGTATTACATTCATGAAAAGATGTTTTATCACACCTTTAGATATTCTTTAGATATTCGATGAATTGCTTGATATTTGAGAAATTTTTAAGCCAAAATTCTCATGAGTTGGTGTTCTCACTAAAAACTTTTTAAGAAAATTTAACCTAGTTTATCCTTTAAGTTTTAATATAATAATAAAAAAAATTCAAACAATAATAAAAATACATACCCGAGCTCTTTACATTTTATTTATATTTTTTAGCGTATGCATACAACTTGGTCCATGAAAAAATATTGATAATCCTCCAAAAGTTAAACTTCCCCTATAATGTAGATCTTTTAGTTTTTTTTTTTTACATTTATAATATAATTATA
>Ga0307511_10000997_pt1 | contig 30089 bp, 27 predicted proteins | sample 13_EM_MG_FD_200266 | JGI IMG/M metagenome (GOLD analysis project Ga0307511, IMG submission 200266) | Populus trichocarpa ectomycorrhiza microbial communities from riparian zone in the Pacific Northwest, United States - 13_EM | ecosystem: Host-associated > Plants > Roots > Unclassified | place... | reverse complement strand
CGCCACCGTGGGCTTGGTGGAGCCGGTGTAGACGAAGACGGCCTCGCTGGTGCGCGGGTCGGTGTCGGGCGTCGGGTCCAGGATCCAGTAGCCGAGCGAGCCGCTGGTGCGGACGCCGGTGACGATGCCCGGGACGCGGGTGACCGTCTGGCCGGAGTACGGCGAGAGGCGGGTCGTGCCCTGGATGTCGTGGACGCGGACGGTGCCGGGGTCGGTCGGCGAGCCGCCGTCGCCACCGCCGCCGTCGCCCGAACCGGGCGTCTGGCCCGCCGAGTTGACCGGTGACGGGGTGCCCGCGGTGAAGTCGGCCGCGTTGTCGTCGGTGTCGGCGAGCGAGTCGGCTCGCGCGACGGACGCGGTGTTTGAGGCGCCGGTGGCCGGGCCGCTGCCCTCGCGGACGACCGCGGTGCCGTAGCCCGTGAGGTCGACGATGCTCGGGTCGGCCGCGCAGTCCGCGGCGGTCTTGCAGGTCAGCGCGGTGGTGCCGGAGACCAGGGCGATCGTGCCGGTGGTGGCGCTCATGGCGATCGAGCCGCTGGCGTCGGTGGTCGGCAGCGCGGTGGTGCCGCCGCTGCCGGTGCCCTCGCCGACCAGGTAGCGGGCGCCGGGGGCGATCGTGCCGGTGAGGGCGGTGACCTGCCAAGTGGAGCCGGAGGAAGGCGAACCGGGCAGGTACTGCACGCTGTAGCCCGACAGGTCGTAGGCCGTGGAACCGGCGTTGCCGAGTTCCACGAAGTCCCGGGTCAGGGTGGCTCCCGAGTTGCCTCCGCCGCCGTACACCTCGGCGATCACCGCCGAGGCCGACGGGGTGGCGTGCGCGGCGGGCAGGGCGGTGAAGGCGAACGCTCCCGCCGCGCCCACCGAGACGATCGCACAGGCGGTGCGGCGGGCGCGGGATCTGCGCCCTTCAGGTCTGGACACGCTGGCGGTCTCCTCGTACTTCGTGTAGCTGCCGATACCGGTGCCTGTGGGGAGTCGGCTCAAGTTACGCGCGTAGAAAGGGAGTTGCCAGAGGGCCTCGCGTTAAATCCAGGGAACAAGTGGGGGCGGGAACGGCGACCGCGGCCACAAAAGTGACATTCCACACACAGGCCTGATGATCCAATCGGGCAACTCGGCCTATTCCGGCCGACCTTGAGGGCTCCCGAGCCGCAATCGGTTCACCGTTCAACCGTGGCTTTTTCCGGTTTGGTCCAGTTCACTCGGGATCGTTTGCCGCGCACCATAAGTCCGTTCTGAGCACAGGGAGTGTGTAGAGGTATGTCCAATTCACCCCATTCGCCGGAGATTCCGTTCGCTCCTCACCCGGTGAGCGCCGCCGAAGTCATCCCGGGGGATCTGATCGCCCTGACCCCGGACGACGCCGAACGCGACTGCTGGTACGTCGTGATGCACACGCTGCCCGAGACCCCGGAGACGATCCGGCTGGCGCTGCGTCCGCCGCTCGGCGGGGCCGACCGGGACGAGGTGCTCGGCCGGAACCTGCGCGTCACCGTCGCCTGCCACCGGATGGACGTCGGGGCGATCCCCCGTCTCGACTCCCAGGACCTCACGGCGGTCGAGTTCCGGGACGGCGACCGGGTGACCTCGCTGCGCGTGGTCGATCCGCGTGCCGACGAGGTGTCGTACGTACGGCGTTGGGGTGTGTGGCACCGGGACCTCGACGGGGCGGCGGAAGAGGTCGCGACCGATGCGGAGGTCCGTGGGTGGGGTGGTGCCGAGTACGTCGTACGGCATCTGCCGCGGCCGGAGCGGGAGGTGACCGCGAGCGGGCCGCGGCGGGTGGTGGTCACCGGGCTCGGGGCCGTCACGCCGCTCGGGGTCGGGGTCGGCGAGCTGTGGCGGGGGCTGCTCGACGGTCGGCACGGGATCCGGGAACTGGACGGCGAGGAGTTCGCGGAGCTGCCCGTGCGGGTGGCCGGGACCGTGCCCGTCGACCCGGCGGAGCTGCTGCCCCGGGCGGCGGCACGGCGGATGAACCGGGCCGCGCAGTTCGCCGTACTCGCCGCGCGGGAGGCGTGGGACGACGCCGGGTTCGTGGCGGGCGGCACGCGGGAGAGCGGGCTCGATCCGGAGCGGGTCGGCGTCAGCCTCGGGGCGATCCTCGGGGATGCGTCCGTGCTCGTCGGCGGCGACCGCAAGCTGCGCGACAAGGGGCCCCGTGCGGTCTCCCCGCTCACCACCCCCATGACCGTGCCCTCGCAGGCCGCGTCCCAGGTCTCCCTCGACCTGCACATCACCGGCGAGGCCCGCACGGTCACCGCCGCGTGCGCCTCCGGCACCGAGGCGATCGGGGCGGCCATCGACCGCATACGGTACGGCCGGGTCGACATCGCCCTCGCGGGCGGGGCCGAGGCGGTCGTCACTCCGGCGATCATGGCGTCGTTCGCCGCGATGCGGGCGCTGTCCACGCACGCGCCCGCGGACGGTTCGTCGCCGTCACGGCCGTTCGGGAAGGACCGGGACGGGTTCGTGAACGGGGAGGGCGCGGGGGTGCTCGTCCTGGAGGCCGAGGAGCTCGCACGCGCGCGTGGAGCGCGGATCTACTGCGAGGCCGCCGGTTGGGGGCTGTCCGCCGACGCGCACCACATGGCGGCGCCGGATCCCTCGGGCGCCGGGGTCGCGCTCGCGGTGCGGCGGGCGGTGCGGGACGCGGGCGGGCATGTCGTGGACGTCGTCCATGTGAACGCTCATGCCACGGCGACGGTGGAGGGCGATCTCGCGGAGGCGGAGGCGCTGCGGGCCGTGTTCGGGCGGCGGTCCCTGCCCGTCACCGCACTCAAGGGGCATCTCGGGCATCTGCTGGGGGCGGCCGGTGGGGTGGAGGCCGTGGCGACCGTGCTCACGCTGCATCACGGGATAGTGCCGCCGACCGTGGGGGGTGGGGAGTTGGACGACGCGTTGGGGTTGGACGTGGTGGTGGGGGTGCAGCGGGAGCTGCCGGAGGGCGGGGATCTCGCGTTGAGCAATTCGTTCGGGTTCGGGGGACACAACGCGGTGTTGGCGTTGCGGCGGGTGGGGTAGGGCTGCGCCCTGCCGTCGTCCGGGTGCGGCTGCGTCGTGGCTGGTCGCTCCCCCACTCTCGACTTCGCTCGAGCGGGGGGACCCCCATCGCGGCGGAGCCGCATATCGACACAGCCCCACGCCCCTTTCGGGGCGCTGCAGTCCCCTACGCCGTTCGCTTGCGGGGAGTCGCCTTCTTCGCCGGGGTCTTCTTCGCGGCGGTCTTCTTCGTCCCCTGCGATTGCGTCGACTTCTTCGCGGATCCTGAGGCCGATGCCCTGGTGGATCCTGAGGCCGACGCCTTCGTGCTCGTCGTCTTCGTGGTCGTCGTCTTCGTGGTCGTCGTCTTCTTCGCCGCCGTCTTCTTTGCCGTGGAGGTCGACTTCTTGCCGGTGGTCTGCTTCGGGGTCGCTCGCGAGGAGATGGAGGTGACCTCGGCCTTGGCTCCCGGCTCCGCGCCGCGCGACTCCTGTGCCTCGCGGACGCTCTTCTCCAGGGCCGCCATGAGGTCGAGGACCTTGCCGCTGCGGGCCGGGGCCGGGGCGTCGGCGGGCTGTTCGCCGGCGGCCTTGGCGGTGATCATCTCCTCTACGGCCTCGCGGTAGTCGTCGTGGAGGTCGGCGAGGTCGACCTCGCCCAGCGTGTCCATCAGGGCGTCCGCGAGGTCGAGTTCCTTGTCGCGGACGGTGACGCTCGTGTCGGGGGCGACGCCCTCGGGGGCGCGGATCTCGTCCGGCCAGAGCAGCCCGTGCATGGCGATCACGTCGTCGACCACGCGCAGCATGCCGAGGCGTTCGCGGCCGCGCAGCGCGTATTTCGCGATGGCCACTTTCTGGCTGCGCTTGAGCGCCTCGCGGAGCAGGGTGTACGGCTTGGCGGCGGGGACGCCGTTCGCGGAGAGGTAGTAGGCCGCGTCCATCTGGAGGGGATCGATCCGGTCGGCCGGCACGAAGGCGACGATCTCGATCGTCTTCGCGGTGGGGATCGGCAGCTGGGCCAGGTCCTCGTCCGTGATCGGGATCATCATGCCGTCCGCGTCCTCGTACGCCTTGCCGATCTCGGCCTGGGCGACCTCGCGGTCCTCCAGTTCGCAGACCTTGCGGTAGCGGATACGGCCGCCGTCCTCGGTGTGGATCTGACGGAAGGAGACGGAGTGGCTCTCGGTCGCGTTCACCAGCTTGATCGGGATGCTCACCAGGCCGAAGGAGATGGCGCCGTTCCATATGGATCGCACCTGCCGCACCCGCCTTCCATTCCGGCTCACGTCCGGTCCGCGTCCCGTCCACACTCGACCCACGTCCGGTTCGTCACGTTTCCGTGGGATTCTCATCGTATGACGCCGATCACAGAGGTGGAGGGGCGAAGGCTCGCGCTCAGCAACCTGGACAAGGTGCTGTACCCGGCGGACGGCTTCACCAAGGGCGAGGTCCTGCACTACTACGCCACGACCGCCGAGGCCCTGCTGCCCCATCTGCGGGACCGGCCGCTGTCCTTCCTGCGGTACCCGGACGGGCCGGACGGTCAGGTGTTCTTCGCCAAGAACGTGCCGCCGGGTACGCCCGAGTGGGTCACCACGGCCGAGGTGCCGAGGTCGGAGGGGCCGGCCCGGATGGTGCTGGTGCAGAACCTGGCGTCCCTCATGTGGGCGGCGAACCTCGTCACCGAGTTCCACACCCCGCAGTGGGTGATCGGGGCGCCGGGCTCCGCCGACCGGCTGGTCTTCGACCTCGATCCGGGGGCACCGGCGACGGTGGTGCAGTGCTGTGAGGTCGCGGTGTGGCTGCGGGAGCGGCTGGCGGCGGACGGGATCGAGTCGTACGCCAAGACGTCCGGGGCGAAGGGGCTGCATCTGCTGGCGGGGGTGGAGTCGGTGCCGTCGGAGCGGGCCGTCGAGTACGCGAAGGCGCTGGCCGTGGAGGCCGAGAAGGCCATGCCCCGGCTCGTCGTCCACCGGATGACACGGAGTCTGCGGCCGGGGAAGGTGTTCGTCGACTGGAGCCAGAACGCCGCCCGCAAGACGACAGCGACGCCGTACACCCTACGGGCACGCGCCGAGCCGAGTGTGTCGGCGCCGGTGACGTGGGAGGAGGTGGAGGCGTGCCGGTTCGTGCGCCAACTGACCTTTCTTGCAACGGACATGGGGGTACGGCTGCGGGAGTACGGGGATTTGTTGGGGCCGTTGGTGGATGGGGGGCGGGCGGGGGTGGTGCCTTGATCTTCGCCCCCGCCGCCCCTACCCGTCCCATCCCGAGGGGCTGCCGCCCCTTCCGCCCCGCCTGGGGGCTCCGCCCCCGGACCCCCGCTTCGGCCCTGAAGGGGCCTCGTCCTCAAACGCCGGACGGCCTGAACAGCGTCAGCCGTGCCCCGTCACACCTTCCCCCATGTATGCCGATCCCGAGCCATCGCATGCAACGCCTCCACATCCGCCGGCTTCAACACCCCTCCTGTCCTTGCCAGTCCGGGGAGCTCCGTGTCCTGGAGTACGCGGACCTCGCGGAGGGGGGTCGTCACGGTGACGTCGGTGGGGTCGGTCAGGGCGAGGATCGGGCGGACCTCGGCGGTGAGGGCGTAGGAGGCGCGGTCGGCGTCGGAGCGGACTCGGCGGAGGAGAGGGAAGGGGTCGTGGCGGCCCAGCGTGACCATGGGGTCGGCGATGCGGACCCGTTGTTTACGGGCGTACAGGGTGTGTACGGCGAAGAGGCCGCCGGGGCCGATCACCAGGTGGTGGAGGCGGTCGCCGCCGGGGAGCGGGATCGAGTGGAGGGCGTGCCAGCCGGCGCCGTCGAGTGCGTCCAGAGCCTCGCCGACGGCCTGTTCGGCGGTGAGGGCGCGGCGGCGCTGGTCGGGGCGGAGCCGGTGCTGCGGGCCGGGGTCCCGGTCGAGGGCGAGGTGGAGCGCCTCGCCGGGACGGTTGGGCGCGAGGTCGTCGTCGGGATGGAGGGAGAGGCGCGCGAGTTCCGCGGGTGTCGGCACCGGTGGCGGGCCGATCGTGACCGGTCCGGTGAGGAAGGGGCCGAGGGCGTGCAGCACGTCCTCTCTGCGGTCCTCGCTCAGCAGGTTGATCCTGGCCGCCTCCCGGTCGTACCAGGCGACGTTCCTTCCGTCCGTGTGACAGACGTACAGCCGTTCCTGACCATGGCGCCAGGTCGGTACGATGCGCAGTCCGCTCATGCACCATCACCCCTCGACCATGGGAACAGGCGGGGTGCTCAAGGGGCAAGAACCCGGTTACCTTTGGGTCAGTCGCTGGGGCTTGGGGAGGCGCCGTTGCGGACGCGCAGGAAGCAACCCGACGTACCCGCTCCGGACACTCCGTGGAGCGAGATCGTCACCGGTCTGTGGATGGGCGGGCACGAGTTCAGGGGGCGCTCGGGGCAACGGGAGTTCGCGGTGGTGCGGGACGAGTTCGATCTCGTACAGACGCTGCTGCGGCTGCCGGGGCACGGGCCCGACTCCGGCGTCGAGCACCATGTGTGGCCGATTCCGGACGGGCCGCTGGACGGGACGCAGTTGGCGGGCGTGATGCGGCTGGCCGTCGCCGCGTGCGACGCGCTGGACGACGGGCGCAAGGTCCTCGTCCGCTGCTATCACGGCTACAACAGGTCCGGTCTTGTCGTCGCGCACGCGCTGGTCCGGCGCGGGTACTCCACCGAGGAGGCGATACGGCTGATCCGCACCCGCCGCTCCCCGTGGGCGCTGCACAACGAACTCTTCGTGGAGTATCTGCGGGCGGGACTGTCCACGGCCCGGCTGCTGGAGGAGCTGGCCGAGTAATCGTTTCCCCGACCCGCTGACCTGCATGAACAAAAAGGACTTCCGTACGAATAGGGTGTATGGGTGCCGTTCCGTCGTCCCCTCCGTACCGCCGCCGTCGTCGCCCTGCTGTTCGCGACCGCGGCGGCCTGCGGCGACACCGGCGCGCTGCACGGCGCGGGCGCGACCCCGACGGCGACCAGCCCCGCCAGGCTCTGGCCGAATCTGTCGCCCGCCGCCTCCCCCGCCTACGACTTCGACGAGGCCGACACCGAGACCGTGAAGGGCGTCACCGTCCCCGGCGACGACATCCGCAAGGTGGACCCGATCGCCGTCGTACGGGCCGAGATCGCCGCGAACCCGGGCGACTACGCCGGCTCCAGGGCGCCGTACCGGGGAACCGCCGAGCGGATCGACGACTGCGGGAGCGGCGGGGACCGCAGCAAGTGCCCCGTCCTCAAGCCGTACTACCGCGACCTGACCGGCGACGGACACGACGACCTGACGCTCGGCTTCCGGCTGCTGCCGACCAAGATGACCGCCGTGCGGGTCTACACCGTCGAGAAGCACCGGCTCGTGCAGGTCATGGCCAACGACGACGCGGTGAGCGGGGTCGAGCTGGCCGGGCGTTCGGTGATCATCCGCTCACCCTCGGAGCTGGCGGGGTACGAATACCGCGTGCAGTGGACCTGGGACGCCGAACAGAAGGCGATGCTGCTGACCCACGACGAGTTCCTGCGCACGGGCAGCCGTAAGCACGGTGTCCGCCGCGCGACGCCCGCGCCCGTACCCTCGGCGACCTCGTGACGGGGCTCGCGCTGCCCCGGTGGGCCGGGACTCTCGCCTTCAAGTCCGCCGTGTTCATCACGGTGATGTGCTGCGCGCTGGCCGCACTGCTCGGCGTACTCGTGCATGTGTCGGTGACCGACCGGACCGTGGGCCAGGCCCGCGAACTGGCGCTGTCGCGGCTGCGGACGGCGACATCGCAGTACGAGGCCGGGGACTCGCTCCTGCACGGCGCCGGTGTCAACCCCGCGAGTCTGCCCGTGCCCCTGCGGCGGCTGGCCGTGGACGGCGACCGGGGCACGATGGTCGGCAAGCGCCGGGGGCGCCCGACGATGTGGGCGGCGGGACCGGCCGACGGCGGGCGCGTGCTGGCCGTGGCGGTCGACTACTCGCAGGGCGCGGACACCATCGCCGGGCTCGACCGGGCGATCGTGTGGTCCTCGGCGCTCGCGATCGGGGCGACGCTGCTGTTCGGCGCGTTCGCGGTGACCCGGGTGACCCGGCGGCTGCACGGGACCGCGCAGGTGGCCCGGCGGATCAGCGCCGGCGACCTGGACGCGCGGGTCGACGATCCCCGTACGAAGGACGCGAGCCGGCCGCAGGACGAGGTGGCCGCGGTGGCCGCCGCGCTCGACACGATGGCCTCCTCGCTGCAGGGCAAGCTGCTGACCGAGCAGCGGTTCACGGCGGACGTGGCGCACGAGCTGCGGACCCCGCTGACCGGGCTGCACGCGGCGGCCGAACTGCTGCCGCCGGGGCGGCCGACCGAGCTGGTGCGGGACCGGGTGGCCGCGTTGCGCACGCTCACCGAGGACCTGTTGGAGATCTCCCGGCTCGACACCCGGCGGGAGAAACTGGAGCTGGGCACCGAGCAGTTGGGGGCGGTGGCCGCGCGGGTGGTCCAGGCGTCGGGGACGGACACGGAGGTCGTCGTCGTACGGGACGAGTGGGTGGAGACGGACCGGCGGCGGCTGGAGCGGGTGCTCGGGAATCTGGTCGCCAACGCGCACCGGCACGGGCGGGGGCCGGTGGTGGTGACCGTGGACGGGGAGGTGGTGACCGTGCGGGATCACGGGGACGGGTACCCGGGCTATCTCCTGGAGCACGGGCCGCAGCGGTTCCGTACGGAGGGGGGAGCTACGGGGCATGGGCTGGGGTTGACCATCGCGCTGGGGCAGGCGGAGGTGTTGGGGGCCCGGTTGGAGTTCGCGAACGTGGGGGACGGCGGGGCGTTGGCTACGTTGACGTTGCGTTGAGAGTGGTTGTATTTCGGCTGCCGGCCGGTGGGGGCTGGTCGCTCCCCCACTCTCGACTTCGCTCGAGCGGGGGGACCCCCATCGCGGCGGAGCCGCATATCGACGCAGCCCCGCGGCCCCTAAAGGGGCGCCCCATGTGGACCAGTGCGACGAGCGCGCCCCCTCCCTCTCTCCTAATGTGGCGATTAGTCAGTTCCGCCCCATTTCTGGAGGTACCCCCATGTCCCTCAGCCTCTCTCTCCGTCGTATCGGTATAGCGGTCGCCGCCGGTGCGCTCGTCACCGCCGCCGCCGTCACGCCGGCCGTGGCCGACGACGAATGGGGCGACCAGGACCAGAGCGTCAGCAGCTCCCAGGGCGACGACGGCTGGAACCAGAGCGGCGACGAGCACTCCGACGGCCACGGCGACCACAACCAGGGCGGCGACCACGACAACCACCCGCGCCTGTACCGGGGCGTCGTGATTGCGAGCGAACTGGCCCTGCGTTCCCGGCCGGACCGCGGCAGCAGGATCATCCGGTACGCGCACCGCGGCGAGCACGTCTCGATCTTCTGCAAGACCCGCGGCTCGAACGTCCAGGGCAACCACCTCTGGTACCTGCTCACGGACGGCACCTGGGCCTGGGGCTCGGCGCGCTACATCGACAACATCGGCCCGGCCCCCCGCTGGTGCTGACGGGCGAGACACACTCGCCACCCAAGGCACACAACCCGTCCCATTTGGGTAAGTTCCGGACATGACCAACGCCGGAACCACCGTCACAGCGGACCTTCCCACACCCGCTGTACGCCTCCCCCGGCGCCGTGGCATCGAACTCACCCTCATCGTCGTAGCCGTACTCCTCTCGGTGTACGGCTACTGCGCTGTCGGTCTGGCCAAGAACGGCACGGTCCCGCCCGGCGCCGCCGGCTACGGCGCCGGGCTCGGCGTGCTCGCCCTGCTCGCGCATGTGGCGGTGCGGCTGCGGGCTCCGTACGCCGACCCGCTCCTGCTCCCGATCGGGGTGCTCCTCAACGGCCTCGGCCTGGTCCTGATCTACCGGCTCGACCTGGAGACCCCGGGCGACCGGGCGGCGCCCACCCAACTCGTGTGGTCCACCCTGGGCGTGACCCTCTTCATCGTCGTGGTGCTGGCCCTGCGCGACCACCGAGTGCTCCAGCGCTACGCGTATGTGTGCGTGGCAGCCGCGCTCGTACTCCTCACCCTCCCGGTCCTCTTCCCCGCCGTGAACGGCGCCCGGATCTGGATCCGGATCGCCGGATTCTCCATCCAGCCGGGCGAGTTCGCGAAGGTGCTGCTCGCGATCTTCTTCGCCGCGTATCTCGCGGCCAACCGCAACGCGCTCGCCTACGCCGGCCGCCGCGTCTGGCGCCTCCAGCTCCCCACCGGCCGCGTCCTCGGCCCGATCGTCGCGATCTGGCTGATCAGCGTCGGCGTGCTGGTCCTGGAACGCGACCTCGGCACCTCGCTCCTCTTCTTCGGCCTGTTCGTGACCCTCCTCTACGTCGCCACCGGCCGCACCGGCTGGATCGCGGTCGGCCTGCTGCTCGCGGCGCTCGGCGCGGTAGCGGTGGGCCGGCTCGAACCGCATGTCCACAGCCGCGTCCTGGACTGGCTGCACCCCTTCGCGTCGATCGACGCGGGCCAGGGACCCAACCAACTCGCCCAGTCCCTCTTCGCGTTCGCGGCCGGCGGCATGCTCGGCACGGGCCTGGGCCTCGGCCACTCGATCCAGATCGGCTTCGCCGCGAAGTCGGACTTCATCCTGGCCACGGCGGGCGAGGAACTGGGCCTGGCCGGCCTCTCCGCGATCTTCATCCTCTACGGCCTGCTCGTGGAGCGCGGCTACCGGGCGGGCCTCGCGCTGCGCGACCCCTTCGGCCGACTGCTCGCGGTCGGGCTCGCCTCGATCGTCGCGCTCCAGGTGTTCGTCATCGCGGGCGGGGTGACCGGCCTGATCCCGCTGACCGGCATGGCGATGCCGTTCCTCGCCCAGGGCGGCTCCTCGGTCGTCACCAACTGGGCGATCGTGGCCCTGCTGATCCGGGTCAGCGACTCGGCCCGCCGTCAGTACGACATCGAGGTGGCAGCGTGACCGACGCCATGACCCGGCACATCCGCCTCGCGGCGGCCTTCTGCACCCTGCTGCTGCTCGCCCTGCTGGTGAACGCCACCCGCATCCAGGTCTTCCAGTCCCGGCCCTACGACGACAATCCCGCCAACCGCCGCCGGACCATCGCCCGTTACGACCAGCCGCGCGGCGCCATCCTCGTCGGCGGCAGGTCGATCACCGGCTCCCGGGACTCCGGCGAGCAGCTCCGCTACGAACGGACGTACCGGGACGGCCCGTTGTACGCGCCGGTGACCGGCTTCGCCTCGCAGGAGTACGGCACGACGCTCCTGGAGCACTCCGAGGACGGCATCCTCTCCGGCACCGACGAGATGCTCTCCCCGTTCCCCCTGTGGAACGACCTGACCCGCGCCCAGAACCCCGGCGGAAATGTCGTCACCACCCTCAACCCGGCCGCGCAGAAAGCGGCTTACGACGGACTCGGCACGCGCACGGGCGCGGTGGCCGCGATCGAACCGTCCACCGGGCGCATCCTCGCCCTGGTCTCCACCCCGTCCTACGACCCGGGCGCGCTCTCGGGCAACGGCCGTACCGCGAACCGTAGTTGGGCCCGGCTGAACGCCGACCCGGACAAGCCGATGCTCAACCGGGCGGTACGGCAGACCTATCCGCCGGGTTCGACGTTCAAGGTGGTCACCGCGGCGGCGGCGCTGGACGCGGGGGTGGTGACGGACCTGGACGCGGCGACGAGGTCCCCCGACCCGTTTAGGCTCCCCGGTACCTCGACGACCCTCACGAACGAGGGCGACGGCTGTGCGGACGCGCCGCTGCGCTCCGCCTTCGAGTGGTCGTGCAACACGGTGTTCGCGAAGCTGGGCGTGGATGTCGGGGTGCGGAACATGAGCGGCACGGCGGAGGCGTTCGGTTTCAACGACACCGGTGTGCGGATCCCGTTCGCGGTCTCCCCCAGCACCTTCGACACCTCGGTGGACAGGGCCCAGTTGGCGCTGTCGTCGATCGGCCAGTACAACACGCGGGCCACGCCGTTGCAGATGGCGATGGTCGCGGCGGCGGTCGCGAACGGCGGGCAGGTGCGGCAGCCGTACCTGGTGGAACGCACGACGAGGCGAGGCGGCGAGACGGTGTCGACGGTGTCGACGGCCGGATCGTCCCGCCCGGTCCGTCAGGCCATGCACCCCGCAACTGCCGTACAGATGAAGGAACTCATGGAGGACGTGGTCACGGAGGGCACCGGCACGAACGCGGCCATCCCCGGCGCGACCGTCGGCGGCAAGACCGGCACCGCGCAGCACGGCATCGGCAACTCCGGTACGCCGTACGCCTGGTTCGTGTCCTGGGCGCAGGGCGAGCGGGACATGGAGCCGAAGGTGGCGGTCGCGGTGGTGGTGGAGGACGCGTCGGCGGACCGCTCGGACATCAGCGGGGGCGGGGACGCGGCGCCGATCGCGAAGGCGGTGATGGAGGCGGTGCTCGGCCTGTGAGACGGGGGGTGTCCCGGTACGGGCGCCCGACCTATCGTTCGGTTCATGACTGAGCCGTTGACAGTACCCGCGTACGAACTCGCCCAGGTCAACATCGGCCGACTCCAATTCCCGCTGGACTCCCCGGAGTTGAAGGACTTCGTGGACGCCCTCGACCCCGTCAACGCCGTCGCCGACGCGGCCGAAGGCTTCGTGTGGCGTCTCCAGTCCGACTCCGGCAACGCGACCGACGTCCCCGTCCTCGGCGACGACTGGCTGATCATCAACATGTCGGTGTGGCGCGACACGAACGCCCTCACCGCGTTCATGTACCAGGGCCGGCACCGGGAGTTGCTGGCCCGCCGCCGCGAGTGGTTCGAACAGATGCGGGAGGCGATGGCGGCCCTGTGGTGGGTCCCGGCGGGCCACCGCCCCACGGTCGCGGAGGCGGAGGAACGCGTCCTGCACCTCCGCGCCCACGGCCCGACCCCGTACGCGTTCACCCTGCGGACGTCGTTCCCGCCGCAGGGCGCGAAGCCGACCGCGCCGGTCAACATCCCGGAGGGGCTGGGCTGTTCGGTCTAGTTCCGGGGGCCGGGCAGGGGCTCGCGGCGTCGCAGCCAGTCCTGCGGCACGCCGTCGAGTCCCGTCCGGGCGGCCACGATGCCGCCGGTGATGGCACAGGTCGTGTCGACGTCACCGAAGCCCTCCGCGGTGGTCCACAGGGCGGAGGTCAGGTCGTCCGGGTGCCGGGCGGCCGACCAGACGGCGAAGGGGACGGTGTCGTCGGCGCGGATGCGCTGACCGTTGCCGAGGAGGTCGGAGGCCCGCCACGGTTCGGTGGCGAACGGCACGTCGACGGCCCGCAACAGCCCTTCCCTGACCGCACTTTCGGGCGTCCGCGCCGCCACCGCCTCCAGGATCGGCTCCCGCCGTACGGAGAGCGCGGCGGCGACGGCCACGGCGACCGCGCCGGCGATGCCCTCCGGGTGGGCGTGGGTGACCTCGGCGGAGAGGGTCGCCTGCGTGACGACGCGGTCGAGGTCGTCGTGGAACCACGCGCCCAGCGGAGCGGCACGCATAGCGGCACCGTTGCCGAGGCTGCCCTGACCGTCGAACAGTTCGCGCGCCAACTCCCGCCAGCGGTGCGGCTCCTGGAGCAGCAGGGGCAGCAACTGGTGCATGCCGTGGCCGTATCCCCGGGCCGGATCGGCGTCGTAGCTCAGCGCGAAGGCCCGGGCGAGGGGCTCCTGTCGGATCTCGCCGTGCTCGTCGAGCACCCGGAGGATGCCGAGGGCCATCGCCGTGTCGTCCGTCCAGTGCCACTCCGGTTCCTCCGGGGTGCGCCGGGCGCGGACCTCGTCGTAGGCCTGCCGGGGTTCACGGAAGAGCGGGAACCAGCGCTCGCCGAACGCGTCGCCGAGGGCGAGGCCCTCCAAACTGCGGCGGGCCGGGGTCACTTGGCCTTCCTGGTCTCCGAGCGGACCTGGAGGGTCATCTTCGCGGAGAAGGCCAGGTCGACGTCCGAGGGGTCCTGGGAGAGGGTCGCCGCCGTGGTCCAGGCGACGTCGGCGGCGGTGTTGCCGTCGGCCCAGGCACAGGCGGGATAGGTGACGGTGACGCTGAGCTTCTTCTGGCTGACCACCTCGCAGGAGATCGTGACCCCGCCCTCGGTGAAATCCTTGGGCGGTACGGCGACGGTCACCCCGTCCACCTCACCGGTGCCCTTCAACATGCCCTCGCGGGCCTCGTCCGTGTTCTTGAACCGGCCGTACATCCCCGACAGCACCAACGTGCCCTTGGTCGCGTCGCCGTTCAGGGCGTAGGTGCCGACGACACCCACGGTGTCCTTGGCGTCCCAGGCGCCGTCCGCCTCCTGCTCGATCTTCTGCCCCTCGGTGTCCGAGAGGTCGTCGGCGAGTTCGAAACGGCCGTCGACCAGCGTCCTGGGCAGCGTCAGCACGAAGTTCGCCTCGGGAAACCCGGTGGCGGACTGGCTTCCGACCGTCAGCACGACGGCCATGAAGATCACCACCGCCACACCGAGCGCCCCACCGACGATCCCCAGCACGAACCCGGTGCCGCGCTTCTTCGGGGGCGGCGGGAACGCGGGCGGAGGGGCACCCCAGCCGTAGGGCTGCGGCGGTCCGAACTGCTGTGGGGGGTACGGCTGTTGAGGGTTCTGCTGCGGGTACGGCTGCTGGGGATACGGCTGTTGGGGATACGGCGGCTGCTGCGGCGGCGGAGGCATGGACACGCCAGCACCGTACATGCGGAATATGCAGAACTTGCGGACGGAGGGATTGACGAGCTTGCTGACAAGCAGTCTCATAAGACTTCGGAGGATGTGACCCCGGGTAACACGCCGACCTGCGAGGTGGGAGAACCATGACGACCCTGACCGAAGCCGACGCGGTCGACGGGCTGCGCGACGCGCTCGGCCTGCTCAAGGACCGCGAGCAGGTGGCCGAACGACTGCTCGCCTCCTCCGCCAGGCACTCCTTCGACCCCGACAAGGAACTCGACTGGGACGCGCCCTACGAGGACGGCAAGTGGTTCTGGCCGCCGGAACTGGTGTCGCTCTACGACACCCCGCTGTGGCGGCGGATGGGCGAGGAACAGCGGATCCTGCTCTCCCAGCACGAGGCCGCGGCGCTCGCCTCGCTCGGCATCTGGTTCGAGCTGATCCTGATGCAGCTGCTCGTCCGGCACATCTACGACAAGGCGGCGACGAGTGCGCATGTGCGCTACGCGCTCACCGAGATCGAGGACGAGTGCCGGCACTCGAAGATGTTCGCGCGGCTGATCTCCCGCGGGGACGCGCCCTGGTATCCGGTGAGCCGGGCCCACCAGAACCTGGGGCGGCTGTTCAAGACGGTCTCCACCACGCCGGGTTCCTTCACCGCGACGCTGCTCGGGGAGGAAGTCCTCGACTGGATGCAGAGGTTGACGTTTCCGGACGAGCGGGTGCAGCCGTTGGTGCGGGGTGTGACGCGGATCCATGTGGTGGAGGAGGCGCGTCATGTCCGGTACGCCCGGGAGGAGTTGAGGCGTCAGATGATCACCGCGCCCCGGTGGTCCCAGGAGTTCACGCGGGTCACGTCGGGTGAGTTCGCGCGGATCTTCTCGATCGCCTTCGTGAATCCCGAGGTGTACACGAATGTGGGCCTCGATCGGCGGGAGGCGGTGGAGCAGGTGCGGGCGAGCGGGCATCGGCGGGAGGTCATGCAGAGCGGGTCGAAGAAGCTGACGGACTTCTTGGACGACATCGGTGTGCTGAGGGGGGTTGGGCGAAGGTTGTGGAAGGCTTCGGGGCTGCTGGCTTGAGGTCGTAGTGCGGGCCGGTGGGGGCTGGTCGCGCAGTTCCCCGCGCCCCTTAAAAGCGGCTCAACTGGTCCGACCTAAAGGGGCGCGGGGCTGTGTCAATTTGCGGCTCCGCCGCGATGGGGGTCCCCCCGCTCGAGCGAAGTCGAGAGTGGGGGAGCGACCAGCCACGACGCACCCGCACCCGCCCGACTACCCTGCACCCATGCCCCCTGCCGCGCCCGCCTACCGCCGTCTCAATGTCGAGGAGCGCCGGAGCCAGCTCCTCGAAGCCGCCCTCACCCTCTTCGCGCACCGCGCCCCGGAAGAGGTCTCCCTCGACGACGTGGCGGAAGCGGCCGGCGTCTCCCGGCCCCTGGTGTACCGGTACTTCCCGGGCGGCAAGCAGCAGCTCTACGAAGCCGCCCTCCGCTCCGCCGCCGAGGAGCTCCAGCAGTGCTTCGACGAACCCCGCGAAGGCCCGCTCCTCCCCCGCCTCGCCCGCGCCCTCGACCGCTACCTCGGCTTCGTCGACCAGCACGACGCCGGTTTCAGCGCGCTGCTCCAGGGCGGGAGCGTCGTAGAGACATCTCGTACGACGGCCATCGTGGACGGCGTACGCCGGGCCGCCGCCGTGCACATCCTCAGCCATCTCGGCGTGACCGCACCGGGCCCACGGCTGCGGATGACCGTACGGATGTGGATCACGGCCGTAGAAGCAGCCTCCCTCATCTGGCTCGACGAGGACAAGCAGCCGCCCGCCGACGAGCTGCGGGACTGGCTGGTCGAGCAGTTCGCGGCGACGCTGTCGGTGACGGCCCGCCGGGACCCCCAGACCGCCGAGCTTGTCCGGGCGCTCGCGACGGATGGCTGACACTGGTGGCGTGAAGAGCGAAGAGACCCCGTTCGAGGGCGGCCCGATGGACGGGCGCTCCCTGCCGGTGCTGGTCGGACCCACCGGGAACCCGCCGAAGACCTATCGCATCCCGGTCCCCGACGACGCCGGCGGCCCGCCCACGGTCCTCGTCTACCGCCGGGTGCCCAGGGCACACAGCAAGCGGCTCGGTCTGCCGAAGGGCTGGAAGTACGAGTTCGACCCCGAGGGCAAGCGCGGCGGCGGCCCGCGGTGGCCGTGGTCCAAGCCGGACCCCGCACCAGACGCCACGCCGGGCGGCAAGCCGGACGACACCCACGGGTGACCATGTTGCGCCGAACCGCGCACACCCGGCGCGCGGACCCGGCGCCCCCGTCTGATGCTCACGATGCGGGGCGGAAGGGCCGCCGCGCACCGGAGGTGATGACGTGTCAGGAAGGCTTCTGCGTCTGGTCTGTACGGCGGCGGTGGCGGCCGGCACCGTCCTCGCGCCGCTGCCCGCCGCGGCCGTACCCGATCCGCAGGCACCCGGACAGCGGCCCGTGGCCGAGCTGCTGACAGACCTTCAGACGCTGTACCGGGACGCCGAGCAGGCCACGGAGACGTACAACGCCACGGAGGAGCGGCTGAAGAAGCAGCGCGCGGAGGTCGACCGCCTCGACTCCGAACTCGCCCGCGCCCGCCTGACCCTGCACGACAGCCGAGGCGCGGCCGGTCGGCTGGCCCGCGAGCAGTACCAGAACAGCACGGCCATCTCCCCGTACGTCCGCCTCCTCCTCGCCCGTGATCCGCAGCACGCGCTCGACGAGGGCCATGTCATCGGCCAGTTGGCGCGCGAGCGGGCCGAGACGGTGGGCCGGCTGGTCGGCAGCGAGAAGAAGAGCGACGGCCTGGCCCGCTCGGCCCGCAAGGCCCTCGACACCCAACTCACCCTGGCCGCCCGCCAGAAGAAGGACCGCGACGACGTACGGAATCGTCTGGCCGACGTCGAGAAGCTCCTCACCGCTCTCACCCCGGACCAACTCACCGCCCTCGCCGCCTTCGAGAAGACCGACGTCGACAAGGCCCAGCAGAAACTGGTCACTTCAGGCGCGCTAGGCGACGACAACCGCGAGCCCTCGCGCTCCGGCGACCGGGCCCTCCGCTACGCCGTCCAGCAGATCGGCAAGCCGTACGAGTGGGGCGCGGAGGGCCCGAAGACGTACGACTGCTCGGGCCTGACGTCGGAGGCGTGGGGCCACGCGGGCACCTCGATCCCAAGGACCAGTGAAGAGCAGTGGGCGGAGCTGCCGAGAATCCCGCTCGACGAACTGCGCCCCGGCGACCTGGTCATCTACTTCCCCGAAGCCACCCACGTGGCGATGTACCTGGGCGACGGAAAAATCGTCCAGGCCCCGCGCACAGGGGAAAAGGTCCAGGTGTCGCCGATCGCGAGCTACCCGATCCTGGGAGCCGTACGCCCGGACCAGGCGCCCTGAAGGGGCGCGGGGCTGAGACATTATGCGGCTCCGCCGCGTGGGCGCGACCAGCCACAACGGACCCGCAGCCGCCGACTCACCACGCCCCGAACGGCGATCAGGCCCCGGCCACAGAAGCCAGGTACGCCCCCGTCTTCTCCGGCTCATAGAAGAAGTTCTCAAAATCAGCCGGATCGTCGAACCCGTTGGCGAACCGATTCGCCACCGGCGGCAACTGCCCAGCCGCACCAATGAGGTTGAGGATGTGCTCCGGCGGCGGACCGAGCATCGCGTTGGTCCATTTGGTGACGTGCTGCGCCGTGTCCCAGTACCGCTCGAACGTGGCCCGCATCCAGTCCCCGTCGAATTCCTTCTCCCCGTGTTCGAGGATCGACGCGAGATACGAAGCGGCGCACTTGGCCGCGGAGTTGGAGCCCTGCCCGGTGATCGGGTCGTTGGCGACGACGACGTCGGCGACGCCCAGCACCAGCCCGCCGCCGGGGAGTTGGCCGACCGGGTTGCGGACCGTGGGCGCGTAGCGGCCGGCCAACGTGCCGCCCGCGTCGGTGAGTTCGACATTCCGCGCCCGCTCGTACTCCCAGGGCGTGAACTTCTCCATGAGTTCCAGGGTCAGGGAGAGGTGCTCGCCCGGGTCCTTGACGCCGTTGAAGACGTCGAGAGGGCCGCCGGGTATGCCTTCCCAGAACAGTATGTCGGCGCGACCGGAGGTGGTGAACGTCGGCATGACGAACAACTCGCCGACGCCGGGCACCAGGTTGCAGCGGACCGCGTCGTACTCGGGGTGCTCGGGACGCGGGCCCAGACCGTGGACGTAGGAGACCGCGAGCGCGCGCTGCGGCTCGGTGTACGGGGAGCGCTCCGGGTCGCGGGCGAACATCGACACCAGTTCGCCCTTGCCGGCCGAGACGAGGACGAGGTCGTACGTACGGGAGAAGTAGTCGAGGTCGCCAACGGCCGCGCCGTGGATGACGAGTTGGCCGCCGCGCTGCGCGAACGTCTCCATCCAGCCGGCCATCTTGACCCGCTGGTCGACCGACTGCGCGTACCCGTCGAGCCTGCCCACCCAGTCGATCGCGCGCTGTGTCGGCCCCGGGTCGTGCGAGCCGGGGGCGGCGACCGAGACGCCGAGTCCTTCGATCTTCGGGGCCTGGGACTCCCAGAAGTTCAGCTGGAGATCGCGCTCGTGCTGCAGTGCCGTGGTGAACATGCACTGCGTCGACATGACCCGCCCGGAACGGATCTCGTCCGCCGTCCGGTTGGACATCAGGGTGACCTCGTACCCGTGCGACTGGAGTCCGAGGGCGAGTTGGAGCCCGGACTGGCCGGCTCCGACGACGAGTATCTTCCGCATGCGGGTGCTGGCTCCTTGGTCGCGACTGCTCGGGGACTGCTGCTCGGGGACTACTCGGGGGTGACGTCCAGCGCGTGGCCGACGAGCGCGAGCAGGGTCTCGATGGCCGAAATCCGCCGCCGCGCATCCATGATCATTACAGGTATGTGCGCGGGAATCGTCAATGCCTCCCGCACATCCTCCGGGTCGAACCGCTCGCTGCCGGCGAAGTGGTTGACCGCGACGACGTACGGCAGACCGCAGCTCTCGAAGTAGTCCAGCGCGGGGAAGCAGTCCTTGAGGCGGCGGGTGTCGGCAAGCACGACGGCACCGATCGCGCCGCGCACCAGGTCGTCCCACATGAACCAGAACCGCTGCTGGCCCGGCGTACCGAACAGGTAGAGCACCAGGTCGTCGTCGAGGGTGAGACGGCCGTAGTCCATGGCGACCGTGGTGGTCGTCTTCTCCGGGGTGCCCGTGAGGTCGTCGGTGTCCTCGGCGGCCTCGGTCATCAGCGCCTCCGTCTGGAGGGGCTGGATCTCGGAGACGGCGCCGACCATGGTGGTCTTGCCGGCGCCGAAACCGCCGGCCACCACGATCTTCGTGGCGACCGGCGCGCGGGTGCGGTCCAACTGCCAGGCCCGCGGCTGCTCCTCGTCGTCGAGGAGCGGGGAGACGCCGTAGGCGGCGGCGTCAGAGACGACGGAGTCCACTCAGCACCCTTTCCAGCAGAGCGCGGTCAGGACGGCCCGGGCCGTGGCCGGTCCCGGTTCCGTACACACGGATCTTTCCCTGGTCCGCGAGATCGCTCAGGAGCACGCGGACCACGCCGAGCGGCATCTTCAGCAGCGCGGCGATCTCGGCCACCGTGCGCATACGGCGGCAGAGTTCGACGATGGCGCGCATCTCCGGCATGACCCGGGTGTTGAGCGAGCCGTTCGTCAACTCCTTGCGTTCCTCCGGGGCTTCGAGCGCCGCCACGAAGGTCTCCACCAGGAGGACATGGCCGAAGCGGGTACGGCCGCCGGTGAGCGAGTAGGGGCGCACCCGGGCGGGCTTGCGGTCGCCGCCGCGCACGGGGAGCCTGTTCGGCGTACTGCCGCTGCCGCCGCCGGTCATCGGGCACTCTCCGCGGACGCGTCTTCGAGGGATTTCCGCAGCTCGCTGCGGAGTTCGGGGGTCAGCACATGGCCGGCGCGGCCGACGAAGAGCGCCATGTGGTACGACACGACACTCATGTCGCAGTCCGCGGAGCCGTGCACACCGAGCAGCGAGCCGTCGCTGATCGACATCACGAACAGGCTGCCCTCCTCCATCGCGACCATGGTGTGCTTCACCGGGCCGGAGTCCATCAGCTTGGCGGCACCGATGGTGAGGCTGCCGATGCCGGAGACGATGGTCGCGAGGTCGGCGGAGGAGCCGCGCGGGCCGGTGCGCTTGGTTTCGAGCGCCTCTCGGGCCTGATCGTTTCTGTGCGGGTCGGAGGAGAGGAGCAGCAGGCCGTCGGAGGAGACGACCGCGACCGACTGGATGCCGGACACCTCCTCCACGAGGTTGCTCAGCAGCCAGTGCAGGTTGCGGGCTTCACTGCTCAGTCCGAAGGTACTGGGCGCGGTCAACTGCTTGCCTCCTCGACGGTGCCCCCCGTGGCTTCTTCGGATGGTGCGGTCGCGCCGCGGGGTGCCGGGACCGGGTTCTGGCCGGTCCGTTCGGCGATCTCCGCTTCTACGTCGCGGTAGCCGGCGGAGGCTCCGGCGCGGAAGCCGCCGAGTCTGCGGCGCAGGGCTTCGGCGTCTACGGTGCCGGTTCGCTGGCGCGGGGCCTGTGCGGGTTGGGTGATCTTTGGGGTGCGCTTGGGGAGGCCCTTGTCGGTGACGGGGTCCTCGTCGGCCCGTGTGTGCTCGGCCTCGGCTTCGCCTTCGGCCTTGTTTTTGTTCCCACCCGCACCGCCCGTGCGGCTTTCGTTGTCGGGTGCGGGTGGCCCCTGCGGGGCGGCCTCGCCGTCGGCGGCCGACGGGTTCTCCGTCGCCAGCGGCAGCAGGAGTTCCATCGTCGTCTCGGCCGGGGTCTCCCGTACCGCCGTCTCAGCAGGAGTTTCCCGTACCGCCGTCTCAGCAGGGGTTTCCCGGACCGCCTTCTCCGCCGCTCGCTCCGCGAGCGCGACCAGGGGGTCCTCGTCCGGCTTCGAACGGGCGTGCAGGACGTTGGAGTTGACCTCGGCTGCGGCACCGGGCAGGGAGTAGGAGTGGGTGGTCCCGGCCGTCGGTGAGGACGTCGGTACGGCCGTCATCGGGGCCGCCGCCAGGAGCGGGCCGGGGAGGACCACGACCGCCGCGATGCCGCCCTGCTTCTGGTCGCGGAGCTGGACGCGGACGCCGTGGCGGTGGGCCAGGCGGGCGACGACGTACAGGCCGAGGCCCAGGCCCTCCTCGCCCTCCTGGTCGTAGGGGGAGTCCGGGTCGAACTCGGTGAGGCGGGTGTTGAGGCGGGTCATGCGATCGTCGGTCATGCCGATGCCCTCGTCCTGGACGGAGAGCATGACCTCGCCGTTCTCCAGGAGCCAGCCGGAGATCTCGACGGGGGCGTCCGGCGGGGAGAACGAGCTGGCGTTCTCCATGAGTTCGGCGAGCAGGTGGCTCAGGTCGTCGGCGGCGAAGCCGGCCACGTGGGCATGCGGCGGGAGTGCCGCGATGCGGACGCGTTCGTAGCGTTCGATCTCGCTGACGGCGGCCCGGACGACGTCGACGAGCGGGACCGGGCCCGCGTGCTGCTGGACGTGTTCGGTGCCGGCGAGGACGAGGAGGTTCTCGCTGTGCCGACGCATGACCGTGGCGAAGTGGTCGAGCTTGAAGAGGGTGGAGAGGCGGTCGGGGTCCTGCTCGCGCTCCTCCAGGCCCTCGATGACGGCGAGTTGGCGCTCGACGAGGCCGAGGGTGCGCAGCGCGAGGTTGACGAAGGTGCCGCCGATGCTGGTGCGCAGGCGCTCCAACTGGTCGGTGGAGTCGGTGACTTCGGCGCGGAGTTCCTCGCGGGCGTCGGCCATCCGCTGGCGCTGGCCGACCAGGTGCTTGCGGTCGGCCTCCAGGGTGGCGATGCGCTCGTGGAGGGCGACGGCGTGCGCGTGCAGGGAGTTGACCGAGCGGACGACCTGGGCGAACTCGTCGTTGCGGCCGGTGAACTTGATGGCTTCCTCGGCCGCCGGGTCCTCGGCGCCGGCCAGCCGGGCCGAGCCGCGGCGCAGCACCGACAGCGGGCGGGTGAGGGTGCGGGCCATGGCGGTGGCGATGCCGACGGCGAGCAGCATCAGGGCGCCGAGGATCGCGACGCGCAGCTCCAGCGCGGTGACGTCGTCGTCGCGCAGCTGGGCGAGGTCCTTGGAGCGGTGCTCGTAGAGGGCGGACTCCTCGCCGCGCATCAGGTCGACCCGGGCGGAGAGCGCCGCGTCGAGCTTCTTGGTGCTGGTGTCCAACTCGCTGTCGGACAGCGTGGGTTGGTCGGTGAGGGAGGCGAGGTACTTCTCGGCGGAGTTGACCTCGGGTCCGGTGACCGTGGAGTCGTAGCCCGCCAAGGCCGTCTTCGTCGCGGTCTCGCGGAAGTCGGCGAGGGCGGCGTCGGAGCGCAGCCGGGCCTGTTGGGCGGCGGCGCTGAGGGCGTCGCGCTGTTTGGTCTGGGCGTCCGTCGAGCTGGTCTCGGTGACGGGGAGGCCGGTGATGGTGCTGATGACCGTCTTGGTGCTGGTCGGCACGTGCAGGGCGGCGAGCAGCAGTCCGCGGGCGGCGGCGGCCTGCTGGACGGCGGCGTCGAGTTCGGCGAGCGCGTAGGCGCCGGAGCCGGCCCGCGGCGGCATCTGCTCGGCCAACTGCTCGGCGAGCCGGTGCAGTTCGGTGATGGCGCCGGAGTACGCGACATGCGACTCCAGGGCGCTGCTCTGGCCGGTGAGCGCGGCCCGTCGCACGGCGGCGACGTCGTCGAGGTCCGAGCGGAGCGCGCCGGAGATGTCGGTGTCGGCGCGCAGTTCGTCGACCTGCCGGTCTACGCGGGCGCTGCGGTCCTCGTCGGGGGCCTGGGACTTGGGGCGCCCGGCGGCGATGTAGGAGGTGACCTCGTCCCGCTCGTCGGCGAGCGAGTGGGCCAGCGACAGGGCGTCCTGGGTCTGGTCGGCGAGCGTCACCAGGTCCTGGGAGTCGTGGAGTTGGCCGGAGGCGGTGACGAGGGAGGGGACACCGGCCGCGGCGATGGCGGCGGCCACCACGGCCACGGCGACGATGAGCCGGTTGCGGACGTGGGTACTGCGCCCCTTGCCCGCGGGATCGGGCGTGACGGTACCGGTGGCGCCCCCCTGAGGGGCCGTCTGCCTGCCTGTGCGCCGAGGCCGCTTTTTCTGCACCGGTGCTCGCATTCCTGACTCGTGATACCCATGGGGCCGGGTGACGCTCCGTCATCCCGGTACGGCGACCCTCCCAGTGCCGGTGGGCAGCGGTCGCGCATCATCCGGGCCGCCACCCGAAGGAGTGAACCCCGTTGGGGAGTTGGCGGGCAAGTTCCGCCGGGCAGTCCTGGGGCCCTGTGGGCCGTGCCGGTTGGACGTGAGCGGCGGGCTTTGGCAGGATTCGCCGCCACGCATTCCCGGAGTGATCCATTCCAGCCCAAACCAGGCGTCTGACCTGCGGGGCTGCGCCGATTCGGTAACCAGTGCCAAGCTTTTGCGAGGCCTGTGAAGAGGTCGTGCAGACTGGCCGAATGCGTACGGAACTTGTGTCGGAACCCGGTGACCCGAACCGCCCCGACGAGGACTTCGCGAGCGTCGGCCTTCCGGCCTCGGGACAGGGCGGTTCGCTGATCGTCCTGGACGGAGTGACACCACCGAGGGGCGAGACGGGCTGTCTGCATTCGGTCCCCTGGTACACCGCGCGCCTGGGTGGCGCGCTGACCGAACTGACCGTTTCCTGCCGGGATCTGACTCTGGCGGAGATTCTCTCCCGGGCGATCCTCCGAACATCCGAGGCCCACTCCCCCACCTGTGACCTTTCTCACCCACGCACCCCTCAGGCAACGGTGGTGCTGGCCCGCTGGTCCCCGCAGGAGATCGAATATCTGGTCCTTTCGGACTCCGCCCTGCTCGTCGAATCCCCGGCCGGCGAGGTGACCGCCGTACTGGACGACCGCCTGTCGCGCCTGCCCCGCGCCGCTCTCGCCACGGACACGCTGATCGACGCCACGCTCCGTAACAAGGAGGGCGGCTTCTTCACGGCCGCCGCCGATCCCTCGGTCGCGGAACGGGCGGTGACGGGCAGGCTCCCCCGCGCCGAGGTCCGCGCCCTCGCCGCCCTGACGGACGGGGCGACGAGGTGGGTGGAGAAGTTCGGAAAGGGCGACTGGGCGGAGTGCCTCGCCCTCGTCCGGAAGGAGGGCGCGGCGGAGCTGGTGAGCCGGGTGCGGGCGCTGGAGCGGGCCGACGCGGAGACGCGGACGTATCTGCGCCGGAGCAAGACGCACGACGACGCGACGGTCGTGTACGTCGAACTGTGAGCAGCTACCTCCACTGCTGCCGTTTGCGGCTCACTTCTCCATGACACCGTTCAACTGGTGGAGCAGCCGGGCGAGTTCGGCGACCTCCCGGCGGTCCCAGTGGGAGAGCTGGGAGACGTAGCGGGCCCGCCGGGCCTCGCGGACGTGTGCGACGCGACGCCGGCCCTCGTCGGTGAGGTCGACCAGCCAGGCGCGGCCGTCCGCCGGGTCCGGCTCGCGGGCGATCAGGCCCAGTTCCTCCAGGGCGCGCAGCTGGCGGGACATGGTGGCCTTGCCGACGCCGATGTAGGCGGCGAGCTCGGTGGCCCGCTGCCGCCCGTACTCGTCCAGCCGGACCAGCAGGCCGTACGCGGCGGACTCCAGGTCGGGGTGGACCTCACGGGCCATCTCGCCCTGGTTGGCCCGGGCCCGCCGGAGGAGGAACGTCAACTCGCGCTCCAGGGAAAGGTATTCGGGATCGGGATCCGGAATCCCGTTGTCGCTTCTGTCCTCGCCCTTGTGCACGTGAGCACCCATGTTCTGCTTTCCCGATCGTGAAAGTTTCCGCCGAACCCCGTCATCACCGCAGCTCCGCCAGTATTTCGCAGGGCTGGACCACAGGCATCGTCCGGACCCCCACTCGGAGGCACGCCATACCCGTGCACGGATCCGCCCCGATCCGCCTGCGCCACCTCGCCGTTGCCCTCACCTCTCGGCAGCCCCGCCCTCGCCGCCCGGACGGAAGGCGGCCGGGTGGTCGGGCGATGTTCCACGACGAAGGCCCGGGCCCCTCGTGAGAGGGACCCGGGCCTTCACCTGACCGGTGGCGTCCGTCACGCCGCCACCGGAACCTCCGGGGTCGCGCCGTTCGTCGCGGGCGACAGGGCCAGCTCCAGGACCTGGCGGACGTCCGTCACCGCGTGGACGTCGAGCTTGTCCAGGACCTCGGCCGGGACGTCGTCCAGGTCGGGCTCGTTGCGCTTCGGGATGATCACCGTGGTGACCCCCGCCTGGTGCGCGGCGAGCAGCTTCTGCTTCACCCCGCCGATCGGGAGGACCCGGCCGGTCAGGGACACCTCACCGGTCATGGCCACGTCCGTACGGACCAGTCGGCCGCTGAGCAGCGACGCGAGAGCGGTCGTCATGGTGACACCCGCGCTCGGGCCGTCCTTCGGCACCGAACCCGCCGGGAAGTGGATGTGCACGCCCCGGTCCTTCAAGTCGGCGACGGGCAGCTCCAGTTCGGCTCCGTGCGAGCGCAGGAACGACAGGGCGATCTGCGCGCTCTCCTTCATCACGTCACCGAGCTGACCGGTCAGGGTCAGACCCGCCGCGCCCGTCTCCGGGTCGGCGAGCGACGCCTCGACGTAGAGGACGTCGCCGCCCGCGCCGGTGACCGCGAGGCCGGTGGCGACACCGGGGACCGCCGTACGGCGCTCCGCCGGATCCTGGGCGGACTCGGGCACGTGGTGCGGCCGGCCGATCAGAGCACGCAGGTCGGCGTCGGTCACCGTGAACGGCAGCTCCCGCTCGCCCAGTTCGTGCTGCGCGGCGATCTTGCGCAGCAGCCGGGCGATCGACCGCTCCAGGGTGCGGACACCCGCCTCACGGGTGTACTCACCGGCGAGCTTGCGCAGCGCGCTCTCGTCGATGACGACCTCGTCGTCCTTGAGCCCCGCCCGCTCCAGTTGGCGCGGGAGCAAGTGGTCACGGGCGATGACGACCTTCTCGTCCTCGGTGTAGCCGTCCAGCCGGACCAGTTCCATCCGGTCGAGCAGCGCCTCCGGGATGGCCTCCAGGACGTTCGCCGTCGCGAGGAACACGACGTCGGACAGGTCGAGTTCGACCTCCAGGTAGTGGTCGCGGAAGGTGTGGTTCTGCGCGGGGTCGAGGACTTCGAGCAGCGCCGCCGCCGGGTCGCCCCGGTAGTCGGACCCCACCTTGTCGATCTCGTCCAGCAGGACCACCGGGTTCATGGACCCGGCTTCCTTGATGGCGCGGACGATACGGCCGGGCAGCGCACCGACGTAGGTACGCCGGTGACCGCGGATCTCGGCCTCGTCCCGCACGCCGCCGAGCGCGACCCGCACGAACTTGCGTCCCATCGCGTGCGCGACGGACTCGCCGAGCGAGGTCTTGCCGACACCGGGCGGACCGACGAGGGCCAGTACGGCACCGCCGCGCCGCCCGCCGACGACACCCAGCCCGCGCTCGCTGCGGCGCTTGCGCACGGCCAGGTACTCGGTGATGCGCGCCTTCACGTCCTCAAGACCGGCGTGCTCGGCGTCCAGGATCGCCTTGGCGCCCCGGATGTCGTACTCGTCCTCGGTCCTTTCGTTCCACGGGAGTTCGAGGACGGTGTCCAGCCACGTACGGATCCACGACCCCTCGGGCGACTGGTCGGAGGACCGCTCCAGCTTGTCGACCTCCTTGAGGGCGGCCTCGCGGACCTTCTCGGGAAGGTCGGCGGCCTCGACCCGGGCGCGGTAGTCGTCGGACTCCTCGCCGTCCTTGGCCGAGTCGCCGTTCAGCTCGCGCAACTCCTTGCGGACGGCTTCGAGCTGGCGACGGAGCAGGAACTCGCGCTGCTGCTTGTCGACGCCTTCCTGCACGTCCTTGGCGATGGTCTCGGCGACATCCTGCTCGGCGAGGTGATCACGCAGGTGCTGCGTGGCGAGCTTCAGCCGGGCCACCGGGTCGGCGGTCTCAAGAAGCTCGATCTTCTGCTCGGTAGTGAGGAAAGGCGAGTAACCGGAATTGTCGGCGAGGGTGGACACGTCATCAATGGCCTGCACGCGGTCGACGACCTGCCAGGCCCCCCGCTTGCGCAGCCACGCCGTGGCCAGCGCCTTGTACTCCTTCACCAGCTCGGTCACCGAGCCGGGCAAGGGTTCGGGCAGGCTCTCGTCGAGCGCGGTGCCCTCGACCCAGAGCGCGGCACCGGGACCGGTGGTACCGGCCCCGATCTTCACGCGGCTACGGCCGCGGATCAGCGCACCCGGGTCGCCGTCGGCCAGCCGGCCGACCTGCTCGACGGTGCCGAGCACACCGGTGCTCGCGTATGTCCCGTCGATCCGTGGCACCAGCAGGACCTTGGGCTTTCCGGGCTCGGACCGCACGGCGGCCTGGGCGGCCTCCACGGCGGCGCGTACATCGGTGTCGTTCAGGTCCAGCGGAACCACCATTCCGGGCAGCACGACCTCGTCGTCGAGCGGCAGCACGGGCAGGGTGAGCGGTGTGGACGTCGAAGCCATGATCTCCCCTTAGGCAGTCAAGTTGAGCTATGCCGACTCAATGCTTGGGCGCCTTCGATTGTTCCCCACCGGTTGTTCGCCGTGAGCGATCAGGGGGAGGGGGTCAGCCTCTGTGCAGGTCAACACGGAAACGGGGTGTGGGCTTCCCGGGAGTACGGGGTGTTCTGACGGATGGCCGGGGCTCGGCGCCGGCTCCCGGCGTGGACCGGGAGATCCTGGAGCACCGGATCATCTCCGCGCTCGCCACCATCCGCGAGGCGCTGGGGTGCACCCTTCACCAGGCGCTCGATGTCTTCGCGGAGCGTTACGAGGAGCTCCGCCGTGATCGCCGCGACGACTTCGCCCTGGGCCGGGACGAGTACGGCCGGGGCTTCCACTCCTGATCCAGCCGACCCGGCCGGAGCGGGCCCGGCCCGACGCGCGGGGACGCTCGCCGCGCGTAGAGGGCAGAGCGCGAAAGCGTGACATTCGCGGCGAAAGTGTCACGCTTTCGCGGAGAGAGTCCCCTCCGGCAGGAGTCGGCGACCACACACGCCACTGCACGGCCGAGGGCGAGCCCCCGACCCCCGTCGACCTCCGCGGGACAGCACCGGCCCGGTGTCCCACACGCTCCCGCGGAGCGGCTTGTCCGCCCACTTCAGACGCACCGGCAGGATCAGGAGACCGAGCGACCCAAGTAGGCCAGCAACTGTCCGTGCGGGGCCGCACCGGGCGCGGGCTGGACCTCGGGGCCGAAGACGCCCGGCATTCGGTACGCGTCGAAGCCGCCCATCCCCCGCATCACCGCCAGCAGCTCCTCGCACAACTCCTCGTCCACCAGAGCCTGTTGGTCCGTCGCGACCGCCAGGTCCACGCCGTGGACGCAGATCTCCGTGAAGTGGATCAGGGCGGCCATCGGGCCGGGCAGCGCGCCGAGCGAGATGTGGACGGTGGTGTCGAGGGCACCGGGGCGGTTCCAGGCCGTGCGGTCGGTCTCGGACGCCTCCGCGTACGCGCCCCGGGGATCCGTGCCCAGCCAGTCGGACTCGTGCTCGGCGCCCGGGTCGGTGCCGTTCAGTTCGGCGGTGAAGATGCGCATCCCGCCCACCGTGTGGTTGAGGAGGGTCCGGGCGTCCCACTCCGCGCACGGGGTGGGATTCGTCCACTGGCCCTCCGCAACTCCCGCCACCACCAGGCCGGTTGCCGCCAGCGCTCGCTCGATCCGCCGTACCACCGCGACCGTCTCCGCCACTTGGACCTCCCCCGTCCAGGACCGCGCTCAGCTGTCCACATCATCGCTACACCCCCGCAACGGCATTCACAGGCAACTGCCGCAAACTGCAAGCGGATTCACAGCCGAGCGGGTGCGCATACATGAACATACGGGGACACGGGGGACGGCATGGACAAGGATCAGGAGCGGCGCGGGCCCGGCAGGCGCGCGGTCGTGGCGGGGACCGCGGTGGTCGCCACGGCCGCGGCGATCCCGGCCGTCCTCCACGCGACAAAGGGCGACGAGCACGCCTCCCCCGCCCAACCGGCCACCCCCGTACGGAACCTCGCCTCCCCCACGCCCCGCACCCGCGCCCGCGGCGACGACCGCCCCAACATCCTCCTCGTCGTCACGGACGACCAGCCCAAGGACACCGAGTGGGCGACCCCGGGAACCGTCGACTGGCTCGGCGACCACGGCGTCACCTTCGAGCGGGCGCACGCCAACACCCCGCTGTGCGCACCCTCCCGCGCCTCGATCATGTCGGGCCGCTACGCCCACAACCACGGCGTCCTGGACACCCGCCACCCCTACCACCTGGACCAACAGACGACCGTGCAGCGGCAGTTGCACAACTCCGGTTACCGCACAGGCCTGTTCGGCAAGTACCTGAACTACTGGCACACCGGCGACAACCCGCCCCACTTCGACGAGTGGCTGCTCCAGGAACCGGTGGCGTACTACAACGGCCACTACAACGACGGCGGGACCGTCCGGAACATCCCCGGCTACAACACCA